>ERZ650301.26-NODE-26-length-29324-cov-5.345724_pt1 | contig 29324 bp, 26 predicted proteins | sample MGYA00376237_ERZ650301 | MGnify/ENA primary metagenome ERZ650301 (study PRJEB26733, sample SAMN07839255) | wastewater metagenome | biome: small river; feature: stream; material: water | place: USA: North Carolina | collected 2016-04-05 ...
CTTCGAGACGCGTTTAGCCAACGGGATGCGCGTGGTGGTCCGAGAAGATCATCGGGCACCGACGGCCGTGCAGATGGTCTGGTACAAAGTGGGGAGTATTGACGAGCGCGATGGCGTGACTGGCGTTGCCCACGTGACCGAGCACATGATGTTTAAAGGGACGCCCAGTGTCGGGGCGGGCGAATTCAATCGGCGTGTGGCATCCATTGGCGGTCGTGATAACGCCTTTACCAGCACGGATTACACCGCTTATTTCCAGCAGGTGCCGGCCAACCAGCTCAAAACCGTGATGGCGCTGGAAGCGGATCGTATGCGGCATCTGACGCTGGATCCTGCCGGGTACGACAAGGAAATCCAGGTGATTATGGAAGAGCGCCGGATGCGCACCGACGATCAGTCGTCGGCGCGAGTGCACGAAGCCATGAATGCCGTCGCCTGGCAGGCGCACCCGTATCGTCGTCCGATTATTGGCTGGATGAGTGACCTGGAGCAGATGACGGTTAAGGATGTGCGTGACTGGTACAACCGCTGGTATGTGCCTAACAATGCCATTCTGGTGGTCGTGGGCGATGTGCAGCACCAACAGGTGTTTCACTGGGCACGGCAGACCTATGGGGCGATTCCGCAGCGGGCACTGGGTGAGCGTAAAAACTTTGAAGAACCGGTGCAGACCGGACAGCGCCAGCTAGAGGTCAAGGCACCGGCGGATCTGCCTTTGCTGGTCATGGGCTGGAAAGCACCGCGACTGGCCGATCCGCAGAAAGATGTGGACCCCTACGCACTGGAAATGCTGGCGCAGATCCTGGATGGACATGAAGCCGCCCGTCTGCCGACGGCACTAGTGCGGGAGCAGCAGATTGCGGTGTCGATCGATGCCAATTACGACGGCTCGAATCGTGGCCCGGGCATGTTCTTTTTGCAGGCATCTCCACGCCCCGGCCATAGCGTGAACGAACTAGAGCAAGCGATTCGGGCGGCTCTGGCAGAAGTTGCGAACAAAGGCGTCACAGAAGCCGAGTTAACGCGGGCGCGCAGCCAGTTGCGGGCGGCCGAAGTTTACAAAAAGGACTCGGTGATGGGGCAAGCTATGGAGATTGGCGTACTCGAAACGCTGGGTTATGGCTGGCAGGCAAGCCCCTTGATGCTGGAAAAACTCAGCCTGGTATCTGCGGCCGACGTGCAGCGTGTGGCGCAAACCTATTTCAAGGATGACCAGCTGACCGTGGCGCGTCTGGTACCGCAGCCACTGGATGAGGCCGAGCTGGCGGCCCGGGCCAAACGCGCCGAAGCCGTCCAGGCACAAGGCCGTCATTGATTGAATGAGAAAGCACATGATGAACCTTAACTTACTGAAGTGCCTGAGCGCTTTTGTCGCACTATTGCTGGGCACGGGTTTGGCTTTTGCTGCGCCGGTGCAAACCTGGACCACCCCCGAAGGGACGCGCGTTTATTTTATTGAAACGCATGCCTTGCCTATCGTTGATGTACAGGTAGCGTTTCTAGCAGGGTCGGCTTTTGATCCCGTGGATAAACCGGGGCTGGCTTCGCTCACCGCTAGCTTGCTGGATCAGGGGGCGGGGCAGCGTAATGAAAAAGAAGTGGCTGAAACACTAGCCGATATTGGGGCCCAGTTGAGCAATGGGGCCGGGCTAGATAGCGCCACCATCAGCCTGCGAACCTTGTCCGATGCGCCGCGTCAGTCGATGGCCTTGTCGCTGCTGGCCGATGTGCTGGCCCGGCCACAGTTTGATGCGGCTGTTTTCAAACGCGATCAGGCGCGCAGCATTGCCGCACTGAAGGAATCGTTGACCAAGCCGCAAACGCTCACCCAACGGGCCTATATGGCTGCGATTTACCCGGATCATCCCTATGGCCGTCTGGTAACACCGGCGTCGCTGGGAAAAATTTCGCGCAGCGATCTGGTTGCATTCTGGCAAGCGCACTACAGTGCAGCCCGCGCCAGTGTGGCACTGGTGGGTGATCTGACCCGAACCGAAGCCGAAGCGCTGGTGCAGAATTTAATCGCTGCGTTGCCGGCTGATCAGGCCAGCGTACCGCGCACGCTGCCTGCGCCGGTAGCGACCCAGGCTTCCGTGGTAAGGGTGGACCATCCGGCATCGCAAGCACATTTGTTGGTGGGCATGCCCTCTGTAGCACGCGATGATCCGGAGCAGATCGCCCTGCAGGTTGGCAACTACACTCTGGGTGGCGGTGGCTTTGTATCGCTGCTGACCAAGGCGGTGCGGGAAGATCGTGGTTATGCCTACAGTGTCTATAGTTACTTCCAGCCGCAACTGGCGGCGGGCCCCTTTACGATTGGGCTGGAAACCAAACGGGCGCAAGCCGATGATGCGCTCAAGGTGGTCAATAGTGTGCTGGATAACTTCATCAAGCATGGACCAACGGCCGCTCAGTTAAAGGCTGCGCAAGATAATATTGCCGGGGGCTTTGCGCTGCGCATCGACTCCAATAGCAAGCTGGCGGCCAATCTGGGGGTTATGGCTTTTTACGGGCTACCTGCCGATTGGCTGGAAAAATATCCCGAGCGGGTGCGGGCGCTGACTCCGGAAGCCGTGCGTGCGGCTTTCCAGAAGCATGTTGCGCCGGCCAATCTGGTCACGGTGCGGACGGCGGCGGATTGAGCGTGAGCCGTCCTGCAGCATCGCGCCCGAATCAGGTGCGCATCATCGGCGGTCGGCATCGTGGACGCAAGTTGCCCGTAGCCGATGCGCCGGGATTGCGGCCGACGCCGGACCGGGTGCGTGAGACTCTGTTTAACTGGCTGGGACAGAATCTGAGCGGCTGGCATTGTCTTGACCTGTTTGCCGGATCGGGGGCGCTGGGTTTTGAGGCGGCCTCGCGCGGCGCGGCCTCGGTGGTGCTGGTGGAACGGGCGTCGGCAGTGGCTCAAACCCTCCAATCGTCGGCCGCCCTCCTGAAAGAACCGGCGCTGCAGGTTCTCCGTACCGATGCGCTGAGCTATCTGGCAAAACCTGTGGCTCAAAAACTGGATCTGGTGTTTCTCGACCCGCCCTATGGACAGGGATGGCTGGATCAGATCATTATGCCGTTATTGCCGCATCTGGCATCGGATGCCCGGCTCTATATCGAGTCGGAGCAGCCTTTGCCGGAGAACCTCGCGCCGGGCCTGACCTGTATTCGTCAGGGCCATGCGGGGCAAGTGCATTATCATTTGTATGCTTACGAATTTTCATCCGGATCTGCCTGACATGCTGAAACGAGAAATTGCCATTTACCCGGGTACCTTTGATCCCTTAACCTGCGGTCACGAAGACCTGGTACGCCGTGCAGCTGGCCTGTTTGACGAGGTGGTGCTCGCCATTGCCGAAAGCCGTGCCAAGTCGCCCGTGTTTAGTCTGCAGGAGCGGATTGATATGGCCAAAACAGCGTTGGCATCCTTGAGTAACGTGCGCGTCATCGGCTTTGATGGGTTGCTGATGGATTTCGTCCATGCCCAAAAGGCCAAGGTGCTGATACGCGGCCTGCGCGCCGTGTCCGACTTCGAGTACGAGTTCCAGATGGCCGGCATGAATCGCAGTTTGTTTCCCGAAGTGGAAACCGTTTTTCTCACACCGGGCGAGCGCCATATGTTCGTATCGGCCACAATGGTGCGGGAAATTGCCCGTTTGGGCGGTGATGTCAGTTCTTTTGTGCCACCACACATTAACCAGTGTTTTGTGGCGCGCGGTTGGGGCAAGAGCGTCGCGTAAATACAGTGGGCTGGCTAAAAAGCTTGCGATCAGCGACAATCACGCCCTTGATTTCATTTGAAACGTTGTCCAGGAGTCTGCTATGTCGCTCATGATTACCGATGAGTGCATCAACTGTGATGTCTGTGAGCCCGAATGCCCGAATGAGGCTATTTCTCAAGGCCCGGAAATCTATGTGATCGATCCGAACAAGTGTACTGAGTGCGTCGGTCACTATGATGAGCCGCAGTGTCAGCAGGTGTGCCCGGTTGATTGCATTCCTAAAGATCCGTCGCACGAAGAAAACCAGGAACAGCTCTGGGCGAAGTACGAGACGCTGACCGGTAAGTAATTAATAGAGAGGTGGGCCTGATGCGCCTGCCTCGTTCAGACGCCGCTGCGCGCCGATTCACTCCGCAAGCGCATCAGGCCCACCTGTTCGATGTTATCCGTTGCTAGGAACCGATAGGCGGTTGGTGCGAGAGGAACGAGTTGGCGCGCAGCGGCACTTGAGTGACGTTCGCATGACCGCCTCTCGCTGAGAGCGCCAAACTGAGAACGTCAATTATTTCTGACAGTGCGGGCAGTAAAACGTCGATCGCCCTGCCTGCCGAATCTTTCTGACCGGTTTGCCACAGCCCAGACAGGGCGCGCCTTCGCGTTCGTAAACCGCGCATTGCAACTGAAAGCAACCGGCCCCGCCGTCCGAATGCACGTAATCCCGCACGCTGGAGCCGCCTGCCGCTACCGCCGCCGCCAGCGTTTGCTTAACCGCTGCCGCTAGTCGGTCACAACGTTGTGCGCTGATGCGTTGCGCTGCTCGCAGTGGTGAAATGCCCGACATAAAAAGACTCTCGGCTGCGTAAATGTTGCCGATGCCCACCACCAGATGGCTGTCCATCAGTACCGGCTTGATCGGCCCGGAGCGCTTGTGCAGATGTTGATGGAGCCAGGCACCATCAAATACCGCTTCTAGTGGCTCGACACCCAGCACGCGGATGAGCGGGTGCTGGGCAATGTCGGTCGTATTATCGTGCCAGAGCAGGGCACCAAAGCGGCGCGGGTCGCGTAAGCGCAGGACTTTGTCACCAAAAGCAATGTCCACGTGATCGTGCTTTTGTGGGGGTGTGTCGGGCGTGACAATGCGCAGGCTGCCCGACATGCCCAGGTGCAGAATGAGCGTGCCTGATGAGCGGCTGTCCGGATTTTCGATATCAAACAGTAGATATTTACCCCGTCGCCGGATCGAGGCGAGCCGTGCGCCGGTTAATTGCGCTCCCAGATTGGCCGGTAACGGGTAGCGCAGTTGGGCGCTGCGACTGACCGCACTGGTGATGAGACGCCCGGTGAGCTCGGGCACCAGGCCTAGCCGACTGACTTCGACTTCAGGTAATTCGGGCATTCGCGAGAGTCCTTGGGGGCGAATTGAAAAAATGGCGGCAAGACGAGAGTACAAAGAAGAGATAAGATAGCGCCAACATGTCTTTACCGCAAAAGAATCTGCAAAAGCCGCGCGCTCATGGCGCATCGTTCGGGGCCTCCGTGCTGCGTCGCCGCTTGGTCACTGCGTTGCTGGGGGTTGCTGTCGCAATGCCCGTTTGTGCGGAAGTGGCGAGTCCACCGGCATCTGGAGCCGCGTTAACGCAAACGCCGCCACAGGTGGTTTTTGAAGTGGTGCTGGCGGAGTTGGCGCTCAAGCGGAACAAACCGCAGATTGCCATGGCGGCCTATGCCGATCTGGCACTTAAATACAAAGACGCAGAAATTTTCCAACGGGCGCTGGAAGTGGCGGCATTTAACCGCCAGCCGGAATTAATGCTGGAAATCGCCCGGCTCTGGGTGCAAAGCCAACCAGACTCGCCCGAGGCGCTGAATGCGCTGGGCAACATCCTGATACTGCTGGGACGTTACAACGATGCCCAGCCGGTCGTTGTGCGTTATTTCGGTGCTTTGCCAGAAGAGCAGCGGCCACAGGAATATTTACGTCTGACCCAGAAGTTTCCTGCGCAGGCGGACCCGAACCGTGTGCGCCTACTGATTGATGCGGCGACATCGACCAATCTGTCGCTACACGAAGCGCAATTGGCGCGCGCGCAAGCGGCGTGGCGGGCCGGTGATGAGGCCGCGGCGCTGGAATCTGTGCGCCAGGCCAGAAAAATCAAACCGGAATCGGAAGCCGGTGTTTTGCTCAACGCACAGATTCTGGCCAAACGCTCGCCCGAATCGGTAATTCCGATGTTTGCCGATTATTTAGCGCGCTACCCGCATGCCGGTATGGTGCGTGCGCTCTATGCGCAGCAACTGCTGGAGGCCGGGCGCTTGCCCGAAGCGCGTGCCCAGATAGAACGTTTGATTGATCAGACGGATGCCGCACCGGAGTCTTTGTTTGCGGCAGCGGCAGTCGCTATGCAGGTGCGTGATCCGGCGTTGGCTATTCAGGCATTGAACCGTTTGCTACAAATCGACTCGGTCGATAAGTCGATCATCCAGTACAACCTGGGACTGGCTTACGAAACCCAAAGCGATCTGGCCGGTGGCCAGATCGGGGGCGCTCATAAAGTCGGTGGTGATGCCATGGCCGAGTCCGAAGCGATCATGCATTACACACAGGTTCGCTCCGGTGAGTACTATGTTTCGGCTCGTTTAAGAGCGGCCGGCCTGCTGGCGCGACAGGGCAATCTGTCGGGGGCGCGGACGCTGTTGCAGAGTACGCCGAGCGCTGACCCGGCGATCCGTGCCGAATTGGTGATCGGTGAAGCCGGATTGGTCAGCGACAGCGGCGATAAGGCCGGTGCCATGCGGCTTGTCGAACAGGCGCTTCATAAAGATCCGAAGAGCATTGTCTTGCGCTATGAGCTGGGCATGATGGCGGAGCGGGCGGGCAAGCTGGATTTCTTCGAGCGCAGTATGCGGGAGGTTATTAAGCGTGACCCTAAATACGCGCAAGCCTATAACGCACTCGGCTTTACCTATGCGGATAAAAATATCCGTCTGAAAGAGGCGCGTGTACTGATTGAAAAAGCACTGTCGTTGTCACCGAACGATCCATTCATTCTGGACAGTATGGGCTGGCTGTCTTTCCGTGAAAAAAACTATAACGTTGCACTTGATTACTTGAATAAAGCTGCCGCACTGCGCGCCGATCCGGAAATTATTGAGCATCAGATTGCGGTGCTGCTTGCCATGGGGCGGCAGGCCGATGCACAGAACGTATTGCGGGCCGGGTTGCAACAGTTTCCGGATAATGCCGGGCTGCAGGCGCTGCGCAAACAGTTCTTGTCCGACCCGTCGCGGAGCAACCAGTCGTTATGATGCCGAGCGGTTTTCTACGGCGTGCAATTTTGCTCGGTCTGCTGCTGGGCCTGGTTGCTTGCGCGCACGTACCGGGACCGGAAGGGCAGATGCGTGAAGCACGTCAGGTGCAAGATTGGCAATTGGCCGGGCGCTTTGTCGCGGGTCAGCGGTCAGTGAGCGGGGCCGAAGCAGATGCGCCCGATCCTGTGGCGGGGCGTTTCTCCTGGCTGCACCGGCCGGATTCGGATCAGCTCTGGCTGATCGGTCCCGTCGGTAATACGCTGGCCAAAGTGGATCTGTTGCCAACGGGGATCACTTGGCAAGATGCTATGGGCAAACGCGGCGCAGCAAGCAGTCTGCAAGCGCTGGGCGAGTCGCTGGCAGGGATCCGCTTGCCTGACGTACCGGCCAATAGCTGGTTGCGCGGGCAATGGCCTGCCGCCGCCGTGCAGGCGACGGATGCCGCAGGCCGTGTGGCCGTGGCCGTTGCACGTGGCTGGCGATTCGAATATCGGTATGGGGAACCTGCTCCCAACGGCTGGCCGTTAGCGATTGAAGGCGCTGGGCCGGATGGCCTCTGGGTGCGCGTGGCACTGACCGAATGGGATGGCGAAACCGACCCGGCGCTTGCCGTCCGTCCCTGATCTAAAGCGCAGCATGGCGTTCAAAAACCTTCCGGTATTGCCAGACCCGCAGCAGGCGATGCGCTGGAACTGGTCGTCCAGCTACCCGGCACCGGCCAAGCTCAATCTGTTTTTGCATGTCACCGGCCGCCGTGCCGATGGCTACCATACGTTGCAAACGCTGTTCCGCTTTGTGGCGCTCGGCGATAGCTTGCGTTTTGTACCACGCAGTGATGATCGGGTCGTGCTGGTCAATCCGATTCCCGGGGTGGCACCGGAAACCGATCTCACCGTGCGCGCTGCCGAGGCTTTGCGCAAAGCCGCCGGCATTCGTGATGGCGTGACGATTCATCTGGAAAAACGTCTGCCCATGGGCGGCGGCCTAGGCGGTGGTAGTTCGGATGCGGCGACCGTGCTGGTGGCGCTTAACAGCCTATGGCGTTTGGGCGGTAGTCGTGCCGAGCTCGAAGCGCTGGCCTTGCCGCTTGGTGCCGATGTGCCCGTATTTGTCTTTGGTCAGTCGGCTTTTGCCGAAGGGATTGGCGAAGCGCTGACGCCGGTGTGCCTGCCGCCTGCCTGGTATCTGATCATCAAGCCCCTGGTCTCTGTGCCCACGGCAGCGATTTTTGGGGCACCGCAGCTTAAGCGTGATACGGCAGCGATGCCGGCTGCCGATTGGGTGCAGGCGTTACACAAGGGTGTCGGCCACAATGATCTGGAAGCGGTTGCCACCGCCTTGTTTCCAGAGGTGGTCGAGGCCTTGCGCTGGCTGAATCTGCAACCGGAAACCCAAGGGCGGGTGCGGATGACGGGTTCGGGCGCTTGTGTCTTTGCCGTATTTGACGCGCAGAGCACGGCAGAACAGGTCTTTGCCCGCTTGCCGAAAGCCTGGCAAGGATGGGTGTCAGCGGGCATTGATACGCATCCGCTGCATGCATTAACAGCCGTTAAATAGAGCGTTGTTGAAAAAACCGTTCGAGGGGCTGTGCAATTTGAGAATTTCGGGTACAATTTTGCCCTCATCCCCTGGTGGGGTGAGTGTTGGGGAGTCGCCAAGCTGGTTAAGGCACCGGATTTTGATTCCGGCATGCGAAGGTTCGAATCCTTCTTCCCCAGCCACCGAATTGCGGGCAGTTGCCATAAGCAGCTGCCCATTTCGTTTGTAGCGCCGGATCGTGCCTACACGTGGTCATTGTTAGACCAGGGGAACCAGGGAACATCATGCCTTTCCAGAACCTGATGGTTTTTACCGGTAACGCCAATCCCAAACTGGCGGCCGATGTTGCGAAACGCCTCGGGCTACCGCTCGGACGCGCTGATGTAGGCCGTTTCTCTGATGGCGAAGTCAGTGTCGAGATTCAGGAGCACGTACGCGGCAACGACGTATTTGTCGTGCAATCGACCTGTCACCCCTCTAATGACAACCTGATGGAACTGCTGGTCATCGTTGATGCGCTCAAGCGTGCGTCAGCTGGCCGCATCACCGCTGCGTTACCTTACTTTGGCTATGCCCGTCAGGATCGTCGTCCCCGTTCGAATCGGGTGCCGATTGCCGCCAAGCTAGTTGCTAATATGCTGGTCGCTGCCGGTGTGGACCGCGTCATGACGATGGACCTGCACGCCGAACAGATTCAGGGTTTCTTTGATATTCCCGTGGACAACGTTTACGGTTTGCCGATTCTGCTGGCCGATGTGCAGCAGAAGCATCTGGAAAAACCGATTGTCGTGTCACCAGACCACGGTGGTGTCGTGCGCGCCCGTTCGCTGGCTAAGCGCCTGGAATGTGATCTGGCCATCATCGACAAGCGTCGTCCGAAAGCCAACGTCTCCGAAGTGATGAACATCATCGGTGATGTGTCCGGCAAAGATTGCATCATCGTCGATGACCTGGTGGATACTGCAGGTACTTTGTGTAAGGCCGCTGCAGCACTGAAGCAGAATGGTGCACGTAGCGTTACGGCCTACTGTACGCACCCGGTATTGTCGGGCGCGGCCGTTGAACGTATTAACGAATCTGTGCTCGATGAGCTGGTGGTGCTGGACACCATCCCGCTGACCGATGCCGCACAGAAATGTTCACGCATCCGTCAGTTGTCGGTTGCCGAATTGCTGGCGGAAACCATCCGTCGCATCAGCAAGGAAGATTCTGTTTCCTCGCTGTTTATTGACTAAGGCGACGCCTTGGTTTTACCGGATGGTCTGGTCGCGGATCATCCCTTAACTGGAGTAAGTTATGAGCTTTGAATTTAATGCTACCAAGCGTGATGTGCAGGGATCGAGTGCGAGCCGCCGCCTGCGTCGCGCTGGCCGAGTTCCTGGTGTCATTTATGGCGCAGGCAAGCCGGCTGAATCGTTTGATGTAGATCACAACGAGATCTATCAGTGTCTGCGTAAAGAAGCCTTCCACGCATCGGTCGTTACGGCCATCGTTGACGGCCAGAAGCAGGATGTACTGCTGCGCGACGTTCAGCTGCACGCCTACAAGCCACTGGTTCTGCACGTTGATTTCCAGCGCGTTGATGCCAACACCGAAATTCACACCAAGGTGCCGCTGCACTTTACCAACGGCGAAGTCTGCCCGGGCGTCAAGCTCCAGGGCGGTATCGTGAGCCACGTCATGACCGAACTGGAAGTTGCCTGTCTGCCAAAGGCGCTGCCAGAGTTCATTGAAGTGGATCTGAAGACCCTGGAAATGGGCCATTCGCTGCACGTGAACGATTTGAAGCTGCCTGCAGGTGTTCGCGTTCTGCACAATGCCGATAACTCGGTCGTTGCTGCTGTTATGGCCGTTAAGGGCTCTAACGCTGATGCAGGTGCTGCTGCAGACGCAGGCGCTGCACCAACGGCCTAAGTCGTTGCGTGCCGGCTTGCCGGTGCACACTAAAAGCCGTGCGGGTTTCCTGCACGGCTTTTTTTATGGAAATACGATAGGCTACGTCCATGACGACAAACTCAGAACTGGTGATCAGCAAAGCTAAGCCGAAGCTCGCCGCTGCCCCTGTGCCGATCAGACTGATTGTGGGGCTCGGCAATCCGGGTAGTGAGTACGAGCGCACGCGTCATAACGCCGGGTGCTGGGCACTGGATGAAATCGCCCGCGTGCTTGGTGCCAGTGGTTTTAGTGCCGATAAAAAGATGAAAGCAGACGTGGCGTCAGCCAACGTTGATGGACGCAAAGTGTGGCTGCTTAAACCGCAGACTTACATGAATTGTTCCGGCCAGTCAGTCGGGCCTTTTGCCCGCTTTCACGACATTAGCCCGCAGGAAATTCTGGTGGTGCATGATGAGCTCGATCTATTGCCTGGCCATTTGCGCGTCAAGTTGGGCGGCAGCAGCGGTGGCCATAATGGCCTGAAAGACATTCAGGCGGCATTGGGTACGCCGGATTACTGGCGTTTACGCATCGGGATCGGGCATCCGCGCTCGTTGCAGTTGAATCAGGGCGTTGCGGATTTTGTGCTGCACCGACCCCGTCTGGAGGAGCAGATCGACATTGATCGGGCGATCGACCGTGTTAGCGCACAGACACAGGTGTTGCTGCGCGGGGAGCTGGCTGAGGCGCAGCGTTTGCTGCATCCTGCGCCATAGCTTTTTTATCCGCTGCTTCCCAGCCACCGCCTAACGCCATATAAAGGTTGACGATCGAACCGACTTCTTGCCGCTGGGCATCAACCAGTTGGAGCTGCGCTTTGTAGAGGCTGTCCTCTGCGTTCAATATGGTGAGGTAGTCCGCATAACCATAGTTGAACTGCATGGTCGATAGGTTTGCATAGGTTGTCAGTGTTGTGACCTGTTTCTGTCGTGCCTGCACCAGCTTGCGATTCTCGGTAGTGCCAACCAGTGCATTATCGACATCGCGGAAAGCTGCTTCGATAGTCTTTCGGTATTGGGCCAGCGCCATCTGTTGTCCGGCCTCGGCGCTCGTGACCTGACCGGCAATGGCGCCTGCTGTGAAGATCGGCATGGTGGCCGCAGCACCGATAGACCAGACTTTACCCGGGCCGCTAAAGAGGCTGATGAGATTTGTGCTCGATGTGCCCAGCGCGCTCGTTAAAGAAATTGACGGAAAATACTGTGCCTTGGCAACGCCGATCTGGGCATTGGCTGCAATGAGTTGTTGCTCCGCCTGTTCTATATCCGGGCGGCGGGCGAGTAGTTCCGAGGGGAGTCCGGCAGGGGGTACGGGGAGCACCAGTTGATCAATGGATTTGCCACGCGGCACAGGGCCGGGGTTTTGGCCAGCGAGAAAGTTGATACTGTTTTCTTGTTCGGCAATGGCCTTGACCAGCGGTGGAATCGCTGCTTCTGCCTGATCTACCTGTGATTGCACCTGGGAGAGCTGAACGAGATTGGCTGTGCCATATTTGAGTCGTAGTTCAAAAATGCGGAGCGTCGTTCGATAGTTTTCTAGCGTCTGCTGCGTGACTTTAAGTTGTTGATCCAGCGCGCGTAGCAGGATGTAGCTGTCAGTCATTTGCCATGCAACGGAAAGGCTGACCCCATGGCGATTCGCGATAGCGGCAGCTTCAGTTGCGCTGGCTGCTTCTACCTGGCGACGGATGCCACCGAACAGGTCGATCTGCCAACTGGCAGGAAGCTGCAGAGTAGAGACATTCGCAATGGGCGTGCCGGGCGTCGGTGCGATCACCGTGGAGTTTAAACCGGAACCTTGACCACGGGCGGTGCCGGCACTGGCGCCAATCTGCGGGAAAAACTGTGACTGCGTGGTTTCGAGTTGACCACGGGCTTTAATCACATTTGCGATTGCTGACTGCAGGTCCCGGTTGTTGGCAAGGGCAACCTGAATCAATTGGTCCAGAACGGGATCGTTAAATCCGGTCCACCAAGCATCGGTTGCTTGAACCGACAGACGGTTTGCTGGCGTGTTAGGTACGGGCGCAGCCTCGGATCGGTAAGCCTCTGGCGTGCTGACTTCCGGTTTGCGGTAGTCTGGGCCAACGGCACATGCCGAGAGCAGGCCGGCACTGACCAGTGCGCCAAAAAGAGTCCGGTAGCGATGACAGATCATTTGACGTCCCCCTCACGGGTAGGCGCTGACAGATTGTGCGGGCCGGGTTGGGCCGGCGTATCAGCAACCAGCTTCTTTTTCTTTTCGCTCATTTCTTCGAACACGACAAAGAAAAGCGGTACGAAAATAATAGCAATCATGGTGGCACCGATCATCCCGCCGATGATGCCCGTGCCGATAGAGTGGCGGCTATTAGCCGATGCACCCACCGCAGTGGCCAGCGGTACGCAACCGAGAATAAAGGCCATCGAGGTCATCATGATCGGGCGGAAACGGATTTCAGCCGCTTGCAATGCGGCGTCGATAATCGACATGCCTTTCTCTTCGACGTTGGCGACGGCAAACTCCACAATCAGAATGGCGTTCTTGGCGGCCAGCGCAATCAGTGTCACCAGGCCGATCTGGAAGTACACATCGTTTTCCAGACCGCGCAGTAGCACGGCCAGTAAGGCACCGCAGAGGGCAAAGGGCACGGCGAACATGACGCTAAATGGCAGCGACCATTTTTCATAGAGCGCTGCCAGAATCAGGAAGACCATGACGAGTGCAAAGGCAAAGACAAACGCTGCCGTGCTGCCCGACTTGAGCTGTTCGTAAGCTTCACCCGACCAGGCAATCTTGTAGCCCGAGGGCAATACGTCGGCAGCGATTTGTTGCATGGCTTGAATCGCCTGGCCTGAGCTGTAGCCTGCGGCATTGTTGCCGGTAATCTGGACGGCCGGATAGGCATTGAAACGGGTCACAATATCCGGGCTGGCCTGGTAGCTGTAGCTGATCAGGGCTCGCACGGGCACCATCGACCCCGTCCGCGAACGCACGTACATGGTGTCAAAGGCAGAAGGATCCTGCCGGTAATCCGCATCGGCCTGCAGAATCACCTGCCATAGGCGGTTCTGGAAGGCGAACTGATTTACATACTGCGAGCCGACCAGTGTTTGCAGGGTGTTGTAGATGTCATTGACGGGCACATCGAGCAGCTCGGCCTTGGCGCGATCTACGTTCACAAACATTTCACGGGCGTTCGTGCTGAACGTGGTGTTGACCGCGGTGAGTTCAGGGCGCAGTTTAGCGGCAGCCAGAAAGCGCATGGTCTGTTCTTCCAGCTCTTCCATGGATCCGTTGCCCGTTTGTTCCAGCCACATCTGGAAGCCGCCGGTGTTGCCGAGGCCCGGGATGGATGGGGGATTAAGCGGGATAATGACGCCATCGTTCTGGGTGATGAAGTGTTTGCGCCCATCGCCGATCAGGGTAAAGGCTGATGAGGCTTTATCGGTGCGCTCGCCAAATGGCTTGAGGCCAATAAACAGGGTGCTGGCACTGGGCAGTACTTGAGAATCGATAATGCTGTAACCGGCATAGCTGGTTGACGAGCTCACGCCCGGTTGCGCCTCGAACCAGTTGGCACCGGCTTCTGAAAATGCAGCAGTACGTTGCAGGCTGGCTGCTTTGGGCATCATGACCGCGCCAAACAGATAGCCTTGATCTTCTTCAGGAACAAAGGAGCCCGGCACAATACGGAAGAGGACGATCAAGGCAACGACAATACCGCCGAAGATCATGAACGATGGGCGGCGGTGGGCGATCGTCCATTTCACCGCTGTCATGTAATGCGCCCGGATCTTGTTGAATAGATTTTCAAAGCCAACAAAGAAGCGTGGTCTGGCGACTTCGCTCTCTTCGTCTTTGGCCCGGATCAGAATCGCGGCCAGAGCAGGCGAAAGGGTCAGGGCGACAATCGATGACAGCGTGACGGATACCGAAAGCGTCAGCGCGAACTGGCGATAAAGCTGGCCGGTAATGCCCGAGAGAAAGGCAACCGGTACGAACACGGCAACCATGACCAGGGTGGTGGCGATGATTGGACCAGTTACTTCGGCCATGGCCACTGCGGCGGCTTCACGCGGCTGCATGCTGGGGTTTTCCTGCATGATGCGTTCGACGTTTTCGATCACGACAATCGCATCATCCACGACCAGGCCAATGGCGAGCACCAGGCCGAACATGGTGAGCATGTTGATCGAAAAGCCGAAGAGACTCATCCCGATGAACGTGCCGATAATCGAAACCGGCACCGCCACCAGAGGAATCAGGGTGGCCTTTGGTTTCTGCAGGAACATGAAGACGACCAGCACCACCAGGATCATCGCCTCGAAGAAGGTATGAATCACTTCTTCAATGGAGGAGTTGATAAATTCGGTGGCGTCGAGGGCGATGTCGTAAGTGACACCCGGCGGGAAGCTGGGTTTGAGTTCTTCCAGTTTGGCTTTGACGGCCTCGGCAACGTTCAGCGCGTTATAGCCCGGCTGGAAGTAGATCAACAATAGCGCGGCCGTGTGCTGGTTTGTTTTAACGTCAAAGTTGTAGGTTTGCGAACCCAGTTCGGCGCGGCCGACGTCACGCAGTCGCACGATGGCACCCTCGGTGCCTGGGGTGACGGAGGGCTTGCCTGCCTTGACGATGATGTTGTCAAATTCGGCCGGCGTTTGTAGCATGCCGTTGGTGGTGACCGAAAAGTTCTGAATGATGTTGCCTTTGGAAGGCAGCTGACCCAGCTGGCCTACAGCATATTGCTGATTCTGGGCTTTGACGGCATTGGCAATATCGCTGGTGGTCAGTTTGTATAGCGTCAGTTTGGTGGGATCCAGCCAGATACGCATGGCGTAATTGGGATTGCCGCCCACAGAGGCCATGCTGGCACCGGGGATACGTTGCACTTCATTGAGCACGATGATGTTGGCAAAGGTGCTCAGCTCGGTCAGGTCGTATTTGTTGTCGGGGTCCTTGATGGCCACGACCATCATGATCGACTGGCTTTTCTGCTGAATGTTAACGCCCTGGCTTTGCACCGATTGGGGAAGCTGCGGCAGGGCCGTGTTAACGCGGTTCAGTACATCAGTCTGGGCCAGCGCCGGATCTTTGTTAATGTCAAAGAAAATGCTCAGCGTCATGTTGCCGGCCGTATTGGTCGAGTACATGTAGAGCATGCCATCGGCACCGTTGACCTGCAGCTCAATCGGCGAGGCTACATTTTGCGAGACCGTCTCGGCATTAGCGCCCGGATAGGTCGTTGAGACCTGAATCTGCGGCGGCGTAATGTTCGGGTATTGCGCAACGGGTAAGGAAATCATCGTCACCAGACCGGCGATGGTTATGACGATAGAGATGACCGCAGAGAAGATCGGTCGATCGATAAAAAACTTTGAGAACATGGTTGGTCAGCCCCGGCCGGTTACTGGGTAGCGCGCGCAGCGGGCTTAAGCGTGTCGGGCACGGGTGCCGGGGTGAGCGGTACGCCCGGGGTCAGCGGTGTTTCCTTCGGCGCTAACAGTTGCGGCGCGATGGCCGGCGGGGTTGGCATCGGCAGCTGGCTTGGATTCTGCGCATTGTTTACATCGGGTGACGTATTGGCGCCCGGATTGAAGGGCGATGGTTTTTCAGTGGCAGCGGGCGCGGTAGGCATGCGCAACGCTTGAGGTGCGGGTTCTTTAACGGCGGTTGGCTTCACCAGCTGATTCGGCGACATGCGCAGGACGTTGCTGACGACGACGCGATCGCCCGGACTCAGGCCTTCGTTAATGATCCAGTTCGGGCCGTTCCAATAGCCTGGAATGACGGTACGCGAATGGACGCGGTTGTCCTGATCCACAACCCATACATAGGCACCCTGGCTGCTCTGTTGAACGGCGGCTTGCGGCACCAGGTAAACATTCGGTTGGGTCATGCCGACTACCCTGACCGTAACGAACTGGCCCTGTTGTAGGGATGTAGATGGGTTCGGGAAAACGGCTCGGTACAGACGGGTTCCTGTGTTGACGTCGTACATGATGCCGGCAAATCCGATTTTGCCGGTGTAGGGGTACAACGTGCCATCGGATAGCGTGAGCAGCACGTCGAGTTCGGCCAGGGTTGTCGTGTTGAGTTGTTGCTGGGCGAGCAGTTTGGTGAGCGTCAGCACCTGGTCTTCAGAGACCGAGAAATAGACCCACATCGGGTCCATCTGATTGACGACGGTCAGCTCCGAGTTCGGGCTGCCGACCTGCAGGTAGGTGCCGAGTGCCTGTTTACGGACCGAAGCCAGACCCGAAATCGGGGAGCGGATGGTGCAGTATTCCAGGTTGAGCTGGGCTGTTTCCACATTGGCCCGAGCCTGATCCACACCGGCTTTGGCACGCAAAAAGTTGCCAGTCGCCGTATCCAGATCCTGTTGCGACAATGCTTTGGCAGCGGCTAGGGGCTTGATGCGGTTAAGTGTGAGTGTTGCAGTGCGCAGAGCGGCTTCCTGTGCCTCCATGGCGGCTTTGGCGGCATCCAGTTGGGCGATGAAGGGGCGCTTGTCCATCTCGAAAAGAATGTCGCCGGCACTGACCCATGAGCCTTCCTGATAGACCTGCTTTTCCAGAAAACCCGAAACGCGGGTGTAAATGGCCACCGATTGCGGGCTGCGGGTCTGGCCGACCAGTTGTGACTCCAGTGGCACCGTTAAGGGTTGCACTTCGATCATATCCACCCCCAGCGCAAAATGCGCTTTCATGTAGGGGATGAAGACATCGTTTTTGATGACGTGGAAGGCGACGAGAAGCGCGACAATAATCGCTGCGGGTTTGCGCCAGCGTGGATTGCGCAAGGTATTGACGACGTCCTCGCGTTTGAGTGATTTCCAGTCAAACTGGCATAGCGTGGTATAGCAGGACTGTAGCTGCAGGCAGCGTGCTGCAAACCAGGTTTGCACGCTGGCAGGGATGTATTTGGCCATATTCGGGGAACGGCCGCGCCCGGAGTAACGAGTGGCCGTCAGCAAAATCGATGAGGACTGAAACCTTATCATATGGGCGGGTATTTTTGCTTTCTTATTCAGAAAGATAAGGGCTGTTTACTGGCATAATGGTGCGCTGCAGTGCTTTGCTGCCATACAGGATCTTTGAATGACCGAATTTGGCCAGCGTCTCTACCTGACAAATATTCCTGCCGAGATTGCCGAAGATGAGATTCGGGCGCTGATCTTCAAATACACGCATGAGGAACCGACCAGCTTCGAGCGGGTCGATCAAGACAGTGCGCATCCGGTTTATGTACTCAGCTTCACCCATCTGGTCGATGGCAAGTTGCAGCAGATCGCACAGCGTTTAAATGAACTGTACTGGCACGAGCAACATATTTACGCGCACGTGATCTGAGTACCCGATCTGGGCGGGTCGTAGATTGAAATGCTGAGGGTGCTTCTTGTAGTATGGGAGTATTGAGTCGTCTCTATCCACAGACTGAATATGCCCATATATAAAAAAATCGGACTTGGTGTGCTGGTTTCGATCTTGGCCGGGGTTGCCCAGTTTTTACTTTGGACCTGGTTGCAACCGCTGCTCTGGATTTTGTTCTACCCTGCGATTATTCTGAGCGCCCGTTTGGGCGGCACGATCAGTAGCGTTACAACCGGCCTGAGCGCGTGCATCGTTATTTTCTTCGCGTTTCTGCCACCCCCCTTGTCGTGGGAAGGCAAAGATTTGCATGCGCTGATATCGGCGCCTGTTTTTCTGCTGGTGTCCTACTTGGTCGGCCGGATTCACGAGCAATACCGAAGCCTGTTCGACTTGCTTAACAACAAGCTCCGTTTTACGCAGGACAAACTACAAAGCGTTTCTAAGCGCTATGAAGAGTCCGTCAGCCTTGAAGATCTGCGCTTTAGTGACTTTGCGGAATCCTTACCCCAGATTGTGTGGGTGACCAACGCCCAGGGTGAAAATATATATTTCAACAGGCAGTGGATGGACTTCACCGGGATGACGCTTGAAGAAAGCCTGGGGCAGGGGTGGAACCTGCCCTTTCACCCGGATGATCAGGCCCGTGCCTGGGAGGCCTGGCAGAATGCTGTGCAGCGTAGTAAGGCGTATTCTATTGAATGCCGCTTGCGCCGCGCAGATGGGGAATATTGCTGGTGGCTTATCCGAGGCGTGCCGCTGAAGAACACAGCGGGCGAAATCATCAAGTGGTTCGGTACCTGCACAGACATTGATGAAATCAAAACCACGGAAGAGGCTTTGGCTTCTCAGAAAAACAAGCTGGAAACAATTTTCAACAGCCATCCCGATGGGGTGGCGATTCTTGATGGTAGCGGTAAATACGAAATTGTTAACCCGAACTATGCCGGCTTCTACGGCTATGCTTCTCCTGATAAATTGCCGCCGACATACGCCGCGGTGATGCAAGGCTTTGACGTCTTCGAATTGAATGGCCGCCCGATCCCGCTGGATGAGATGCCGACTTGTCGAGCGCTTTCTGGACAGGCCGTGAATAATTTCGAGGCGCTCCTGGTCTCAAAACAATCCGGTTGGCAGCGCTACGCAAGTATCAGCGCAAATCCGCTGACCAAAAATCCAGTCACCGGACTTTCGGGGGCGATTACTTCGGTGCGTGACATTACGGCCAATATCCAGGATAAGGCTGCACTCATCAAGGTAGTCAATGAGCAGAACCTGATGCTCACTTGCGGTATTGCGGGCATTGCTAAAACAAATGACCGGCGTTTTGTCTGGATCAATGAAGTGTTTGCGCGGAATTTGGGATATACCGTTAGCGAGTTATTAGGGCAGTCCACGCGGATACTTTATGACACCCAGGCAGATTTCGATGCCTTTGGGCGGAAAATCAGCACGGCGTCCATTGCCGAGGGTGGGCTGGTTCGAGATACCCTCCTGTTGAAACGGAAAGATGGATCGCAAGGCTGGTTTCTCATGGGCGGCGGCCTTCTGGCCAATGGTAGCCGTGAAGCCATCTGGCTTTCGATCGATGTGACCGAAGAAAAGAAGAACCATCAATTGCTTGAGTCGTATGTGCACCGAATTGAACATTCGATGCATGAAACGCTGGAGGTACTCGCCAAAACCGTTGAGATGCACGACCCATACACGGCGGGACATCAGCGCCGTGTCGGAAAAATTGCCAGAGAGATCGGCCGTTTAATGGGGCTGCCGGTCGAAGCGCTTAATAATCTGGAGCTCATGGGGTTGATCCACGATATCGGCAAGATCGGGATCCCGGCTGAGATCCTCAGTAAACCCGGCCATCTCTCTCCAGAAGAGCTCGTGCTGGTTCATGCCCATACCAAAATTGGTCACGACATCCTCAGTAAGGTTGATTTTGATATACCTATTGCCGATGTCGTTTTTCAGCACCATGAACGACTGGATGGTAGCGGCTATCCGAACGGTCTGCATGATTCGCAAATCCTCCTGGAGTCACGCATCATTGCCGTGGCCGATGTCGTAGAGGCCATGGCAAGTCATCGACCTTACCGACCGGCGCTGGGCCTCGATAAGGCATTGGCAGAAATCGAGTCTGGGCGCGCGACTAAATACGATAGCGAAGTCGTTGATGCCTGTATGCGTCTTTTCAGAGAAGAAAACTATCAGATTCCGGAGCCCGATTGATACGCATGCTTTCTGCCGGGGCAAGCGCCCTGATTCTGGAATAAGGCTTCGGTGAAGGTTACAATCACGTTTTAAACGACAAGCTGGATACAAATTTCTCAGAAATACAGAGATTTTTGTCCGTTTGTTTTCACTCGCAGCGGGGTCGGTTTCGTGGCCTTGACGCTGTCGCACTTGCAACCGCCGCTTCAGATGATGGCTAGTGCATTGAAATTACAGGATATTCCATGAGTCTCAAATGCGGTATCGTCGGCCTGCCTAACGTCGGCAAATCCACTCTGTTCAACGCCCTGACCAAGGCGGGCATTGCTGCAGAAAATTATCCGTTCTGTACGATTGAACCCAATGTGGGTATTGTCGAAGTGCCGGATCCCCGACTGGATGCGCTGTCGGCGTTGATTAATCCGCAACGGGTACAGCCTGCCATTGTGGAGTTTGTCGATATCGCCGGTCTGGTGGCGGGGGCCTCGAAAGGCGAGGGGCTGGGGAATCAGTTCCTGGCTAATATCCGCGAAACCGATGCCATCGTGAATGTCGTTCGCTGCTTTGATGATGAAAACGTGGTGCACGTCTCTGGCCGGGTGGATCCGATTGCCGATATCGAAACGATTGTGACCGAACTGGCGCTGTCGGATCTGGTTGTGGTGGAGCGCACGCTTAACCGCGATGGCAAGAAAGCCCGCTCGGGTGATAAGGATGCCCTGAAACTGGTGTCTATCCTTGAGAAACTTCTGCCCCATCTGAACGAGGGCAATCCGGCGCGCACGATGAATCTGTCGGAGGAAGACAGAGAGCTGCTCAAGCCGCTGTGCCTGTTGACCATTAAGCCCGCTATGTATGTCGGTAACGTGCTCGAAGATGGTTTTGAAAACAACCCGTTCCTGGATCGACTGCACGAATTTGCAGCCAAAGAAGGTGCGCCCGTTGTGGCGGTTTGCGCCAAGCTGGAAGCGGAACTGGCCGATCTGGAAGAAGAAGACAAAGCCGCATTTCTGGCTGATCTGGGGCTAGAAGAGCCGGGCCTGAATCGGGTGATTCGTGCCGGCTATGACCTGCTCGGTTTACAGACTTACTTTACCGCCGGCGTTAAAGAAGTGCGCGCCTGGACGATTCATAAAGGAGACACCGCGCCGCAAGCGGCTGGCGTCATTCACACGGATTTCGAGAAAGGCTTCATCCGCGCCCAGACTATTGCCTATGCCGATTTCATCGCGCATAAAGGGGAACAGGGTGCGAAAGAAGCGGGCAAGATGCGCGCCGAAGGCAAGGAATATGTCGTGCAAGATGGGGATGTGTTGAACTTCCTCTTTAACGTGTAACGGCCTCCGGAGATCTGTGATGAAACGTGTGATTGGTTCCGTGCTGTGCGCATTGGCTTTGTCGTTGATGGTCGCGCCGGCCCATGCCCTGTTTGATAGCAAGCCGGTGGCGCAACAGCGCGCTGATATTTTGAAACAGAGCGCACAGACCATGCGACGGCTGTATCGTGTAGAACCCCACGCCCGTGAGCTGGTTGCTCAATCGGCAGGCTATGCTGCGTTCAGCAACTTCGGCATGAAGATTTTTCTTGCCGGGGGTGGTTCAGGCTCGGGGGTCGTACTTGCTAAAGACAAAAAGCCGGTATTCATGAAGATGGTGGAAGTGCAGGCCGGCCTGGGTGTAGGCATCAAGTCCTTTAACGTCGTCTTCGTTTTTGAGACCGAAAAAGCGTTGGAAGGTTTTGTCAATTCTGGTTGGGAATTCGGCGGCCAGGCAACGGCAGCGGCTAAGTATGACGATAAGGGCGGTGCTTACCAGGGTGCGGCCAGTGTGGCCGATGGCGTCTGGATGTATCAGTTGACCGACAAAGGCTTGGCGGCCGAAATTACGGCCAAGGGCACCAAGTATTACCAGGATAGTGATCTGAATAAATAATCAGCGCCTATTCAGTAAAAAAGGCTACCGGGGCAACCCGGTAGCCTTTTTGCTATCAAAGTGCCTACGGCTTATTCTTTGATAGCTTCTACAGCGATAGTGAGTTCCACATCGTCACTGACATTCGGGGCATATTTGCCTAGGCCGAATTCGCTACGCTTGATGTGGGTGACTGCGTTGGCACCACAGGCTTCCTTCTGCTTCATTGGGTGCATGGCACACTGGAAGTGGGTGATTTTCAGGGTGACAGGCTGGGTGATGTCACGCACCGTCAGATTGCCCATGACTTCAGTCGGCTTGTCACCTTTGAATTTGAAACCCGTCGATTTGAAGCTAATGGTTGGATACTTGGCGGCATCAAACCAGCCATCGCTGGTCAGGTGACCATCGAAGGTCTTGCTGCCAGTATCCACTGAATCAACCTTGATGGTGATGTCGGCACTACCCGTTTTGGCCTTCTGGTCCAGCGTAATGCTGCCGGTCGTGTCGTTGAAGCGGCTACGTTGTTTAGAGAAGCCCAAGTGGGTGTATTCGAAGCTGGCGAAGGTGTGGCTTGCGTCGATGGTGTAGGTCGTGGGTGCGGCAAAAGCCGAAGTCGCAAAAGCCGATAGCAGTGTTGCTGCAATGAGGGTGGTTTTCTTCATATGAAATCTCCTAGGGGTATAGCGGTGGGTGAATTATTTACTGCTCAGCGAAAGATGAATTTTGATGCTGACCTCGTTGGCGACGGTGCCCGTTGCGGCCCAGGCTCCCTGGCCAAGAGCAAAGTCCAGGCGTTTAATGACCAGCGTGCCATCTAGCTCAGCGCTGTTAGGAGAGACCCGTTTGAGGGTGGCCGGAAAGCGCACGGGCCGCGTCTGACCTTTGATGCTGAGATTACCACTCAATTCGAAACGATCATTGCCGAGCGCTTGCACTTGGGTGACCACGAAGCTGGCGTGCGGAAACTTTTTGACATCAAACCAGTTCGCCCCCAGTGCTTCGTCAGTGGCTTCATCGATGCCAATGTCAAAACTTTGCAGATCGACATCGGCACGGGCTTGCGCCTGGGCGGGCTTGTCGGGATCGAAACGGACCTGCGCGGTGAATTTCTTGAAGCTGCCTTCGGTTTTGCTGCCCATCAATGTTGGAACAAAACGAATCGACGATTTGGCCGTATCGACACGGTCATATTCGATGGCCTGAGCCGAAAAGGTCGCCAGCGTTACAAGGCCGGCAAGGGCGAGTCGAGATAGTAGGGTCATTTTGTTTTCCGGGCAGGGCGCATGCGGCCCAACAGGTTATCCTTGTCGACCAGCTGATGCTTTAGGGCAGCGGCAATGTGTAGTCCGACCAGCGCCATCAGGCTATTGGCCAGCACTTCATGCACTTCTTTGAGCGTATGGCCGAGTTCCTTATCTTTCATCAGTAGATTCGGCAGATCGAACAGGCCAAAAAAGTTGGTGGTGTAACCCTTGGCGGAGCTCATTAGCCAACCGCTCACCGGGATGGCGATCATCAGGAGATAGAGCGCAACATGCACCAGATGTGACGCGGCATTCTGCCAGGCCGGGCTGCTAGCGGGCAGCGCAGGCGGGCGATGACCGGCACGCCAGAGCACGCGAAATCCCCAGAGGAAGGCAATTGTCACGCCTAGCCATTTATGCCAGCCGACAACCTGGATGCGATCCGGACCAACGGGTAAGGCGTCAATGCTTAGTCCGAGGAAGTAAACGGCAATAATCAACCACGCCATAAGCCAGTGCAGGGCAATGGCGGGGGCGGTGTAACGGACGTTAGAGTTTGTGTTATTTATCGACATAAGAGGGGTGAGTTGGTTCATCGAGAGCTTGCGCCATTATCATGAACAGATCGTTCGATGTTTATGAAACCACCATTCAAATTTTATGAACAAGGTTAGTCAATTATCCTCCCTTGTCGGGCGTTTTGCGCCCTCACCGACGGGGCCGTTGCATTTTGGATCACTCGTGGCCGCCGTCGGCAGCTATCTGGAGACGCGCTCCCGCGGTGGTCGATGGTTGCTGCGGGTTGAAGATGTGGATCGACCGCGTGCCATCACTGGCATGGCAGACCAGCAATTGGCGATGTTGGATGCCTATGGTTTTATCCGGGAGGGCACGGTGCTCAGACAATCGGAGCGAGCGTCGGTCTATCAGGCGGCCCTGGCACAACTGAGAGCCGCCGATCTGGCCTACCCCTGTACGTGTACGCGTAGCCAGATTGCGGCGCACCCTGGTGTACAGCTTGGGGTGGATGGTGCGATGGTCTATCCCGGCACCTGTGCCAACTGGCGCAAAGAGGATGCGGTGCCAGAGCATGCCGCATGGCGTTTTCGCGTGCCGACAGGGCCTGCGGCAGAGATCGCCTTTAGCGATCGGGTTCAGAGTGTCTGTCGGCAGAATCTGGGGCGCGATGTGGGCGATTTTGTTTTGTTACGCGCCGATGGCTGCTTTACCTATCAGTTAGCCGTCGTGGTCGATGACCTGGCCCAGGGCGTAAGCGAAATTGTGCGCGGTGCCGATTTGCTCGATTCAACGGCCAGACAGATCGCCTTGATTCGAGCCCTGGGGGGTGTTCCTCCGGTTTACGCACATTTGCCGGTCGTTGTTAATGTGGCGGGCGAAAAGCTGTCTAAGCAAACCTTGGCCCAGGCGTTGCCTGACATCAACGAAGCGGCGCGCGTCGCCATGCTGTGGGCGGCTTTGACCTTTCTCGGTCAATCGCCGGCGCGGCGTCTGCGGGAATCCGGTCAGGAAATCCTGTGGGCATGGGCGCTTGAGGCCTGGTCGTTGGAGCGTGTGCCCCGTTGCCACAGCCTGCCGCTTCCTGAGGGATTGTTCTAGTAGTTGTTGCCGTAGCCGGTAAGGCTCAGTAAGCGATAGAGCAAACGGGCGCTCAGTGTGCGTAGGAGTTGATGTCGCCGGGGGGCTGCGGCCCAGGCTTCGCGCGTGATTTGATGGCTGGATGTCTGAATTTCAGTCATCAGGCGTTGCCGGAGCTGCTGTGTAAAGCCCTGATCGCGAATGACCATATTGGCTTCGCGGGCGACCAGCAGCGAAAAGGGATCCAGATTGGCTGAGCCGATGGTTGACCAGTCCTGATCGATGACTGCTGCCTTGGCATGGAGAAAGCCGGGCTGGTATTCAAAAATTTCGATGCCGTGGTTGAGTAGTTCTGCGTAGAGCGCCTGGGCCGCATAGTGCTGTAAACGGTATTCGATCCGTCCCTGCAAGAGCAGTTGAATGCGGACGCCTCGGGTCGCTGCGGCCAGCAGGGCTTTACGTAACCGACGGCTGGGAATGAAGTACGACATTGCCAGTACGATTTCCGAGCGTGCTTGTCGTATGGCGTGTACATAAGCCGATTCAATACTGCGTCGGTGAAACAGATTGTCACGTAACACCAGCGCTGCTGACAGACTGCCTTTAGGAGACAGATCCAGCGCCGTCCTTGCCGGTCGTTTGTTGTGCAATAGCCAGTCAAGGCGCGTCAGCATCAACCACTGATGATCGATCGCTTGCGCGATGGGGCCAAGCAGCGGCCCTGCGATACGCACTGCAAAATCCATGCGTATAGGGGCAGGGTTGTCTGTGGCATCGTCAATGATATTGATGCCGCCAGCGAAGGCAACGCTGCCGTCGATCAGCACCAGCTTACGATGCATCCGTCGCAGACGAGCACGTTGCCGGGCTAGCAGATGTTGCAGTAGGCGGTGTTCAGGCCGAAAAATGCGCACCTGTACACCCGCAGCCTCTAGCTGTGGACGGTGTCGCTGATCCAGATTGCGGGCACCAAAGCCATCGACGACCACGCGCGCATCAACGCCACGTATGGCGGCATGGCAGAGCGCAGCAGTGACCGCATCGCCCATCGCGTCATCGGCATACAGGTAGGTTTCCAGACGAATGCTCTGCTGTGCCTGGCTTATGGCGGCGAGTAATGCCGGAAAGTATTCGGCCCCGTTACACAGCAGGTCGATCTGGTTGCCCTCCAACAGCGGATGTTTGGGGTGGAGCGCCCGGAGCAGTCTGCCGCGTAAACTCATGTTAGCCGGTCAGGGCAAGTTCGCAGCGGAGTGCCGCATGGTCTGAAATGCGGGACCAGCCGGCCCCGTAATGCACATCGGCGCGAATCGCTTTGAGACCCCGGACGTAGATTCGATCCAGTTGCAGCATGGGCAAGGCCACCGGAAAACTGCGGGCGGGCCGGCCAGATAATTGATGAAAGACTTCGGTCAGATTCAATCGGTCCGCCAGATGCTCGCTGGCATGGTTGCGCCAATCGTTGAAGTCTCCCGCAATAATCAGCGGTTGATCGTGAGGCACCAGCCGGTCAATTTCTTCAGCCAGTGCGGCCATTTGCCATTTGCGCGATCGGGCAAGCAGGGAGAGATGGGCGCAAACGCAATGGACGATGGTGCCCTGCCAACAGATCTGTGTGTGCAGCAATCCGCGCTTTTCAAAACTCAGGTGGGTAACATCCTGATTATGACTGTGCTCGATCGGGTAGCGGGACAGAATGGCATTGCCGTGATGCCCGTGGTCGTACAGGACGTTCTGGCCATAGGTGGCTGACCAGACCGAGTCCGCGAGAAATTCGTGTTGCGGCTGCTCGGGCCAGTTGGCATGTTTCTGGGCGTGTTGCTCGTGCAGTCCCTGCACTTCCTGCAAAAAGACCAGATCAGGATTGAGGCCGCGCAGCCGATCCCGCAGTTCATGCACCATCAGGCGTCGATTGAACTGCGAGAAGCCCTTATGAATGTTATATGTGACCAGCGAAAGCGTATCGGTCATGGTTGCGGCCGGCGACTCGGTAATACGCTTCAGGAAACGGCCAGCATGCGGTCCATAGCCACGCGCGCGGCAGCGGTCTGGCTGTCCGGTACGCGGATGGCGTTGACGACATGCCCTTCAACCAGATTTTCTAGCGTCCAGGCCAGATGCTGCGGGTCGATCCGTTGCATGGTCGAGCACATGCAGATGGTGGGCGACATGAACTGTACGATCTTGCCTTCCGGGGCCACTTCCCGCGCCAGACGTTCGACGAGATTGAGTTCCGTGCCCACCAACCAGCGCGTACCTGCCGGGGCTTCCTTGATGATCTTGACGATGTATTCGGTAGAGCCGATGTAATCGGAAGCCTGGCAGACTTCAAACGAACATTCGGGATGCGAAATTACCTGACCCTCAGGGTGCTTGGCGCGAAACGCTTCGATGTGGGCAGGTTGAAACATCTGGTGTACGGAACAGTGTCCCTTCCAGAGCAGAATCCGGGCGTTGCGAATCTGTTCGATAGTGAGGCCTCCCCGTGGCTGGTCCGGATCCCAGACCACCATTTCATCCAGGGCAAAGCCCTTCTGGTGGCCAGTCCAGCGACCAAGGTGCTGATCGGGAAAGAACAGCACTTTAGGACGTTGGGTCAGTGCCCAGTCCAGGATCATGCCCGCGTTAGAAGAGGTGCAGACAATGCCGCCGCGCTCACCACAGAAGGCCTTGAGGTCGGCTGCTGAATTGATATAGGTGACCGGTGTGACCTGATTGGCCGGGTCTTCGCCCAGTGCCGCGGTCAGGTCGCGCCAGCAGCGTTCGACCTTGGTCAGGTTGGCCATGTCGGCCATGGAGCAGCCAGCCGCCAGATCCGGCAGGATGGCGGTCTGGTTGGGTTTGGTCATCAGGTCAGCCACTTCCGCCATGAAGTGCACGCCGCAGAAGACAATATATTCGGCATCGGTCTGGCTGGCCAGACGCGATAGCTTTAAGGAGTCACCTGTGATGTCCGCATGCTGATACACATCGGCGCGTTGGTAATGATGGCAAAGCAACACCGCACGCGCACCGAGTTTTTTGCGCGCGGCCGTAATGCGCTCCTGACAGGTTGCGTCAGAGAGCTCGCGGTAGTCTTCAAAATCTCGCATGGTTATTCCGTCCGTTCAACCCTGATACCAGGGCAAGCCATGGAAGCGCCAGCCGCCACAGGTGCCGCGGTGATTTTGTGCATCCTTGTCGCCTTCGAAACCTTCAAGAATATTGAAGGTGGCTGCAAATCCGGCATCGCTGGCGGCCGACGCAGCACTGCGGGAGCGAACACCGCTGCGGCATAGGAAAAGAATCGTGGCGTCTTTGGCGACCTGGCGCTCGAGTTCTGCCATGAACTGCTGATTGCGCGACATATCTGGATACTGCACCCAATCAATCTCGATAGCACCCGGCACGCGCCCGACCCAATCCCACTCGGCGCGTGTGCGCACATCGACCATCACGGTCCCCGGGTGTTCCTGTAAGAGCGTTAGGGCTTCGGCGGGCGTCACTTCACCGCTGAAGTTGAACCCCTGTTGTTCGGCGCGCGTACGCGCACGCGTCAGAATGTCGTTAATTCGGCTCATGATGAATTTTGTGTGAAACCGGTGGGCTTGCCGACCTTGAGGGGGCGGTGTGACCGGTAATTGACGATAGAATGAATGAGTATAAATGGAAAGTACGAGCAAATGAGCAGTCATCACCATTCTGGGCACGGACACGGGGCGCATGGCCATGGATCAGCTGCGCTGATTGATGCGCTGACTGGAGAGCACGCCAGTGCGGCATCCAACCGGCTGGTGCGGCGTTCGGTCAATGTCAGCATGGGGGTCAATATTGTCCTTTCCCTACTGCAGATTATTGTGGGTTGGTTTGCCAATTCACACAGCTTGCTCGTTGATGGCTTTCATTCTTTTTCCGATTTGCTGTCCGATATCCTGGTGCTTTTTGTGGCCCGCCACAGCATTAAAGCAGCCGATGATAACCACCCTTATGGGCATGCCCGTCTGGAAACGCTGGCTACACTGATTCTGGGCTTGATGCTGGTGGGCATTGGCGGGGCTTTTCTCTACAGCGCCGGTGAAAAAGCGATGCATCTGGGCGAAGGCCCGCCGGTCGGTATGGCCGCCTTGTATGTCGCATTGCTGGCGCTAGCCGCTAAAGAATGGCTGTTTCGCTACATGCTGCGCGCGGCCGAGAAGGCCAAGTCGGCCATGCTGGTGGCTAATGCCTGGCACTCTCGTTCCGATGCGGCTTCGTCGCTGGTTGTCGCCATCGGTATCGGTGGTAGTCTGTTGGGTTTCGTTTATGCCGATTTGCTGGCGGCGGCCATTGTCGGTGCCCTGATTATCAAAATGGGCTGGCAGTTTTCGCGCGATGCACTAGAAGAGCTGGTCGATCATGGTGCCGATGCAGCGCAGATCGAAGAAATTCGCACGGTCATCCAGCAGACGCCGGGCGTGCATGATCTGCACGAGCTTCGTACCCGGCGTATGGCGGACCGCATTCTGGTGGATGCGCATGTGCGGGTTTCGCCG
>ERZ650301.28-NODE-28-length-29051-cov-7.578666_pt1 | contig 29051 bp, 14 predicted proteins | sample MGYA00376237_ERZ650301 | MGnify/ENA primary metagenome ERZ650301 (study PRJEB26733, sample SAMN07839255) | wastewater metagenome | biome: small river; feature: stream; material: water | place: USA: North Carolina | collected 2016-04-05 ...
TCTACAGCAAGACCGCTGCCTATGGCCACTTTGGCCGCGACGAGCCCGACTTCACCTGGGAGCGCACCGACAAGGCTGCGGCATTGCGCACTGCTGCAGGCTTATAAAGCCTCGTCCAGGACACCGTGTTCTGAAACAGCCGTTCATCACCCAGATGAACGGCTTTTTTATTCGGGCTGACCCGTCATGGCCCGACTCAATAGCTCAGGATCAAACGCAACATCACACGCGTCGGTGCCGCAATGTGGGTAGACAGCTGGCGGGTGGCCATCACGTCAATGCCCCATTGCTCATTCAATTTGGCCTGTACACCAAAGCCGGTTGAGCGCAAATGATTGGACACCTGTGTCACAGCATCCTTGGCTTGACCCATGTCCATAAAGACATAGGCTTCGGTCGAAGCCCAGTCCATGTCTCTGATACTGCGGCGCAGTTCCAATTGGGCAGCAGCGCCATAATCACCGCCTGCGGAACCCATGTTAAAGCCACGCACCGTATCTGGACCACCTAAATAGAATCGGTCCAATGTGCTAACCGCTGCATCGGGTTTGAAACGCAAAAGACCCGAGGTTCTGAACTGCCAAAGTCCTGCCTCGTCCAGCGCACTGCGCCAATTGCCCAAAAACTCCCAATAACGGTAGAGGCTTGCATCCGAGCTGACGTTGAAACTGCTGCGCAAAAATCCCCGCTGATTCTGTGCCTCGTGATTCAATGTGCTAACCAAGGACAGCTTGTTGGTTTCGCGGTTGAACAAGGGCGTATCGTCGACGGAGGTCTGCGAACGGCTTTTGGACAAACTCATGGCCGTGCCCAGCACCCAAGGATCAGCAAGTACCCAAGTCCGCCCCACATCCCAACTGAAAGCGGAAGAGTCACCCCGGATCGTCAAATCTGCCGTATTACCCTTCATCAGGGTCTTCGATCTGGCCGCCGACACGTTGAGGCTGGTACGCCAACCGTCTACGCCCAAAGGAAAACCCATAACGCCGCTCACCGTGCTGCCGATGTCCGTGTTCATGGCCGACACATCCAGTCGCCCCCCTTGGGAGGTCAGTGGCATGATCCGCAAGCCTGCCCCCAATTGGCTGGGCAAGGTGGTTTTGCTCACCGACGAAGTTTCATAAAACCCCCAGGCCTGAACACTGCTGGTGTTGGTGACGTCCACACTCAGGTCGGTTTGGCCAAACTGCGTGCCCGCAACCATTTCAGCGGTGGCGGAAAAATCACTGACATTGTTAAACCGGACCAAACGCTCACGCAAAGCTTCCTGGGTCACCACCGCATTGGCTTCGAGGTCAAACCAGCGCTGAACCCATTCGGCGCTGGCCAAGTTCGAGGGCGCCACTTTGACTTCACCGAGTCGACCTTCAACCAACAAAATACGCATCACACCGGTCTGAAGATCCTGCTTGGGCAACACAGGCACGCCTGTCAAAATGCCTTTGTTGCGGTACAAAGTGGACACTTCCTCCAGCAAGGCCTGAATGTCTTCTGTACCCAATTGGCGTCCCACGTAACGCTGCCCAACAGCTTCAAGATCGGCGACATCCAGCAACTCGGTTTTCGAAAATTGAATTTCAGTAATTTGAACCCGCGCTGTGGCGCTGGGCGCCACAGGCGTTGGCACATCGGTTTTTGGAACAATCTTGGGTGCCGTCGCGGGAGCCACTTGCTCCAGACGCCGCAGGTGCTCTTGCATCATGAGGTTGGCTGGATCAAAGCGCTCCGTTGTCTGAGCACTGCACACCATGGCTTGTGCACCCAACAAAACGCTCGCCACAGCACCTAGACGGGGCTTGAAAAATGAGGGGCTGCGGCCCCATGGCATCACGGCGATCGGACAGGAAGGACGATGCAATTTCATAAACAGTTTCACTGAGGAGGGATACGGTCAAAAAACAGAACAACAGAGATGCGCTTGGCCTCGGTTTCACCCGCAGCCGTCCACAAGTGGGCAAAAGTAAACAGGTCGTCACTTCGACGCACCCGATTGAGATTGGCTGCAGGGCCATCGGCACCATCCACCGCCACCGCCAAGCGGCGCGCCGCCGCAATAGGCACGTGCGTCAAGACAATCGCGTTGAAACGGTCTTCGGTATTGCTGAGCGCAGGGTTGATGCTGAATGTGCCGGCGAATGCAAAACCACCCATGGCGTGGCCAGCAGATTTGCGATTGGGCTCGCCCGATGGCATTTGGCCGCCCCATTTGAGCTCGTTGAATGGCACGTTGATCTTGTCAAACGGTGCCAATGTCGAGGCCGGGCAACGCATGCCCAAGCTGTAAGCGGTCGATGAGCTGGCAGCTTCGCTCAAAGTCGAAGCAACACCATAGTCATACACATCATTGCCCAGCTCACTGGTGTTGATGAACACATGATCGATCAAGCCGTCGCGATTGCAGTCACCTGGCCAACGGCCATAAGTGGTGCGGTAGGCATTCAAATTGGCCTGCAGTGTGCGCACGCCAGTCACAAATTGGGTTTGACGGTATTGTTCGATCAGCTCCTGAGACTTGAAGGTGATCGCCGCCAAAACCCCGAGCAAAGCCAGGACAACAGCGATTTCAATCAGTGTAAAACCTCGCTGCGAAGCACCTGAGCGCCGACCTGATCTGACAAGAATGTTCATCCATTGTCCTTTTGCAGACGGTTTTGCACCCAGGTTCTTTGCACGGTCAGGTCTTGCCGATTCACGCTCAACTCCAAAAATCGGCTGTAAGCTTTTCTGGCCTCGACCTTGTGTCCCAAGGCTTGATGAGAGTGCCCCTGGTTGAGCCAAAGCTCGGGCGAAAGCGGCTGGCTTTCCTGTGCCCGGGCCAGTACCTCAATGGCCTTGGCATGTTCACCGCGCTCTTGCAAGGCCACGGAGTGGTAGAGGGCGACCATCACATGGCCTGGGTTGAGATCCTGAGCTCGACTGAGCGCAGCAATCGCCTGATCCCAACGGCTCAAGCCCATCAGTGCCACCCCGCTGAGGTATCGCGTGCGCCAGTTTTCGCCAATGTACTTTTCCAGCTTGGAAGCCGCATCCAGGGCAGCCTGGTTTTCACCACGCGCCAGGCTTTTTTCGACCATCTGGAAATCCACATCAATCGCTTTGGCTGCACTCGATACGGGGCCCGTCCCGGACAGCCGCTGCGCTTCCGTTCGGCTCAGTTGTGGCGGCTCCACATCGGCCTTGTCGGGCGAAGAAATTTTCGCTTCGATCTGCACATCCGGCGCGGGGGATTTGGATGGCCCCTGCGCTGGCGACGCGGCAATGGCCAAAGACTGGGACTGAACGGCGGCAACACCTGGCGTGGCCACTTTGGAAGAGCTGGACACAGATGGCGCGGTCACCGCCACCGAGGGGGATGCGCTGTCCACAGACAACATGTCCATGGACTCGAAAGCGTCTTGCCATTGGGCCAGGCGATCGACCGTGATGGCCTTGCCCTGCGCCAGCGACAACAGCCGCCGCGTGCGGTCCAGGTCTGCTGCTGAAGGCACCGCAAACACCACCCAGCGATGGTTGGCTCCTCCTTTTCTGGGCAATGCCATCACGGGAAAATGCGAAGCCCAGGCCAAGTATTGCCTGCGGGCCTGCGACAGGCCCAGCGTGTCGGCAATCACCACCATGGGCATCGCAGGATTTTCTGTCTTCAACCCGCTGAGCCACATCCGCGACGACTCTTTCCACAAGTTCATGCGCCACATCTTGTCTGCGGCCTTGTGCCAGGCAGGCGATGAAAAGCCCTTGTCAGCGCCTGCATCTTGCACGGCCTTGAGCGGTATTTCGCGCGAGACGGCAGCTTCAGCGGGCGTCGAATCGGAAGGACTGAACGTCACCAAGGGCGGTGGCAGTGACGACGGTGCCGTATCTGCTGCCACAGTCGGTGGCTGAACCGGCTGCGCAGGTGCCTGTGCAGCCACACGGTCTGAAGCGCCGCGGACAGCGAAACCCTTCAGACCGGTGGGCAACAGCTCCGCCAGCCACAAGCCCCAAACTGCGCCCAGCAAACTCAGCACAAGGGCCGCGACGGCCCACCTGCGCCAACCCCGTTTGGCCACCGGCTCAGGTGCAAACATGATGTTGGGCATCCATGTCTGCATGGGCACATCACCGCCGCGTGCATGCCGCTCCTGTCCAATTTGCCGCAGCGCTTTTTCAAGGGCACTCATGACCAGACTTTCGAAAACTCTTGACACGCCTTGCGGGCCACAGGCCAGCTCACACACTTTTGACCACGGGCATAAGCCAGCAGCAAGGCTTTTTCGCAGGCGTAATTGATGCGCCGAGGCACCCCACGGGTGCGCCAGTGCAGGTACCACAACGCCAGTTGTGTGAACTCAAAACGGCCCTCGCAGTGTGTCAGTCTGACGCGGTGGTGAATGTACTCATCGCTTTGCTCGCGATGCAGGGGCACCAACTTGAGCCAGACACCAATGCGCTCACGCAGTGGTCGCATGGCACGCAGCATCAAGGTTCGATCCAGCTCAGGTTGCCCAACCAAAATCAGACTGATCAGTTTCTGCTGCTCGGTCTCCAAATTGGAGAGCAAGCGCAATATTTCCAGCGCCTCCGGATGAAGCCGATGCGCCTCGTCCACGATGACGGCGTAGCGATACCCTCGGGCAGTGCCTTCCAGGACGTGGCGCAGCAAAGCGGCTTGCACCTGCGACTTTGTCATGCCGACCGGTGGAGGGTCTTCACAAAATTCTGTGTAAATTTCACGCAGAAATTCCTGATCATCCAAGAGGGGATTGATCAGGTAGGCCACCTTGACCTCGGCCGGCAAATTGCGCATCACGGTTCGGATCACCAAGGTTTTGCCGAGTCCAATTTCACCGGTCATGACTGCCAGCATGCCGTGACCACAGGCATAACTGATCTGGTTGTATGCCGCCACATGCTGGCTACCCGGAAAGAAAAGCGCCGTATCGGGTGTGATCGAGAAGGGCACATCCTCGAATCCCAAAAACCTGTAGCAATCATCCAAGGGGTTTTGCGACACATCGACCCCTTTTCATTGGCCAGGCTGGATGGTGGGGGCAAGGAAAATCACCAGTTCTTTGCGTCGACCCGCCTTGTAAGTGCTCTTGAACAAATTACCAAACAAGGGGACCTCACCAACGCCCGGCACACGCCGATTGCTGTCACTGGTTTCTTCCTGAATCAAGCCACCCAGAATGACCATCTCGCCGCTGCGTACACGCACCATGGTGCTGGCTTCACTGACATCCAGAATCGGTGCCGTGCTCTCACCTTTGGGCGAAATGGCCGTCCCAATCAGACGGGTCACACTGGGGGTGATGTTCAGCATCGCCCAACCGTCACCAGAAATTTGCGGCGTGACACTCAAGGTGACGCCCAGATTGACTGTTTGAGGTTGCTCGTTGACGGTCTCCAGCACACCACCTGAATTCTGGATCACACGGTTGGACGATCGCACGAAAAACGTGTCTTCGGTTCCTGCCTTCACCTTGGCCGTCTGGTTGTTCATGATGCGTATGCGCGGCTGGGAAACCATGCGCACATCCCCTTGTTCGCTCAAGGCATCGATCAGCGAGGTGTAGCTGGCCGGATTGTTCATGCGCAAGGTCATGGTGCTGGGCAAGGCCGATACACCTTGAGGCGAAGCAATCCGGGTGTTGAATGCAATCGCGTTGTCTCGCCCTGACACTTGCTGAAAGCGTGACCAATCCAGGCCCAGCGCAAAGTTGTCGCTCAAAGTCACCTCGACAATGCGCACCTCGATGTCCACCTGACGGTACATGCCCTCGCGCATCAGTGCGATGAAACGGCTGACCAATTCAACCTTGGCAGGCAAATCGCTCACCATCACCGTTCCCGTCAAGCGGTTAACGGTCAGCGTGCCCTTGCGTGAAAGCAATGAGCGGATTTGGGTTTCAAACTCTTGCCAAAAAGCAATGCTTTCGCCCGTGACGCCTGACGATCCCCCCGGGGTTGCGCCGCTGAGCGTGGCCGTGCGTCTGGCCTGGATGTAATCGACCTCGAATGTGCGCGTGATGCTGGAGTGCACGCGGATCACACCCTTGTCTTCTTCCCACGAATAACCGAGGCTCGTCAGCAAAATATCAAAGGCCTTGGACAAGGGCACATTCTGAAAGTCCACCGTGATGGCACCAGTGACATCCGGATCGGCCACGATGTTCAGGCCATGTGCTTTGGCCAACAAACCCAGCGCATCTTGCAATGGCAAATTGCGTGCTTTGAACGAATACAGTTGCGGCTGGCCTGTGCCCGAATCCTGCGTGCTGTCAAAAGCGGGCATGCGCTGCGTCAAAGGCAAAGGGGCATCGGCACTGGCCAGGCCCGCATTTCTTTCCTTGAGTTGGCGATCGACCGGAGAATATGCCGACGGCGGAATGGCCTCCGAGCCGGGCAGCGGCTTCGTCAAGGGCGCACAGGCGACCAAGGCCGAAATGGAGGCTGCAAGCGTCACCAGTCGGGGTGAGAACGGATGGGTTTTGACAAGCATGTTCATCTTCGGTTTTGTTTCATCGGTCGAGCACATTCACCCAGCGCTTTTGACGCAAGGCGGGATGGTCGAACTGCACACGATGGTTTTCGATCGCCACGACCCGGTAAAGACCGTAGCTCTCGCCAATGGCCAGCGCCAGGCCATTGATCTGTGCAACTTTGCGTTGCCCCTCCACCAAGATGGCTGAGACTTTGGGTAAATCCTGCGGAGCTATGGCGCGAATCTCGGCTGGGCCACGGGGCACAGGCGGCAACAACACATCCACGGGCACCCGCACAGGTGCCTGTGAATCGGCAGCAGGAATCACCACCCCCAATGCAGGCGGCGCATCCAGCGTCATGACCGCAGGCAATGCCAGCGGATCGGACGTCATGGCCTGCATGGACAGTGCCCAACCACCCAAGCTCAAGGCAGGAACCAGCAAAAAGGGCAGAAACGGCTTCATGGGCGGTCCAATACCAAAATGTTGTCGCCCTTGACGACGACCTTGAGCGCCGGCTCGGTAGAAACCGGTCCGCGCAATGTTTCAATCGTCAAGGAACGCAAAAAGAACTGACCCTTGCCCACATGGTTGGCTTGCAAAATGTCGTTCAGACGATCACTTTCATGGCCCGCAATCGTGGCGCTGGTGTCAATGGTTTCGTGTCGCAGGGCCTGGCCAGGTCGCCAACCGATGCGGTCAATCAAGGTTCTGTAGTTTTCAGCCCGCTCACGGCCTTGCGCCAGGGCCTGACGCGTCTTGTCAAGCGCCGCATATTGGGTCTCGGAAAACGCCAGGGCCTGCTGGCCTGTCAGTGCGGCATAAAGGCCCATACCCAGAAGACAAGATGACAGGGTGAGCCAGAGGACGGTTTTGGCGTGAAAGGACAAAGACATGTGGGGCACTCCGGTTCAGGGCAATTGCGTGACGGTGCAAGTGGGCTTGGCTGCCCCAGCCCGATTGAGTTCATTGCTGGCCAGCAGCGTGTGCGAGCCGGAACAAGTCACGGTCACGGTCTGACCGGCCAAGGCTGCCGACAAGGCATTCAGATTGCGCCATCGGGTCACACCATCGTCCGCAGCGGTCGCGGCATTGTTCAAGTTCGGGTCGACCAAAACACCGCCTCGGTACCAATAACCTGCCACAGCACCATCGGCATAACCCACCGAACCGACCGGACTGATGAAAGACACACGCAAAAAGCGCTTGCGCGGTTCACTGACCACATCGGTGTTGAAAGTGTCCAGACACATGCCCGAGGAAGTGGTGCCGCTGCTGATGTCGCCCGATTGCAGCAAGGTATAGGTGTTCGTGGTGGTGTCCTGGTTCATCAACTCCCAACGCAGTGTCATGCCCTGGGCACTGCCCGTCAGGGGCGCACTGTTGACATAGTTGGCAAAGCGCACGAAAAGTTGATGCGCCTTGCAGCTTTCTTGCGGTGTGCTGCACAGACCTGCCTGACGCAGGCCATCGGCAAACTCGTTGAGCGAGACGGCTTGCACACGCCCGTCGTAGTCCTGTGTATCCGATGTGGCGTTGTCCACGGGCGCAGTCAAGGGGTTTTCATACACCCGAAAACCACGAATACCGGCCAGTGCCGGGTACACGCTGCCCCGCTCTGCCAACACCGGATCAAGCCCTGTACTCCCCACCACCGGGTACACCGCATTTTTGCGGTCCAGTCGGCGCTGTGCTGGCGGCAGGCGGCGCACCACCACGAAAGCAGCTGCCGAAGAATTCTCAAACACGGCATCCACCGTTTCGGGTGTGTTGTCGGCATAACCCAAGGCCGCATTCCATGCAAAGTGGCTTTCATAGCCCGTGGTCCATGTGCGGGGCAAAGTCACATTGATGTGATCGCGCAAATATTCGGCTGTGGGCGTGGTGGTGTTCACGCGGATTCGCTGCTCAATGTCTTGCAAGCTGTTGAGGTTGCGGCACAACTGGGTGCGGCGTCCACCCGTGGATATTTTGCTGTTCACATCGGGATCGAACTGCTGAACGATGGTTCTGAATGCCCAATTGCCGCCCGACTCGTAGACTGCGGGATAAAACGCAGTGGCTGCATCGGCACGCAAGGCGGGCTGCACGTCGTACCAATACGCTGTTTGCAAGGGCGAGACAGAGGGCACGCCCAGAACCTGTCCGGGCAAAGCCCCCGGCCTGCCCAAGCCCAGCACCTCTTGCGTGGCACTGAGTTCCACATGGCTGGCAGCATTGCCATAACTGCCCGTGGATGCCTCAAGAAACCGGATGGGGCCCGGCAAGCCCAAGGCCACCACTGCCTGACGCACCAAGGCATCGCGGGCTTGCTGCATGGACAGCACATCCTGACGTGCACTGTCGAGCTTGCCCTGCATGGCCAATAAGGGAATCAGCATGGCCGCCAAGCCACCCATGACAATCAGGGCCAAGGCCAGCTCTATCAAGAGGAAGCCACGGGCCGGACGTTTCATTTGGACCTTCATGGCTGGAACCCCGATGAGGCGCGAGAAGCCAGATCGTAGACCGGCCCCAGCATCGTGCTGCCAACCAGCAACAAGACACCGGCCAACACCAGCAACAAAACGGGCTCGAACAAACGCGTCCCGGTTTCGATTTGCTGCTTGAGTTTTTGCGCGTAGTGCTCACTCAAGCGCAGACTCTGCTCATCCAGAGTTCCCGTGCTTTCGCCCAGACGCACCAGGCTCAAGGCAAACCGTTCAAAGGCACGTGTCCCCCCCAGACCTTCGGCCAGCGATTGCCCTCGCGACGCGTTCACCACCAGGCGGTTGATCCGCCCACCGAAAAACTGATTGACAGGTTGCTGGACGAGCACCGTCAAAGTCCGGCTGAGTGTCAAGCCCGCACCGTGCATGGCCCCCAGGTGGCTGAAAAATGCGTGGTACACCCGTGCCCGTTCAATTTGGCGAATACCCGGCAACCACCAGGACAGACCGTGAAAAACAGGTTTGAGCGCTGGCAGACGAAGCAGCAACACAAGCACGGCCACCATGACGGCCAAGGCCAAAGGCAACCAAGCGAGGTTAGCCCGCAAGCCATCGGCCATGCGCATCACCCACACGGTGCTGGCGGGCAGCTGCACACGCAAAGACTCGAACAAGGCGGCCATCTTAGGCAACACCATCAGCACCCAATACAAACCGCTGACCATCAAAACCGTCAGAACGATGGCTGGATAAACCATCGCCCGCAACAACGCTTTGCGCAACTGTTGCATCTGTTCGAACTGGGCCGCTGCCGTGGCCAAAATCGCGCCCAATCGCCCCGTTTCCTGACCCACCACCACCAGCTGACTGAGCATGGAGGGGAACACATGCGTGTTGTCGATCGCCTGCGCCAGGGTGTCGCCCCGCTCCACCGCCCGCTTGAGCCGGGCACACAACATGCGCAAGCGCGTGGTGGATGCACTGATGGACGCTTCGGCCAGTGCCAAACGCATGTCTGCACCCGCGCGCACATGGTGCGAGATCAGGTGACAAAACTCGGTCACCGCTCCTGGCGACAGCGGGCGCAGGATCAAGGCATTGATCCATGCAGGCAAAAACCAGACGCGGTAAGGCTGCAAACCTTGCGCGGCCAAGGCCACCACCAGATCGTTCAAATCCGGATGCTCGCCCGAGCCGTTGACACTGGCGCCCTCGGCGGTCATGGCCTGATACCAATAGAGCCTCATGTTGACAACTCGCCAAATACACGGCTGAGCTCGGCCGGATCGGTCACACCCACATCCACCAGACGCTGCGCCCAAACCCGCATGCCAATGAAGCCCCGCGCGTGCAAGCTGCTGCGCATTTCGGCTTCACCGGCTTGCCGATCGATCAGACTGCGCAAAGTGTCGTCAACGACCAACACCTCGCCCACCGCCATGCGACCCCGGTAACCGGTGCCATTGCAACGCTCGCAGCCCACAGCGCGGTAGCGCCCGGCTCCTTGAGGTGCACGGCACGCCGTGCACAAACGGCGCACCAGACGCTGACCAATCACGCCACGCAAAGTGGCCGACAACAGGTAGGCAGGCACATCCAGATCGCGCAAGCGGCTGATGCTGCTCAAAGCATCGTTGGTGTGCAGTGTGGCGGGCACCAGGTGCCCAGTTTGCGACGCGCGCACCGCCATGGTGGCTGTATCGCCATCGCGGATTTCACCGACCAGCACCACATCGGGGTCCTGACGCAAAAACCCCTTGATGGCCGACGTGAACGTCATGCCAGCTTTTTCATTGAGCCGGACCTGGCGCACCAGGGGCACGTGGTATTCGACCGGGTCTTCGATCGTCATGATGTTGCGCTCCAGCGCATTGATCAAGCGCAACCCCGCATACAAGGTGGTGGTTTTGCCACTGCCTGTCGGCCCCGTGGACAGCACCAAACCATCGGGCGCACGCATCAAACGGTTAATTTGAGCCACCTGTTCGGGCCAGAAGCCGCATTGATCCAGGGGCAGCACATCGCCACGCAAGGACAAAATACGCACCACCAGGTTTTCGCCATGGGTGGTGGGCATGGAAGACACACGCAGATCGAAATCCTGCCCGGCCACGTTCAGTGCAAAGCTGCCATCTTGCGGACGCCGGGACTCTGCAATGTCCATGCCCGACTCCACCTTGATGGCCGAGGCCACACGGGCATGCAAGGCATTGGGCAAGACATGGTTCAGGTGCAAAACACCATCAATCCGGTAAAACAGCAGCAGTGCAAAACCACTCGGGGTGAAGTGCACATCACTGGCACCCCGCTCTACCGCATCGGACAAGGCCAGACGCACCAGACGCCCCCCATCCAGATCACCGCCCACGCGGGCCAGCTCGTAGGCCAGCTCCTCGGCACTGGGGTGGGCGGCAAAGTGATAGGCCATCTCGATGGTCGCTGCCAGCGAACCGCGAGCTGACACCAGAAACTCGACCCGCCCCGTCACATGGCGGTTCAAGCGCTGCCGCGCATCGTGGTCGGTCGGATCTTCCACCGCGATCTGCAGCACATCGCCTTGTCTGCGCAGCGGCAGCATGCGGTGCTGGCGTGCAAATGCAAAAGGCACCTGCGACAGCGCATCCGGGTCCACCTGTGTCGCGTCGGGTTGCCAAAACGGCAAGTCGTACAAAGTGGCCAGACCTCGCGCAATCTCCGTGTCGCTGGCCAAACGCAACAAACGCAAGACCTGTGGCGCGGAATAAGCCATGGATTTGGCAATGCGCCGGGTGTAATCCATTTGCTGAGGCGACAGCAAGCCAGCACTGCCCAATTGCCTGAGCAAATTCTCATCGGCGTTAGACAAAGCAGCCGGGATCAGGGCGTTTTGTGCCATGTTCAAAACGCTCCCGCCGCAATCGTCAAACGGGTTTTCAGCCTGGCCCCAGGCGAGCCCGTGACCACATCTTCAAACGTCAATTGGGTATCCGACAAACGGCCCAGTTGCGTTAGGCGCTCTGCCAGGCCTTCGGCCTTGAGCTTGGCACCCGCGTAACTGCCGGGCACCACAATGTTCAGATCCACCTGAAAACTGGGCTCACCTGCCACCGGCATGCGCCGCTGCGGCGTGCCTTCAGTGAAGCCTTCCAGGGCTGCGGGCTGCACCCCGGTGGGCGGGACATCACGCTTGGCCTGCTGTATCTTGCGTTTGTTGGCCTGGCTGGCATCGGCCTGCAACACCGGCTGCCCATCGGCCACCCGCACACGCTCTGCAGCGGCGCCGTTGCGCGTGATGCGCAACTCCTTGACCTGCACCCCCGCCGGGATCTGGGTCAACAACTCCTTGAGGAAGCGGTCTACCCGCAAATTGGCACCGAGCGCGGTCTCGCGCCATGCGGCCGAGCGCAATGCGGTCACGGCCTCTGCCGGTGGTTTGAGCTTGTCCAAGGCCTGGGACTGCGCCGTCACCACCATTTGTTCTTGCTGCAACAGCGCCAAACTCTGCTGCGCCTGCAGGTGCCACCAAGCCCCCATGGCCAACAACACGGCACCGACCAAGCCCGCGCTGGCTGCAATGGCGGGCGCCCAATGCCAGGCCATCACACGTTGGCGGTAGCCGTTGACGATCAGGCTTTCACTCGGGGTGGCAAAGGCCAGGCCATACAGCTCTGGCTGCATCAGCACCTCGTTGCCGTGCAGCCCCTGAAACAGCCCCTGGAGCTTGAGCACCAGATCGCGCGAGCCATTGCTGGCCCATTCCCCCTCGGTCATCCAGGGCCCTTTGCCCAAACGCAAAACCTGACCGTGGGTACCCGAAAATTCAAGTGGCGCGGTGCTGGTGGCGGCATCCAGCAAGGTCTTCCACTGGTTGGCAGCCACATCGCCCTGGGCCACGCTGAAGGACTGCACGCGCTGCCAGATCACACGGCCTTCGCGCACACCCAAGGTGCGCAAACCACCGGCATGCCACCAATGCACCAGCACGGCAGAGGACGTGACCGCACCGATCAAGGCGGCCACAGCGGCCTCGGCGGTCAGCAAATGGGTCAGCGGCCGGTCTTTGGCAGGCAACAATTCATGGGCCAGCTCAGCATCGTCTTCGAGCATGGCCAGCACATCGACTTCGGCCTCGCCCTGGCGCAGCCAGTTCACCCGGCTGCGCACGCGGAAACGCTCGGTGAACGTGCCGTTGTCGGTCAAATAGCGCTGCACCAGCACAGGCACAAAACGCCGCGACAGCGCACGCACGCGCAGCCGCTCGGTCAAATTGGCAGGGGAATCGAGGCTCAGCCGCATGGCATGCCCGTCTTTTTCCGCCATCTCGTCAATGGCACCCTGACCATGCGTCAACACCTTGCGGCCACTGAGCAAGGCATAGCGGACCGGGTGCGTACCGTATGCAGTCGCGGTACGCGACATGCTGACCAACAAGGTTTTCATGAATGGTGTCGGGAAATGTGAACTTCGCCTGTGAAGAGAGGAAAACTAACCCGGGATGCGTGCATCCCGGGTGGGATCAATACACAATCAGAAATACTGATTAGAGAACAGCAGCAGCAGTAGATTTAGACTCAGGCACACGGTCAAAGAAATAGACCACACTGACCATGCCATCGCGGGTCGCATCACCATCTGTAGCGCCAGTCTCCTGCTTGGTTTGCCACAGAGCGGAGTAATTGCCAGTGGTGCCTGTGCGGTTCAGCAGGCGCACACGTGTACGATCTGCCACGGCATCTTGACCATTGATCGCAGTGGCCAGGCGACGAGCCATCCATTGCGGAACGTTGTGGACAACAATGGCGTTGTATTGAGCTGCCTCAGCGGCCTCGTTGCCATCATCTGTCAGGTTACCAACAAACACAAAGTCCTCATTCACCAACTTGGCCAATTTGCGGTTCGGCGCGCTGTCGCTGATCACACCCGCCAGCTTCAAATCGTTGAGCCAAACGTTGGCATTGCTTGTACTTGCCACTACCGTTGAAACGCTCGTTGTGCCCCCCGTCAATGCACAACCTGCAGTTTGCGCGGATGCAACAGCACCATCAGCAGGAATCGTAGGCAACGCTACGCTGTAAGCATATTCGCTGGCACGGTCGTTGTTACCAATGTCTGAGCGCAAACTTTTCGATGACGTATTGGCATCAGCCGCGTAATCAATCACGCCATCGGCATCGCAATCGCCAGGCAGACGCCCCTTGAGTTGGGCGTATTGCTGCAACTGCATTTCAACAGTCTTGACGTCGTTGATCAGCTTGGTGGCCTTGGCCTGGTCGACCAGCTCCTGGCCGGTGGTCACGGCGGAGAACAGCAAACCTGCTGCCGCCATCGTGACTGACATCTCGACCAAGGTAAAACCGCGTTGCTTGCGGGCCGTTTTGATGCTTTGTTTCATGAAATTTCCTTCGTTAATGAATGTGAAACATGGACAGTCCAGTTGACGGACGTGATCATGTTAACATTAAAACGACAAAAATGTTAATATCGAATGGCGAGATGCTAACATCGACAAACTGCACAGCAACTTGGCCATGAGAAATATTTTTCCTCCTCCTTTGAACACGGTCCGTACCGTTGCGGGCGTCATGCGCCTGGGGCTGCTGATCGGATTTGGCGGGATGACTTGCGCCTGGGCGGGCCCGCTTTACCAGTGTCCCGGCATGTTGTTTTCAAACAATCTGGACCCCGTGCAGGCCCGCGCCATGGGCTGTGAACCCATGCAGCCGGGGCGTTTGTCACAAGCCCACAACACACCCACGGCCCAGTCTGAAACCCGCGAAACAGACGCTCCAGCCGCAGACACAGTGCGCCCAAGCTCAGCACCTGTCGCACTGGGCACACGCCAGCTTGCCGAGCCTGGGCCCGAGGTGGCCAAACAACGCCAGCGCGACAGCCATGCGCGCGAAATCATCCAGGCCGAGCTGGCACGCACACAGGCGCAAATGCAATCCCTGTCGGCCCAGCCGCCAGGCGCTGATGCCCAAAACGCCCTGCAGCGTTTACGCATCGATGAAGCCGCCTTGCTGCGCGAACTGGCCCGACGGCCTGGTTGAGCGCCTTTGCCTCTTTTTATTCCTGAAAGTTGTTGAACATGTCCTCCGAAATCAATCCCCCGAACAGCAACCTGGTGATCCTGCACCGGGAAACCCATGGCAACTTGCGACTCCACCGCGAAGCCCCCGATTACGGCTTTGCCCGCGACTCGGTCACAGTGGCTCTGACGGCCGCTGAATTGCCTGCCGCCATCGCCGAATACCCTTGTGTGATGGCACGCCAGCCTGACGGTGTGATGAGCTTGCTGGCCGTGACGGGTTTGCAGGCGGGCCACAACCTGTTTGTCGGTGCCGATGGGGCCTGGCTGGGCCAATACCTCCCGTCCACCATGGCCACCTGGCCGTTCCGGCTGGTGCGCGAATCGGACGACGGCAACTTTCTGGTGGCCGTCTCCCCAGAGGCCTTGAATGCTTCAGTGGGTGACCCGCTTTTCAATGCCGATGGCCAAGAGTCCCCCTGGTTGCTGGAGCGTCTGCGCCAGCTGACCGAGACCGATGCGGGCATGAAAGAAACCGCTCGCCAGCTTGCACAACTCGATGCTGCGCAGGTGCTGACCGAACGCTCCATGCAGGCGGTGCTGGCCGATGGCCGCGATCTCGAGTTGCATGGCTTTTTGACGGTCGACGAAGCGCGCTTGCAGGCTTTGCCAGAAAAAACAGTGCACGAATTGCACGTCAGCGGTGCGCTGGCCCTCGCCTATCTGCATTTGTTGTCACTGCGCCGTTTCCGCCAACTGGTGGTGCGCTCTGGCGAGTTGGCCAAGGACAGTTCCGAGGCCCGTACGGCGGACTGATCGCCCTGCGCGATCCCCCACGTCCGACCCACCCTTGCCTTCGCCCGTTCAGAAAGTTCCCCATGTCCAAACCGTCCAAGCCCTTGCCCGCTTCTGCAAAGTCTGAACGAAGCCGTCGCCATCAGGTGGTGCGGGTTGGTCGGCTGCCTCTGGCCGCAGCGGTGGCACTGGGTGCGCCCATGCCTTGGGCGCTGGCACAGACGGCCGCAACGGTCATCACGCCACTGACGGGCAGCAGTGCCACCCAGACGGTGCTGGGTCAGTCCCAAAGCGGCACCAAAGTCATCACCACCGCCACCTTGCGCGATGGCAATGCGTTCAACAATTTCTCACTGTTCCAGATCGGCACGGGGGATACGGTCAAGATGGTGGTGCCCACCGGTGCCAACTGGCTGGTCAACGTGGTGCGCGATGGAAGGGTGCAAATCGATGGCCTGTTGCAAGGACGTCTGGGCGCAGAAAACGGTGTGCTCGGCGGCAATTTGCTGTTCATCGACAGCCATGGTTTTGCCGTGGGCCCCAATGGCCGGGTGGACACCGGGCGCCTGACGTTTGCAGCGCCATCGACCACTTTTGTGGACGCCATGCTGGCATCAGGCCCTGGCATGTCGGCCAGCCAAGTCACCGGCATTTTGACCGGGCAATTCGAGCGCTCGGACACAGGCAATGTGCAGATCGACGGTGAAATCCACGCCCAGGACGGTGTGCAGATCATGGCCGGGAAAGGCACGGGCTCGGTCCGGGCTGTCACGGTCAATGGCAGCATCGTGATCGATGGGCGCAAGGCGGGCAGTGCGGTCAATCTGGGGAATTTGCGCAGTTTGACCCCGGTGCTTGAAGCCGATGGCGTGATCGACATCACCACCCCTGGGGATTTGCTGATCAACGGCAAGCTGTTGGCCGATGCGTCACATTGGACACAAGCCGGTGCCGTGCGTGTGGTCGCCGGTGGTGACATAGAACTGGGCGCGCAATCCCTGGTCTCGGCTTCTGCCCTTGCGGGCTCAGAGGGCCAAGGCGGACAAGCCACCTTGTTTGCCTACGGCAACGTGAGCAATGCACTGGGCGCCACATTGGCAGCTCGTGGTGATGGTTTCGGCGCCGGGGGCTTCATTGAACTTTCTGCGGCCAAATCGGTGCAGATCGGTGGTCTGACCATGGATGCTGGCTCTGACACCGGCAAAGCTGGCCTGGCCTACATCGATCCTGCTGACTTGCTCATCACGGGCAGCATCTACACCAACGGTGCCAACCTCTCGCTGGACGCTACCCAGACCCTGCGCGTGAACACGGGGGTGACCCTGAACACGCGTCGCGTGACAGCGGATGCCGCATCTGCCAGTGGTGTATCCGGTGCGGCCACGGCCATCACCAACAACCCGCTGACGCGTTCGCTGGGTAACAGCGGCAGCATCACACTGACAGCCCCATCGATCACGGTTCAGTCCGGTGCCACGCTGGATGCATCGGTCATCAACCAAAGCGGCACGACCTACGCGGCAGGCGACATCACGCTCACAGCCACCCAAGCCAACAGCGGGACGACTTTTATCAGCCTGGCCGATGCCAACGCCAGCATCGATGTGGCCGGCACATTGACCGGTCGCAACGTCACGCTGTCGGCCTCGATCGAGTCGGCCGCCTCCTTTGGCGGCAGCTCGGCCACCATCCAGCAAGAAGCCATCGCCCTCATGCTGGGTGACGTGCCGTTCACTGCCAGCCTCTCTTATGTGGAGGCCAAGGGCAACGCCACCGTGACACTGCAACCCACGGCGGTGCTCAAGGCCACGGAAAACATCACCCTGTCGGCCATGGCAGACCGCTCCGTCAGCATCGAAACCGAAGCGGCAGGCTCCAGCAAAGCCAACCTCAGTGCTGGTTTTGCACGAGTGCTGGGCAACACCAAAGTCGATGTCAAGGCCGGTGCCAGCCTGGATGCCGGTGCCGACATCGCTTTGGTCGCTGCCTCCAAGACCACGGTGACCATGGCCAGTTCGGCTGCGGGCGAAACCGATCCCGACACCGGTGCGGCCAACGTGGCATCGATCGTGTTTGCAGGCTCCATGTCGGATGTGAGCACCTCGGTCAACGTGGCAGCGGGTGCCACTTTGCAAAGCGGTGGTGACACTTTGCTGCAAGCCTTTCATTCCGGGCATTACGACACCACAGCAGATGTCACCGTGTATGGCGGGGGAACTGCGGGTGTGGTCGGTGCCTTGTCGCTGCAAAACTCCACCACCAGCGTGACCATGGATGGCCAGATCACGGCGGGCGGCCAGGTCAGCATCATGGCCATGAACGCTTCGGCCAAAAACGCCATCTCGGCCACTTCGGCCAACGCCAGTGCAGAAGAGGAGCAAAGTGCCTTGGCGGGTTTGCCCACCTCTTTGGAGTATTCGAAAGACGACGCGGGTGCCGCAGCAGAAAAACAGCTGTTGGACAGCTTCAAGGCACTGACCGAAGAAGCTTCTGCCAGCTCGGACACCGCCTCAGGCGGTGCACCCGCAGAGACAAAACCACCGGCTTTGCGTCTGGCCGGTGCGTTGACCTGGTCTGAATCCAACCACACCACCCGTGCCACGGTAGGTGCAGGCGCACGCATCACCGCCGGGGGAAACGCTGTGGTGGACGCGCAAACGCTGGTGGGCCAGTTGCAGAGCGTGACCACCTCGGAGGCCACCTCCGAGACCGATGACAAGCAAGGCACGAAGACCAGCCTGGCCGTGGCTTTCAATTACGCCAGCCACAACATGACAACCCGTGCGCAGGTTGGCGCAGGGGCTCAGATCACCGCTGACCATGTGGCGGTCAACGCGTCGACGGATATTCCCGAGTTCTACACCAACGGTTTGCCATTGGACTGGAGCAGCTTCTCTTCAGCCTACGCCAACTTGATGGGGGGCACCGGCTTTTTGCTCGACGGTTTCAATAGCCGCGTGGCTGCCAGTTCATCCGCCACCAACCTGGCTGCGGCCGGTGCCGTGAGCCTGACGTTCATGAAGAACGACACCCGTGCATGGGTAGACACCGGTGCCAAGATCACCACGCGGATCAGCGATGGTGCGAGCTGGAGCTATGACGTCAAGGAAGTGGGCTTTGATTCTGATTTGGTGGAGATGCTGGTCCCCATCAACACTTACACCCTGGACAAGGATCTGGGCGTTTTGGGGGACTTTGTCAGCACCACGCGTGCAGCGCCCAAAGGACCTGCTTTGGACGAAATCAATTTCGCGCGCAGCTTCTCCGGATCGACCGTGGTGCGTGCAGAAAACCATGTTCAGACGCTTCACCATGCGGGCGGACCTGCCCCAGCGGCAGGTGCCTCGGGTACATCGGTCGGCGGCACGTTCTCGATGGTGTCGCGAGACAACACGGCCATCGCAGGCATTGCCGATCTGGCCATCATCGATACGCAGCGACTGGACGTGACAGCCGAGACAAGTGACTGGCTGATTTCGATTTCGCCAACATCGGGCAAGGGCGCAGGCGTAGCAGCCAATGGCATTGCCTCGTACAACAAACTGGTTGAAACAACACGCGCCTCCATCAGCCGCGAAGCGCAGGTGACAGCGCCGACAGTGAATGTGGATGCCCACCTCTCGCTGGGGGTGATCGCCCTGACCGGTGCCGTCTCACGCAGTGAAAATTCCGGCGTGGGCATTGGCCTGGCCATCAACGACATCAAGGGCGATACGCGGGCCTATATCGGTGACAACGATGTCGACTCAGGTGGCGCAGACACAGCCGAGGGCACCGCCGGTGCCATTGTGACCGCTGCCTTGAGCGTGCAATCACGCACCGATGGCAAGATCGTCGCAGTGGGCGTGGCGGGTGCGTCGGCTGGCGAACAGCCGGATCCGGCAGACCCTCCCCCCCCAAGCACCGGTGAAAATCTGGCCAACAAAACCAGCACCGACTCCGCCGATGCGCAAACCCAACTCAACGGCAGCGATGCCAGCATGGCCCCTGTGGCCGAGGCCAGCGCGCCGGCCAAGGGTTCGGGCTCTGACCAGGCAGCCGCCAGTGACCCGGCGGCCAGCAAGCCGCCCAGTTTTTCCATCGCTGGCGCGGGTGCCATCGTCACCAACTACAGCGATCTTGACACCACGGCACTGATCGATCGGGCCGTGGTTCATGCTGCAGGCTCGGGCACCAGCAGCGTGGCAGTACGTGGGATATCCGATCTGACGCAAGTCAGCGTGGCCGGTGGCGGTGCATTGGCGCTGTCCAAAAATGCGTCCACCACTTTCAGTGCCGCCATTGCGGGGGCCGTGGCCATTCAGGATTCTGACGACGACACCACGGCACGCATTGTGGGCAGCAGCGTGACCGACTTGGCCAACACAGCCAGCAGCTTGGTGGTGCAGGCGATCAAATCAGGCGAGCGCACAGCAGTGGCCACTGGCATTTCGGCCAACCTGTCCAAAGGCAGCACGACCAGTGTGTCGGTGGTAGGCGCGGCTTCTGTCACCACCACCAGCGATGACACACTGTCCTCCATCGAGAACTCGACCGTGACGGGCGATGTGGCCAATCCCACAGCCACCGGCGTGCAGGTGATCGCTTATGACCGCAGCCGCATGGGTGCGGGGGGTGGTGCCTTGTCGGTGAGCACGGGCAAAGGCTCGTCGGGAGTAGGCGCGGCCATCTCTATCGTCAACGCCAAGGGCAGCACGCAGGCGCAGGTGTCTGGCGGTGCAGTCACGCAGGCGCACAACTTGGCCGTGCTGGCTTTGTCGTCACAAAAGGTGGTGGGATTAGGGGCGGTGGCGGGAGTGCAGACCAGCAGCGATTCGACCTCGGCCGGTCAATTGATGGGCTCATTTGTGTACAACCACATTGGCACCACCGTGAAAGCAGGTGTCCAAGGCGGTGCGCTGGTCAACTTGTCGGGTAGCCTGTCTGTGCAGGGCGGCGGCTCCGCTGCCGCCAGCACTGCGGTGCTGGACAACCTGGTGGGTCCGGTGCGCGCTTCGGAGGTCATGGACTACGAAATGACATCGGCGGGCAACGGCTACACCCAAGAATTCAAGGATGCCGTGGGGGGCGAAAGCATTGTCGGGGTGGCAGGAACCTTGAGCGTGACTTTGGGCAGCAATGCCTCCAGCCTGGGCTTGTCTTATGTGCACAACGACATCCAGACCACTTACGGCGCGGAACTCAATGGCGCCATCACGACCACCGGGGCCGTGAACGTGGCTGCCATCAGTCGGGCAGACATTGTGGGCGTATCGGCGGGCGTGGGGGCCACCAAGGGCAAGTTTTCCGGCATGGGCTCGGCCACTGCAAATTTGATCGGTCAACGCACACAAGCATCAGTGACCGGCGGCACGGTGAATGCAAGCCAATTGAGCGTGAGCTCAGAGACCACTGGCAATGCATTTGGCTTGGCTGGCAACCTGAGTTTTGCGGTGGGCAGCAGCACAGGCAGTGCCGCAGGCGCTGCCGTGGCCTACACCCAAACAGGCACACACACATACACCTCGGGGGGCTCGACGCTGAGCACCCGCTCGGCCGGCAATGCCGCCACGATTGACAACACCACCGTGAACGTGGGCTCAGGTGCAGTGCAAGTGCAAGCGAGCAACACCAACGACGTGATGTCGGTGGCCGCTTCAGGCGCAGCTTCTACGGGCAATGTGGGCTTTGCCGGGACCGTGACCGTGAACGAAACCGGTGACGTGACCGAAGCGCGAATTGGGTCATCGACCGTCACGGGTGGCACGGTGCTGGTCCAGGCGGGCGAAGGTGCCGGTGCCAGCAGTGCGCGCATCCGCTCTCTGGCGGGCGGCGTGTCGGCATCCAAAGGCTATTCGGGTGCTTTGGCGCTGGGCTACAACACCATCGAGAGCACACGCTCTGCGCAAATTTTGTCGTCCACCATCCATGCGGGCACGGGTGTGTCGGTGCTGGCGGACTCGGATGCCAGCATCCAGACCTTGTCGGTGACCCTGGCTGGAGGCAAAGACTACGCGGCAGCGGGCTCTTCAAGCACCAACGTGCTCAACGGCACCACCTTGTCCAACGTCGAGAACACCACGGTCGATGGCGCGGCCACCACACTGACGGTGCACGCCTCTCAGGCGGGCAGCATCGAATCGCTGGCCGGTGCGGTCTCAGCCGGTGGAACCGGGGCCATTGGGGGGTCGGTGGCGGTGAACCAGATGGGCAAAGGGAGCGATGACTTCAAGGTTTCGGCCCAGCTGAAGGACACGGTGCTTGGCGCACCGGTTGCCGTTTCGCTGGACGCACGCCTTGACGGCTCGATCAAATCCGTGGCCGCTTCCGGCAGTGGTGCTGGAACCGCAGCGATCAATGGCAGTGTCACCGCCAACTCGATCGAAGCTGACGTGAGTGCCCAAGTGATTGGCGGCAGCCAAAACACCAACGGCAGTACCTTCAAAGTCAAAGCCTACAACGATGCCGACATCCAATCGTTGGCTGGCACCATCAGCGGAGCGGGTACAGCGGCGGCGGGCGCTGCCGTATCGGTCAACGAGATCGGCGGACAAGTCGCTGCGACGGTGCAAAACTACACCCTTCGTGCAGCTGGCGCAGTGGAAGTGGACGCCACATCGTCTGGCACCATCCAGTCGATCGCTGCTGGCGTATCGGGCGGGGGCACGACAGCCCTGGCCGGCTCCAACACCACCAACGCCATCACCTCCAAAGTGTTGGCAAAAATGGCCAGCGTGACGCAGGCAGCATCCTCAGCGTCTTTGCGTGTACAGGCGCTGGACAGTTCCATCATCCAGTCTTTTGCAGGGTCCGTTGCTGGCGGCGGTACAGCGGCCGGTGGTGCTGCATTTGCATTGAACTTTCTGGGACGCACCGCCACCAACGCCGACAGCAGCAAGACGGTCAAGGCCGAAGTGCTCAACAGCAGCCTGAACTCCGGCGGTGCCGTTCAGGTGAAAGCTTTGTCGACTTCGCTCATCGAGTCCATGGGTGTAGCCGTCGGCGCAAGCGGTAACGCGGCGGTGACCGGCTCCAACACCACCAACTTGCTGGAAGATGACATCTCAGCCTCATGGTCAGGCGGTTCTCTGAGTGGCACAGCCACATCGCTGACCCTGCAGGCCGATGATGCGGCCACGGTGCGCACGCTGGCTGGCAACATGGCTGGTGGTACGGTTGCGGCAGTGGGCGCAGCCATCGCGGTCAATCAGATCGGCAGCTCGGTTCAGGCCAATCTGTCGGACATGACGCTGAGCGCTGCGCCTGCGGTGAACATAGACGCCGATCTTCGTGGCGAGATCAAGTCGGTAGCCGCTTCCGGTTCGGCTTCTGTGGGGGCTTCGGTCAATGGCAGCTTCACGACCAACCAGATCAACGCCAGTGTCAAAGCGCAGGCTCTGAAACTGAACCAAGCCGCCCAAGGCGGTGCGTTCACAGTCACGGCCGACAACAGCTCCAATATTTTTTCGATGGCCGGCACCATCAGCGGCTCTGGAACTGCAGCGGTGGGTGCGGCAGTGGCAGTCAACGAAATGGGCGGTGATGTAACGGCCCAGGTGGCTGACAGCACCTTGCGCACCGCAGGCGCAATGAATGTACAGGCAACATCTTCGGGCACGATCAAATCGGTGGCTGCAGGCGTATCCGGTGGTGGCTCGGCAGCCCTGGCTGGCTCCAACACCACCAATGCCATCACCTCCACTGTGCTGGCACAACTGGACGCCGTCACCATGGCGACCAGCACGGCATCGTTGACACTGCAGGCACGCGACACCTCGACCATCCAATCGTTTGCCGGCACGGTCGCCGGAGGTGGCGCAGCGGCAGGCGGTGCCGCTGTGGCGCTGAACTACCTGGGCCGCACGGCCAACAATGCAGACAGCAGCAAAGTGGTGAAGGCGCAAGTGTTGAACAGCTTGCTTCGCACCACAGGCCCAACGCAGATCAACGCCTATTCGACCTCTACGATCCAGTCGATCGGTGTGGCCGCCGGGGCGAGTGGCACGGCGGCCATCTCGGGCTCCAATGCCACCAACTTGCTCGAAGACGAGATCAGCGCCGTCTGGACCGCATCCAATCAGAACAGCACCGGCACACTGACGGTGAGCGCACGCCAAGCTGCAGACATCGATTCGCTGGCGGGCAACGTGTCGGGCAGCATGGGTGCTGCTGTAGGCGCTGCCGTAGCGGTCAACCGCATTGGCACGGTCACAAGCGCCAGTGTGGTGGGCGAGACCGGCGCCCGTTTTTGGGCCAATTTGGGCTATTGGGCCTTGTCGGGCGACGACCTGGTGCTGTCGGCCGAAAGCGACAACCAGATTGACACGATTGCGGTGGGCATGAGTGCCGGTGCAGCCGGGGTGCAGGGCTCGGTGGCCGTCAACGTGATCAATTCACAAACCCACGCCACCGCCGGTGCCGAAGGCCATGTGACCAGCATTTACTTCACCGACTCGGTGGCCGTGACGGCCAACAGCCGCGACCGCATCCGAGGCTTGGCTGGTGCGGTGGGTTTTGGCGCCACAGGCGTGGGCGCTGCAGGCGGGGTGCTGACCAACATCATCACCAGCGACACCAGCGCGGGCGTGTCCGGACTGGACACACACGTGGATGCCATGGCCCGAGGCGATGGCCTGACGGTGCGCCAATCGGCCTTGGCCAGCGCACCCAATTTGATGAACATCAACCAGGTCTCTGACTCGGTGCTGGGCGGAGCCAGCTTTGGCACGCGCACGGTCAAGGGTTTGGCGATACAAGCCACCTCCATCCAGCAAATCGGGGCGGTGACGGCAGTGGCAGGCGGCGGATTTTCGGGTGCGGCAGGGGCCGCTGTGAACGTGGATCAAATTGGCGGCAGCACACGCGCCTACCTAGAAAATTCGTATTTCATCAACCGCAACACGGGCGCTCATGCGAACCAATCCGTGGATGTGATGGCGGCCAACCACGCCATGGTGGCGAGTTCGGCCTCGGCCCTGGCCATTGGCGGCGTGGGCGTATCGGGTGCCTTGGGCACCGAGATCGTCCAGCGCAGCACCAAGGCCGACATCAGCGGGGGTGCCATTGTGTACGCGAAGGATGCGGTTGCGGTCAAGGCAGTGTCGACCAATTCGGTGGCGCAAATTTCAGCTGGAGCCGCTGGCGGAGCCGCCGCCGGCTTGGCCGGCAGCGGCGATGTGGTGCTGCTCAAGGGCACCACCGAGGCCTTGATCGACAGAAGTTACGTCGAGGCCGACACGGTGTCGGTGGTAGCCGATGGCACCAACAGCGCCAATCTGGTGGCGGGCTCTATCGCAGGGGGCGGCGCTGTAGGCGCAGGCCTGAGCTTCACGGTCAACGTGTCGGGCTCGACCGTGCGTGCCAAGGTGAACAACACCACCCTCAAGGCCGATGGGGCAGTCGTCATCGATGCAGAAAACCACACCGAGTCGTTTGCCGTCAGTGCGGCCGCTGCCGTGGGTGGAGCCACTGGCGTAGCGGTGGGGGCTGCGGTGACCGTGATGGAGGGTGCCACCGAAGCTGGTCTGACGGGCACGTCCACACTCAGTCGGCGAACCTTGGCCACGGGCCTGGTGGCGTCGTCCAACAACGCCCCTGTGTCTATCGCCTTGGCATCGGACTATGACGATGTCACCACCAGCAACCAAAACAATGTCCGCTTCAGTCTGAGTGACCTGACAGGCCGGGTGAATCCGGCTTCCGCTGTCGTGACTGTGACCGATGGCACAACTTCGGTCACCGCCGTCCGTCAAGCTGACGGTACCTACAGTGCCAATGTGACCGGTTTGGCCGATGGTGCCCTGATGGCACAAGTGGTGCTGACCGAAAGCGGTGTGAGCAAAGTCTCGACCACCACCTTGGTCAAATCAACGGGCATCAACAACTCCGAGATTGCACCGGTTGCTGCCAATTTGCCTGCGGCCTCGGTACGGATCTCGACCCTGTCGAATTTTGACCAGCTGGATGCACGCAACCATGGTGCTGTGCGCTTTGTGCTCAAAGGCGCCAACGGGATTCAACCCACCAGCGACGCTGTGGTCACGGTGGGCGACGGCACACGATCGGTGATTGCCACCCTCAATGCCGATGGCAGCTATTCGGCTGATGTGCGCACTTTGGGCGATGGCGTGCTGACTGCTTTGGTCACCATGGCCACAGGTGAAACATCCCGCGTCACATTGGCCAAATCATCGGGCGCAGGCTCATTGACAGTCACGGCCAACGAGCATGTCGCCTTGAACAACAACGCAGGTCAAATCGGCGCAGGCGGTGTCGCAGGCATCGGTACATCGGCCAACGTGGTGATAGGCAAGAGCACGGTGGTAGCCAAAGTCGACGCACAAAACGTTCGTGTCTCCGGCGCGCTCACGGTGTCTGCAGAGCGCGACGCGACCATCGACATGATCACAGCCACTGCCGGTGGTGGTGGCTTTGTCGGTGTCAGCGGTGCCGTGGGTGTGTTGGTATTCGGCAGTGCACCTGACAGCAATTCCAACAGTGAATTAACCGGCAATCAAAGCACGCTGGGTCAAATCGGATCGGTCACCCAGGCCAACCGATCACAAGGCACAGGCACAGCTTTGTCTACCGATGAGACAACGTCGCTCAACAGCAGTGGCCGTTACGACACACAAGGCGCCTACGCAGGCGCATCGGGCAGTCACAGCACATCGGCCACCGTGGCAGCGCAATCCATCGTGGCGGGCTCCCTGAACGTCATGGGTCTGGACCGCACCTCGGTTGACAACAACGCCGGTGCTGTGGCCTTGGGCGGTGCTGCTGGCGTCAGTGCAGGCGTGGCCATCACCTTGCTGGGTGGTGCCAACCATGCAGGGGTTTCTGTGAGTAGTCTCACAGTCGCAGGCGATATCGACATCGAATCCGGCACCCGCACACCGCAAGAAGGCAATCCGGCCGTCGAAAGCCGCGCCATCGCGGGGGCTGGCGGTTTTGTGGGCGTTGGTGCAGCTGTATCTGTCGCCTCCAACACCAGTGCCAACACGGCGGTACTGGCTGGCATGAGCAGTGCCGGAGGTGCCGTCAATGTGACCGCGCTGGACCAAGCGTCCATGCGCAGTGAGGCTTATGGCGCAGCGGCTGGTTTTGTTTCTGTCGGTGCCGTGACCGCCACCGCCAAACAATCGGGCACCGTGGCCACGACCGTCAGCGGTCAACACAGTGGCACTGGTTGGCAAGCTTCCGCTGAGCGCGACGCATCGGCTGTGGCCCAAGCCACAGGCGGCTCGGCTGGCGTGTATGCAGGCTCAGGCGCTGGCGCTTCGGTCATTGACAGTGGTTCGGTGACGATGACGCTGGCCAGTGGCACTGCGCTGGACGCCGGCACCGGCGATTTGGAGTTGTCCGCCAAGGCCACGCCCAGCGCTGATGCGCAAGCCATCGGTGTCTCTGTGGCCAGGGGCGCTGCCGTGGGTGTGTCGGTGGCCACATCGGCTGTAGACACCAGTGTGCGTGTTCTGGCCAATGGTCCCTTGACTTTGAGCGGCAAGGATTTGCTGGTCACCGCTGTGCTGGGCAGCGGCAATTCGAGTGTCCATGCCAAAGCCATTGCAGGTGGCGGCGGTTTGTTGTTGGGCGCTCAAGGTGCTGCAGCGACGGCCAGCAACAAGGGCACGGCTTCCGTGAATTTCTCTGGCGGTGCCACGCTGGCTGCCGCCGGTGATGTGGGGATCTCATCCAACGACTCGATGAGCATGTCCACCGAAGCCACGGGCATTGGTGTCGGCTTTGTTGGCGCTGGTGTGGCTGTGGCTCTGACAGAGAGCAATTCAACGGTAACGACCAATGCCCGTACGCTGGGTGGCCGGGTACAAGGCAACCTCACGGTCAGCGGCAGAGGCGACGAGATCATTGATGCCAATGCCATGGCCGGCACGGGTGGTGTGCTTGCGGGTGCGGGCGCTGACGCGCGCATCAGCCATGTCGAAAACGTCACCGCCACGCTGTCTACGGCCAGTGCTGGCCTGCAGGTGGACGGCATCACGACCCTCTCTGCGGACCGCAAGGTGCGCTACGACAACCAATCTTCCACCCTGAATGCTTCGGCATTTGGCGGTTCGGGGTCCGTGACCGTCGCCTCGTTGACAGGCTCTGCCACGGCCTTGCTGGAGAGCAACGCCAAATTGAATGCGGGCCAATTGAAGGTGCTGGCCAGCAATGATGTGGAGCGCAAAGACCTCACCGCTGTCAGTGCACAAGGCGGTGGCGGCGGCGTGCTGGCGGGTGCGGGTGCCGATGCCAAGACCACCATCAGCGGCAATGCAGTGGCAGAAATCGGGGACGATGTGACCCTGACATTGGGCACCGAAGGCAACGGCTTGCTGGAAGTGCGCGCCTACAACCAATTGCGCGGCTCGTCCTTGGGTCGATTGGACCTGGGTGGTGCGATCCCGATTGCATTGGTCAACACCGAGATCCGCTCCGATGCCAATGCCACAGCCAAAATCGGCGCACGCGACAACATCTATGTGGCTGGCGAAACCCATGTGAATGCCCTGTCCTATGTGGACATCGAAGCGAACACGATCACCAAAACCTTTGGCGCCGCTGCGGCCGCCCAAGGTGATGCGCTGGCATTGGCCAATGTGGACAACCAGGTCAGTGTCGGCACCGGTAGCGTTTTGACGGGTGAAGGCAACGTGACCTTGTTGGCCGGTCAGGACAAGGATTACTGGCGCAACAAGAGTTTTGTCACGGCGCGCTCGGATTTGTTCAACCACTCGGCCATTCCGGTGTCGATCAACCCGAACGTGGACGCCACGCTGAACCTGACCAACAACCTGACGCTGAGCGGTCAATCGGTGCGCTCGGGTGGCACCATCCAATTGGGGGGTATCACCGGCACCTATGTGGTCGAGGGCAAAGGCAAGGTCAATGACTGGACACGGGACGTTGGCCAACTGATGGGCATCAGCAGCGAATACGGCAGCTCCAGCAAGAACCTCACCGCCAATGTGGCGCTCAATGGCTTGATCGAGGCAGGTTTTGGCAATAAACAACGCCTGGTGATCGATGCCAACGGTCAGATCACGGAAAACACCGGCAATATGCGCTTCAGCATCGGGACTGAAGATTTGGCATCGACGGGTGCGGCCTACCTTGAAACGCTGTACAACCAACTCAAAAACTACGGCGACATTCCCGCGGTGCGCGCATTCGTCGAGGCCGAACTGGCCTTCTACCTGCAGACCCTGTTGCGTGAAGGCTTTGCAACCACCGAAACCGATCCTGTCACAGGGGCCACGATGGTGGTGCCGCAAGAAAATGTACCCGGCACATTCCTGACCCTCAAGAACATTCGTGCAGGCAGCGGCAACGTTGAGCTGTTCGGCAACAACGTGACGGGTACCGCGTCCGTTA
>ERZ650301.29-NODE-29-length-29008-cov-8.256312_pt1 | contig 29008 bp, 30 predicted proteins | sample MGYA00376237_ERZ650301 | MGnify/ENA primary metagenome ERZ650301 (study PRJEB26733, sample SAMN07839255) | wastewater metagenome | biome: small river; feature: stream; material: water | place: USA: North Carolina | collected 2016-04-05 ...
CGGGAGCTTGTGTTGGATTAACGGAAGTAACCACAAGATCACTAAACTTAAGTGGAAACTTCTCAGCGTCACTCAGGGTGGTATCCAGCATGAACTGTAGCATAAAGTTGCTACGACCCATTGCTGCCTCACGTTCCACCAGGTCCTCATCACTGAATCGGTCGGGATCAGTTACCCGTCCACCTTCTGCTCCCATATCAATGTCTTCCTGTAACTGGGGAGCTAACAGGCCCTCGTAGTTACTAAGTGACTTCGGGTAACGAGCGGGCCAAACAAACGGGCGGTAGTTACGCTCTGCCAGTTTACGGTAGATCGTGAAGGTAGTTTGTGGCGTCCCCAGGTACATAATCCGACTGTCCTTCTTTGGTGTAAGGATGGACTCAGCCTCGGTGCATAATTGTAATAACTTCTCCCGCATCATTTCTGTCATTGAGTTGCCTGGAACCTCAATGTCATCAAGAATCATCAGGTCGGCTCGTGATCCAGTTAACTGACCAGTGATACCAACACTCTTGACTGACGGGGCTTGGTGTGGAGAACAGTTGACATCAAAGCTGATACGACTCCAGCGACTATCATCACTCTTTGGCCGTAAGTGTACCAACCAGGGAGTTTCAATGATCAACTTTTGCAGGAAGATAGACATGTTATCAGCACGTTCCTTAGATGCCGAGATAATCATGATCTTCTTTTCTGCATTATTAAATAGGGTCCACAACACAAACGCTCCAGTAATCCAACTCTTACCAACTCCTCGGAATGCCTGGATCTGTAGCCGTTTGGGACCGTACTGTAGGTAGTCAGCAATAGCGTACTGCGCTCTTGTCGGAGAGGGTAGGTCTAGTTGCTGCCACAGTGCTTGAAGGAACAGCTTAAAATCGCCCCGTAGGGCTGTTAAAACATCGTTCACGGTAGATGGTACCAAGATAGTAGAAAGGGCCCCCTACAGGGTCGTAGAGGGGCCAATGGTGGTCATTAATCCGCCAGCTTAACTCGCGGTTTGATGTATGCGTTATGGATACGTTCAATCCTACCGATACCAGAGGTGAGAGCACGTAATTGTTGTTGAGGATCCTTAGGTCGAATACGCATCTCAGGATCATACGGTGTGTTCATAAGAGCACCCATGTTCAATGCTGCATTCTTAGCAGGGAAGTAACCATGAGTTACTTGAGCACGGCCCATTGGATTCTGACCGTTCATGTACCCAATCTTTAGGTTACGGACAAGTTCAATTAACTTATCCTTTAGGGTTTGTGGTTCTTTTGGTTTTGCCATTAGATACCTTGAATCAGCGACATACTGGGTAGACTCATACCAGGTTGAATGCGTAGTGCATCAGGTACAGTGTTTTGCATTGCTCTAATTTGCATACTAGCACTGATAGGTTGAGTTCTGGCAGGTTTAGCAGCAGATACAGCTGGTGCAACACGAGCCGGTTTTGCAATAGACTTAACCTTTGGTTTAACAACTGGTTTAGCAGCTGCTCTAACGGCTGGTTTAACAGCAGGCTTAGGGGTTGGTACTGGTACCACAACTTTTGGGGCTGGAATTGGCTCTCGTGTAGCAATGGCTGCAGCCTTTTGACCGAGGGACTGGCTAGTGGTAACTTGTCTGACTTGTTGAAATGCTTGCCTGCGTACTTCTTCAGTTGGTTTAGTACCAAGCGGAGTTCTAGCACCGACATCAGTCATAACGCTGACATTAGGTACAAGGCCGGATTCAATTAGCTGGGGGTACTTGTCGAAAGCCTTGGATATAACGGTAGCGTTAATGCCCATTGCTTTAGCTGCTACGTTTTGTTCAGCCAAGTTACCGGCACCGCTGGCTGACCATGTGATTGGTTTACCCATCTCACGTTCAACAGCAGCTCTCATAGCTTGTTCGGTAGGGTGACCGTAAGCAGCTTCATTCAATGCCCGCTGTTCATCAAGCATTGGCTTCATAGCCATGAATGCTTGCTCTGCTGTCGTACCCTTAGGTAGAGCTACACCTTTAAATCTACCGGGATCTGGATCACCTTCCTTACCTACGTGAGCATAATTAGGTCCCCAATTTTTACCACCAGTAGTGTGAGCTGGTTTAGATAGCGGAATAAATCCTTCAGCCATGGAGCCAACGGTATATCCCTGCTCTTTCATCATATCCCATAATCTACGCACCTCATATTCAGACATATTCTGAACATAACTCTCGGTAGACGATACTGACGCTGGGTGATGCGCTTCTGTTCCTGGAATAGGTTGAGATACTTTGCGTTGACCAGCCTCGGTAACGTTTACATCTTTAATTACGTCACCCTGGTTACGTAAATCATTCTCAAAAAGGTAAGATCCTTCCGATACAACATCTCGACGTGCTCTACGCACTTGACTGATTTGATTATTTAGGTACTCCTCAAATCCTTCAACACGTTCATCACCGGCAAGATATGCTTCCTTAATTTGATTAAGTTCAGCCTCTTTAGCTAGTAAATCATTGCGAGCAATTTGTAAGGCACCTTGATAATCCTGTTCCCTCTCCTGTATTAGTTTTTCTGCCGGGTCTACTTTTTGAACAGCTGGTTTATTCTTACGTGGGGCCATTACTCAGCTCCCAACAACAGCCGACCCACCTTCTTTCTTTTTCTTTTCTTGGTTCATGTACCGCTCAGCAACCATCTTTTCACGGTCATTACCCTGGTACTTTTTGGATTTAGCTTCGCCCATTTCGTGACCCTTACTAGAGCCTTTGTCTTTACCGAACATAATTAATTAATGTGTGATAGAATAAGTGTTTCCCTAGGAGTTGGGCCGAATGTATCCCTCATCCATTGTAACCAATTTCTACTGCCTTTAGCCTGATTACATTTCCTACAACTGGGGACCAAATTTGATGTAAGGTCTTCGCCACCAAAACACTTAGGGCGAACGTGATCAAGTGTAAGTTCATGTAATTCATAAGTTTCTCCGCAATAAACACATTGACAATTGAAGTATTCCTTAATTGCACGACGGTGTAGCCTCTTTGCCTCAGAGCTTGTCATCGTTATTAGGTTATGGAGGTAGTGATCAGGACTTGGCAGTAGTGGAGTCATTTACCGAGCAAAGCCAAATATTTTAAGGACATTACTAAGCATGTTTGGTTGTTGCTGTTTAGCAGTGGGTTTAGGTTTTGGTTTAGTTAATCCCTGGTAAATCTTAAGGACTGCCTTGGCGTTAGCAACACGTTCCTTACGACTGGCTTCAGGATCAGCGGGACGGAAGTAGTTATTAAGTAGGTGAGTCGTAGCAGCGGTTACATCACGTCGTGGGGTAGTCTCCAGTGAACGTGTATAACCAATCAGGGAGTTACCACCAGGGTCATGCTTACCTGCATATTCTTGTGCTGCGTACTGCATCTGACGAGCCATGTCATTACCAGGCTTAGCCCTGTCATAAGCCTCACGACGAGGACCCGTGTATTGCATCAAACCCCGACCAGCACCACTACCAGATTCGACAACATCTACATTTGTCAGGTTGGGTGAGCCGGTCTCATGCATAGCGTTACCAACCAGGGCAGCAGCCTGTTCAAGGCTAAAGGCTGGTACCCGCCGTCCCGTTGTCTTACTGAATGTACCGTCTGTCAGCATACGGATGGCCATGTCCATTTGTGGACTACGGATCTGCATTGGATTAGGCATACCTTTTTCCCCGACGAGGTCTGGTACGATTTACCTTTGGTGACTCTAATTTACCTTTATTGGGACCCGTATGGCTGGCATCTTTACCATCACCATTACCATAGGTACCAAGCTTCCTGTTCAGTTGGTTGGCTTCGGTACGAATCTTAAGACCCTCCTTTGTTTTATTGTAGGCGGCCTGTTGCTTCAACCGTTTGGCCTTAGCTTCTGGGTTAGCTTTGTAGTATTTAGATGTGCGACTTGCCATACAGCCTCGTTTGTATAAGTTCAGGGTCCACCTTGGGCATAATGGTAGCAAGCTTATCCAACGGGTTACCATCGTAAGCAACACCACTGATGTCATTTTTGGACAACCAATCACAAGCTGCCTTTAGGTCTTGTGTAGATGCTTCACCGCTTTTAATACGATTAAGTAGCTCTACTGTAACGATATTGTGGAGTTCATTGAACATGTCCTCCGTAGCCTTTGTCTTTTTAGCCATTTCTCAGTACAATCTGATCTAGCTTGTTTTCAATGCGGATCATGTGATCCTCCATTTTTTGTAGTGCATTAGCCAGTTCTTGGCGTGGTACATACTTCTCAGCAAGGCGTAACTCGATCTCATCAATACGTTTATCAATGCGATCCATACGTGAGTTTGTTCTACTACTAAGTGAAGCTATACCACCACCAACACCAATGACAAGAGATGCAACACCCGTAATAACTGCCTCAATCATGTTCCCGTAGAATACGTATCAATTTGTCCGCATAAGCGGGATCAGTTGCATATCCCTCACGTACCAACAATTGGGCACATTCCGTAGGTGTGGATGCACGGTTGACACCCGTATAATCTTTGTAATCCTTGTACCAACGATCCACAATATAGGCAACACAGTCGCTCATGGTTGCAAAGTTCTTGAACCATGCATCCATCTTGATCTCCATGCCACCAACAAACTCGGTCGTAGACACAAGTGAACCTTCACCATCAGCACCTTTGATGCCGAAGTAGTTATTGGTACCAGATGTGTGTTTACCGTAGCCACTCTCAAGTGCCCACTGTGCTGCTACTACCTGTGGGAACTTAGCTCCAGCAGCCCTGGCAGCGGCTACAACGCCATCCCACGTATTGGGGGTACTGGGCTTAGGGGACGGGGTAGACACGGCACGGAAGGTCATAAACCAGCCTGTGCGGGGGCCTTCGACTTCCCAACGCTTTAGCCAGTTGACCCAAGAGTATTTAACACCTTGACCACCGGATCCAACAGTGACGTAGCCACCGTTGACGTTATCCATCTCACCGTATGGATCGTGGAAGACACCTTTACCACCTTCGTCGCCAATGAGCAGCATCCAATGGCCACCACCACGGGGAGCGGAGGCGTGACCACGATGGAGAATGCCAGTAGCAGTTGGGAACCCGTTTTTAAGCTCACTCAGAAGGGCTTGCTTGGTGCCGTTCTTATAGAAGGTGGCAGTAACACCGTAGTCCTTACAAGCTTTAATATGTGCAGTATATTCAGTTGTGTCTCCATACTTTAGAACAGTCTGGAGGTAATCATCGTCAGCGTTACTACCACGCAGAGCATCGGGACGGAGATACTTGATTGCCATAGCACATGTTGAGCTAAAGCACATTCGATCTCCGTGTCCCGTAGCACTATCGGTTTGGGGGTAATACTGTTTTACTGGCAGTACTACCATTGGTTACTTCCGCGTGAATGCCCGACGCAGGCGACGAACTGTATCATCTTCAGTACGAGTCTTACTGAAGTAAGCAGCAGCCATAGAGATGGCTTGAGTAACGCTGTTGGAGCGGCGCTTCTTAGTCATTCCCAAGTATTCAGATGTAATGAAGAGGATAAAGAAGGCAAGCGTCTCGTAGGACACTTTGATGCCGAGGATGGTGATCATAGTTAAGGAGCCCCTAGATATTTAACAGTTGCCCAAGACCGATAGCTTGTCCCTAATACAATAGTAGATGGAGTACCAGATACCTGCCTTACTGTCAAAGCGATTGATCGAGTATTAGCCAAAGTCTGGTCAAGCCAAAGAGGAATAGGACCAACACTTACTTCAATCTTCTGAGCTGCTGCTGGATTTACAGTACGACGTGTTTCAGGAATATCCACACCGTCAACAGTGATAGCTACCACATGGGACGACGATACAGGACAGTCAAGGTTGACTGAATAAGAAAGCTCATACAAGCCTTCTTTAATTTGCGATGGAGTAACCTCTAGCACTTTAGTAGCTACGTTTGTGGTGAGGGTAACATCTGCTCCAACAGAACGTCTTAGAATGTACTCAGAGTTCTCTAGACTAGTGCCAGTTCTGACGACAGGCTTGCTAAAAATAGTCGATGAGGTGTTAACACTCTCTAGAGACTCAATATTCTGATTTAGCCACTCTATACTTGCCCCATCGCCATAACGCAAGGCGTATGTATAGGTGCTACCGGAAAGGTTGGTATATTGATGCTCATTACCAATAAATGTAGCAAAACCTTTGCGGATATCGAAATGAACAGCATTGCCATTGATAAAGTTACCAATAGCGACAAGCGACGGAGTTGTTACTGCTGAAGATGACGGAGACGAAAAGAATGGTGATCCACCAATGTTCGTTACAGAATCAGCATCTGTACCACAACGCACCATGTATTCAAGCCGCACTTCTTCATTACCAGAAGTAGTTAGCTTAGAACAGCGATAGTTTGATCCAGAGTATGGGACAGTGTTTTCCCTAAACGTGCAGCGTTCATAGACAACACCAATAGCCCTTTCCCGTATAATATCACCCCTGAATACACATTCACTGAAGACAGTACGGGTAGCACGTCCATCAGGAATCGTTACAGTACCAGTACCACCTGCTGGGGGGTCTGTATCAACACCAAGTTTGATAGAAGTAGGTCCAGTAAAGATACAACCGTCAAAGGTAGTACCAGCAGATCCCTTGCACAGCACTGTAGCAATAGTACAGGTATTAGCAGAAGAAGTAGTGAAAGTGCAGTTTAAGAAGAACGAGTCAGAATTGGCAAATTTGTTTAGCGAGCCAGATGTTGTATCTCCGTTGCACTCAAACAGTACAAGTTGAGACTTAGCAGCATTGTCGCCTCTAAAGAGTATATTCTCAAAACTAAGGCTGTCAACTGATCGAAGCCGCAGTAGCGCTGGCGCTGTACTCCCAGCCTTCCATTGCCATACAACTTTTTGCCTAGATGTAACTACATCCGGGCACCAAGGAGCATAAATCCTGAGGTTGCGTACAGAATCTAGAAGCAGTCCATCAACAATATAAGTACCTGGAGGTACAAATAGATCAGGGGCATTGGTGCCAGAGCAGTAAGTAATTGCCGCCTGAATAGCAACCGTATCATCAGCCACCCCATCTCCAACTGCCCCAAAATCTTTAACGCTGACAACATCCCTCAGCTTGCTGCCAATAGAGCGCGTAACTGCACCAGTCCCTGCTTGAACAAAGTCAAGATCATCAGAACTGGCCGTACTGTTCTGAACTAGATTGTTAATACAGACAACATCCACAACATCGCCAACAGTCAGACCAGGGCTAAAGGTAATCGAAGTACCAGTGGTGAATGCGGTGTAGTCAACGTTGATCTGTTGAAGAGCACCGTTCAGGTAGACCTGTTCCCGGTTTGGGACAAAGCTAAGTACGTTGCCGTAACTTCCTCCACCGGAGAACGTAGTTTGACCAGCAGTAGCTACTTGCCTCCAACGGGTGAAACCAACTTCATCGATGATCCCGTAGTTAGATTCCATGTAGCCCTTTGTGACTACATCAGTAGAAGTTGATGGTACATAAGCTACATCCATTTCACCAGATTGGCGGTCAAGATAACGCGCCTTTACCTCTTGGGTGCTATACAGGTTCTGCGTGAAGTTCTCGTTGAGGTCCTTTGCTCGGATAGCAGAACCAGAGATAAATGTAGCAGCAAGTGCGTTATCATCAGTATCACGGTAGATACGAATAGCGCTACCATTAGCTGGGGCATTACCAGCAGTGAACAGTACCTGTCCGCCATCCTTAGTCGTATAATTGAGGGCTTGTAGGTTATAATGAGTTCCAGCTGTTTTCAGGACACCATTAACAGTAACCTTAACGTCAGTGGATTCAAGCCATTTAAAAGTAAAGGAAAAAGGTCCTAAGTTGGACCCATTTCCTGTAAATGTATTTTGTGTGATTGCCATTTAAGGTTATCGGTACATTTGAGTAAGTCGCTGAATTTCAGCTTTCCTGCGATCAGCAGCCCTGGCAGCATCATCGATACGACCTTGTGCCATCAGGTTTTTATTATAAATAGACTCCTGGATGGAGCGCCACATTGGCCCATTTTCGCGTTGCATACGAAGTTCAGCAATCTTCTGTGCATCACTAATGACATTACTGAGGACAGAGTATGCTTCACTTTGAGCAGCATCAATCTCTTCAGATGGGCGACCTTGAACACGCATAGCACGAATACGATCCAGTTGATCGTTGTACTTCTTGTTCCGACTGAGTTTGTCGTATTCCTTCCAGATCTGTTGTTCACCAATGTACTTGTACAGGGTTTCACGTTCCTGTGGAGTATATTCGTGGTTACCAGTACTGTCCTTGCGGATCATCTGTACACCATCCCATCCAGTATCAATAAGCCATTGACGCCACGGTTCTGTACCTTCGCTAATCTTGACTGGGTTAACAGCGTTGATAGCGCGAAGTACAGGGTTATCAATATCATTCAGGGCTTTACCTGTGTAGATATCAATCTGCTCTGGAAGCTGACTGGACAGGCCAGGGATCTTATTGGTTACATATCCCACCAGGTCGTTGTAGATGTCCTTCTGGGAGCTTGTGATGGCGTTAGAGACAACACCAAGAGCACCAGACATAGGGATAGCAGAACGCACCTCATTAGCAAGGAAGCGGGAAATAGCAGTTTCATCACCGTTAGCAACAGCAACCACAGGCTCTAGGCCAGCAGTCCATGTCTTATTGGTGAATGTAGCAGCCAATGTCCAAGCAAGCTTCGATGTCCAATCCTCAGTCAAGGTGGAGCCGATGTCCTTGGAATAATACGCAAGGTCACCAACAAGTGTCAAGATGGTATCAAGGGGCTCATAACCAGCATAGCTGACCCACTTACCAGCAACGTTAATCGTCTTCTCTTTCCAACCGAAGTTATCACGAAGCTTCTTACGTTCACCAGCGTTAACAGGACCGTTACCACGGATATTGCCACCAAGAGCGTATCCGAGTAGTGCCGAAGAAGTTAACGCACCAAAGGCAACACGACCACGGTACTCAGCTTCAAGACCCTTGAAGATAGCCATACCATTGGGCACACCATCATAAGCGATGCCGTGCTCCATCAGTGCTTCTTTGATCTTGTCAATATCATCACCAGCCCACAGTACCTTGGAGTACTTATTCATACCAGGCAGGGTAGCAATGGGTGTGTACGACATAGCGAGTTTAACACCGTTAACACCAGTCTTAGGGAACATGAAGAATGGCTTCAACACTGGCAGACGATTGATACCACGAGTTAACCACGTAGCTGTTTCATCATCCAGGTTAAGAGCGATCTCACCAGCTGCATGTTTAGCAGCAGCATCAGTCAGATTACCGACAGCATCGAAGGCCTCATCGTAAGCAATCTTTTCAGCTTTGGCCAGCTGTTGAGCAAGTTCACCACCTTTGTACCCGATACCAGCTACTTCATCCCATGCTCTAGCACGAGCCATTTGAGAGGCTACAGTTGTCTGTACAAAGGAGTCAGCACTGATCATTGCATTAGTACCGTACTTAAACCAACGCCAGTTACCAAGGTCATACATAAACCTAGAGAACCTGTACTGAGAAAGGCGACCCCAGTTACCATCTTTTTCCCACACGGCTTCCATATCAGCTAGGGTATCCCACAGGTTGGGATTGTAATCGGTTACCAGGTCCTCACGAGCCAAAGCACGAGGATCCATGGTACCATCGTTACCCCATTTACCGTTATTCCAGGTACGCTTAAAGGTGTCCCATGAATCACCAAGGGCACGTTTGTTAACCTGCCAGAATGACCCATAGACATAGGTAGCTTTACGCATATCCTCAACACTGTTCTTACCCATCAGGGCGCCAATACCAGTACCTAGAAAAGCATTGCTGGTACGTAGTGTTAGGTTAACAGTGTTACCTGTGATTGCTTTAAGTGCAGAGATACCAGACAATACGTTATTATAACGAACTGCCCACACACCTTGTGCAAAGGCATTAAGACCATCGTCACCACCCTTAAGAAGGCCAGCAGGGCTCATCTGTTGTGCCGACCACTTCATCAACTTATCAAGTGTATCTACATCACCCCTAGACAGGGCAAATGCATCAATCAATGGTTGTGCTGCATCGGGACGATCACGAGCAATGGTAGCGATCATATCACGATACCCTTGTGCCTGTGTGTGCTTCTCTTGTACCTTAAGGTCAAACTGTTCAGTGATCTGCCGTAGAGCAGACTCTTTGTCGGGTGCGTCTTTGAGGAACTTCTGCCAACGATCTTGGTTCTTAAGTGCCCAACCAGCAATGTACTTGTTAAGGGCGTACTCTTCCATCAGGAAGGCAATACGATCACCAAGCATTTCAGTAACACGTTGGTAATCAGCAGTCTCAGGAAATGCCTTATAGCCTTCAGCGATGTCAGCAACTTCACGTCCTACGGTATCCATAGCACGAGCAGATGTCTCAGTGACAACACGACCGATGTACTTATCAGTCAACTCACGCATTGCATAACCAATGGCCTCTGCCTGTACATCATTGACGTACTTAATCTTACGACCATCCAACAGGTTCTTAACATCACGGTTCTCAAGGAACAAACTCTTAAGGTCAGATACCTTGTCCGTACCAATAATGTCGTTATAGATTTTCCATGCACCATCACTCATCTGTGCTTTAGTATACCTAAAGCCATCAACAATAGCATCAAAGTTACCAGTCTCCCTGGTACCTTCAGCCAAGTCGAAGATGACGTTACGTGCATTAGTATTGCCTTTACTAAGGTCATGGTAGGCACGTTCTGACAGGATGGGTGCAGGAGTACCTGTAGAAGTTCCCATCTTGATTGCAGTAGTGTCAGCCATGTTCCTGGCAACATTGCCCGGTGGTACGCTCAGAGCTGCTGTAGAGCCCTCTGGGAACAGGCCAGGGGTGATCATGGCATCCACACCACCAGCACCCTCAGGATCGTCCATAAGACGCCCCTTGCCTACTTCATCAACCTGTAGATCTCGGCTGGTTTGTTGACGTTCTACATACGATTCTAGGGCACTGTCGGTTACATCCGATGCACCAGTCTCAGTGTACTGTTTATTGAGTCTACCTACCTCATCATCCAGTCCCTTGATTTGTGCACCCAGATCACTAATTTGAATGCTTTGAGCAATCAGCTCCTCTTCATTCCTAGGTACTTGTGCTGATACTGCATCCAGTTCAGCAGTCAAAGCAGCACGTTGTGTCTCCAGTTCTGATGTCCTAATGGCAGTAGCTGAATCAGCATTAACAAGCGCTTCGGACGACTTATAAACCTGAGCTGTGGTATCCTTAGGTTTGAACCAATCCATGATACTCTTACCAGCAGCAGCTGAGTAACCAATAATGTCACCAACGACACTGATAGCACCAGATTCATAGATGTTCTTCTGACGACGAATATCAGGAGAATCAGTGTCCTTAATAACCAGTGCATCAGGTACAGGAATCCAAGGTGCAGCTTCTTTAACAATAGTCGAAAGGTTGTCCTCCTCGGACTGATCACTGATGGCATTAACAGCTACATCACCAGCCAGGTTAATACCGAGGGCAGACAAACCACGAGCAAGTGCTCCACCACCAGAGATAGCAGCGGTCCTACCTACTGCAGTTATGTTACGGGAAGCAATGCCAACAGCAATACTAGGTACAAGAATAGAGGAGATCTCACGTACCTTCTGGAATGCTGGGTTCTTGAACTTTGTCTTAGCATCCCATGCATCGTCAATCCACTCAGCACCAGGGATACGTCCAACAGCATCCAGACCAAAGTCTACAATACCAGCAGGTACAGCCAGGGACTGTTCAGCTACATACCTGAGACTATCGCCAACAGTAGGAGCAGGCTTCTGTTCACCACCCATACCAGTCAACTGTTGGATAGCTTGATCAGCTGAAGACTTAACTGGTTGTACATTACCAGCAGCCTTATTCTCTGCTGGTGTAGCCTCCCTATACATGGTATCAGGAGCATTGGTTTTAGGATTATACTCTGGAGCAGCCTGTTGCAGGGCTTGCTCTTGAGCTAATGCCTCCGCCTCTAGGCGCTTCAGTTCTTCTTCATCAACGTAGGGGGTCATTGTCATATGGATTTACCATGTAAAAAACTGAAACGCCGGCCATCCGGCAATTGAATAACTACTTTATCCCCATGCTCAGTACGTTGTTTAGATACGACACGGGCTCCATTTTGTACATATATTTTTGTACCACTTGGTGTACCGTAATCGATACCATGAGAGCCTCTACGTACGTGACCGGCAAATGTATCAGTAATAGGGACACGACCCAACGGTACCTTACCTAATTGAGGATCATCAACAATTACATAACTGTCTAACACATTGGGGCCAAACTCTCGTGCAAATTCATTCTGAGGAGTGTTTGGATTATCCTGCTGTTTAATATCCAGGTGAGGACCAGTAGAAGTAGGCCCAATGTTACCAGTGAGGTAGGCAAGAGTTGGCCTCATATATGCCTGATTACGAGCTGGAGGTGCAGGATTGTATGGTTGATCAACATTAACACCCATCTGTTGCATCACACGGATGATCTTACCAGGATAGGCTGCCTCACCACCAGCATAACCACCAGCAGCAATAGCTTCAATAGCTTGTCGCGGTGTCTTAGCTTGTGCAATACCAGGTGCATACCGTGAATCAGTCATAAGGTTTATAAAGTCCTTAGCTGATTCAAGGGGTGATGCATAGTCCCTCCAGTAGGAACCATTCTTCAGGGAGCCTTGACCGGGGCTAGCTTTAATGTTAAAGACGTTATTACGACCACTGGTGTACTTACCCCACCCAGACTCTAACGCCCACATAGCAGCCATTACTTGTGGGAACTTAAAGCCAGATGCAGAACCAAGAGACAGAACATCAGTAAATCCGTTGTTACCCTGGCGTACTGTAGCAGGAGCACTACCACTACCATTGATAGCAGTATTGAGGCGATCCTGTGTAAGGGGTTGATCTAAGATACGACGTAGTGCTGGATCATTAATTTGACTAAGCTTTTCCCTGAAGCCTGGTTGAATCTGGCTCTTGTGACCTGCTGCTTTAAGTTGAGCATTCAGGATCTGAACTGGAGTCATGCTAGGTACAGCCCTAGCTAGATCTGAATAGATAAGAGGTATGGAGACTGGTTTGCCGCTATCAATACGATTAGCGATGTCCTTCAGTAGTGCTGGACTGGCCAGTACTTCAGTGTTGATTACACTGTTGTTAGCACGTACCTTTTTCAATACTTCAGAGGTACTGATAACATCGATATTGGCTGGGGCACCAGGATGCTTACCAGGAGTAAAGGACGCATAGAATGCCTGAGTCTGACCAACCTTCGCCTGAGAAGATGCAATAACAGTAAAGGCACCCTTCTTTTGTTCAATAGCAGTTAAGACATCCAACCGTGCTTTAGCAGCAGCAGTGGAGGGTTCCATAGTCTTAGCGTACTGTTGGAATTTCTGGTTGTACAGCCGCAGTGCATAAGCAGATGCACCACGTAGGCTGTAGTGAGCGCTACGATTAGTACTATCACCAATCAAGTTCTGCTTGAGTGCATCAGTTAGTTCAGCCTTCATGGTTTCTTGACTGATACCAGCATCAGCCCTCTTCTGTTCCAACTGTTGAGCACGTTGACGCCATTGATCACGTACTTCAACAGGTACACCAGGCTGATCTACTTCATCACTGGTAAGAGTACCTTGCTCATATTGATCCTTGAACTGACGATTCCAGAAGTCGGCATTCTGTTGTTCGTTACTCTTGGCTTGGTAGGCTTGGAGACGATCTGTCTGGATACCCTTTGTCTTGGCTTCATCAATAATAGACTTGAGGGTTTCCTGATCACCATTCCACTCAGTACTAACCCAATTCAGCAGTTGATCTTCGGCTGCCTTTTGAGCACGACGTTCTTCTGCATCATTAAGTTGGAACTCAGCTTCTTGATCCTTACGACGGTTGTTGAGTAGGTCATCGTATTCACGACCAAACCTATCCTTCCAGCTGCCTTGATCAGTTTGTGCTTCACTAAGGATACGCTCTACATCAGCATTAGAGTAGCGAGTAGTATCAGAGAGTTCCTTGAAGATCTCAGCTTTAGCAGCAGTGTTACCTACCGGGGTGATACCGTCCTCCTTGTAGCTGCGTGAAAGGGTCCTAAAAGCCTCTGTAAGGCTCTCCCCGCTCTTTGTACGTGAGAGATTACCCAAGGCATCATCACGCATCATAGAGGACTTGTTAACGATGTCTGAGCGACGAGCAGCATCTACGAAGGAATTATAGGAGCCACGCATCTTAATAAGAGATGGTCCCATAAAGTCAGCACTAAGGCCAAAGACACCGTTCTGTTTAAGGAAGTCACTAAAGATACCTTCCATAGCAGCAGCACGTTCAGGTGCAGTGTTAGCTCCCATCTCATCCAGTTTAGTTTGGGCGTACCCAGCAAACTCAGATGTGATCATCTCCATATGAGCCTTAAGGCGCCCATAGTCCCGTGCCTTATTACCAGTCAGTAGATTGGTAACAACCATGGGATCTGCACCCCTGGCTTGGATACCCTCGGCAATTTGATCCTGAGCTTCACCAGCTTGTTTAAGTAGTGTCTCACGGTTAGCTACGGACTGTTGACGTTCTGGAGATACAGCACCAGATGCCACTTCCATGTAGCCAGCCATCATGTTGGACTCATCCTGCTGCTTCCTGAACTCAGTCAGTGACTCTGAGATAGTAGTGCTGAATTTAGCAAGTCCTTCAAATGTAGCTTCTGCATTCTTACCGCGTTGCAGTTCGCTTTGAATCATAGTCTGTGCATTGACACCAATAGCTTTCTGACGATTCTCAGCCAGCTTGGCTTTCCATGCATAATTCTGATCACGGTCTCGTTGTTCAATGCTAAGCTTACGTTCAAGCCCAGCACCGTACTCATCACGTACCTGTTTAATTTGCCTACGGTTTTCTTCCATACCACGTATGATACGGTTGTCTCGCTCTTGCATACGAGCAAGACCTTCCGTTGGCGCTTTAATAGGATCGAAACCGATACTACGGGCGTACCCTCTGTAATTTACTTGATCCATTTTTGTTTAGTTAACACTTAGATGTTACTTAGACTTCCAATAGCCTGAAGTTTAGTTAATCCACCAATGTTGCCGATGCTTCCAGTTTGTGGGGCTTGCCTATTGATACTAAAGTTGTACTTGTTGCCACTTGTAGCAGCTGCTGCAATGCCGCTTACAGCATTACTAGCGGCTCCCATCCATGCACCAGCAGACGATGGAGCAGCACCCTTAATTGGCTTTGGACCGAAGTCAAATGGTTTGGGTTGACGTGGTTTGAGGAACTTAGCTCGTGGAGTAGTAAGGGGCTTGGGAGGTTCTGGCGTACGATCAGGACGTAGCATACGAGCAGCTTCAGCAGCAAGATCAGCACCAAATCTATCGCTAGCAATCTTACGCATAGCAGCGTCAGTATCAGCCCTAGCACTCAGTAGTGATTCAGCCAGGATGGCTTGGTTACGTCCAAGTGATGCAAACTCAGCTTGCTCACCCTTTTGTGCGCTACGACCTTGTTGACCTTTAACAGCAGCAACACCTTCGGCCTGTACAGCCTTCATAACAAGGTCTTGGTTCTGGAAGGCAATCTCCTTCATGGAGTCCTCCAGCTTGCGGTACTCAGCCTCCTGGGCAGCACTCTGTGCCATCTGGTTGAAGGTAAGCTGCTGACCGAAGATCTTCTCTGACTTAGCAAAGATCTTCATCTGTTGAGCATACTCAGTATCCTGAATACGCTTGGTATATTCCCAATCCTGTAGGTTGGTGCTATCCTTCCAAGCAGCTAGTGTCTCTTCGTTCTGTTTGTTGTACTTCCACTGCTTCTTTTCTTGGCGGTAGTCAGCCCTAATGCGCTTCTTACCATACTGCCAACTTTGTAGATTTTGTTGGTATTGGGCCTCTTGAGCCCTTCTCTGAGCATTGGCCTCAGCTTGACCACCAAGGCCACCAAAAATAGAGCTAATGCCAGTAGTAATTAATCCACCAATAAATGGATCCATACTCAGGCCCTCCTATAGAATCCAGGTGAATATTGTCCTTCCCATTGCATAGCCACCAGACTAACAGGGAACGGAGTATTTGAAGTTACTTTCATTGTATAGTTGTCAGGCCGTTGATAAATGGGAACTTTATAGACAAATGAATCCCTGAATGGAGAGGTGTCAGCTGGGTAGAAGTCAGCAAGTCTAGCTCCACCAATACTAGACCACTCAGCCCTACTACGATCTTTGATATTGAAATAGATCTCACCACCAAGGCCTGTATAGAATGCCATACGGGAGGTGGTGGTAACAGCAGTAAAGTCAACACCTTGCTGCCCCATGGAGTAGTAGTACCTAGGAAGAGTTAGCTCCATGTTGTACTCATAACCTACGTAGATATAGTTACCAGATACATCACCAGGGATGTTGAAGTAGGTACCACCACCATCAGTAGCTAGTGTTGCTATATTAGTATAGCCAGACTGTGTGCCAGAACCACCAACCTTCAGTAGGCCTACCACAAATCTAATCACCTTTGTGGTGTTGAAGTATGTCGGTAGGTAGACCTTAGTTACTGAGGTAGTGTTGCTGTAGCTTGGTGCAGTAGGAGGAGTGGGGGATACCATAGTGGCATCAGTTACTTCACACCATGAATCAAGGTGAGGATCTACGGTGTTACCAAGGGTGTTAACAAGACCACCAGTAGACGGGGACAAGACAAGCTTGTGTTGAGTAATAGTATACCCTTCAGTACCACTTGTCAGTACATACAGTACATCACTTTGGATAGCTGTATGGATGATGTTAGATGGTAAGTACCACTTAACCCATGACGACATAGCACGTTCATCACCCTGTTCGTAGAACCTGAACATATATAGGTATCGAGACGTTCTACTAGTAGCAGCCCATAGGCCATTCTGAGAACTACCAACGGTATCTGTGATGGTACTGGGGATCCACTCAGGTACGATCTTGCTAGATTCAGTAACGGTAGGAGACTCACGTTGACCCCTGGTGAAGATCTCAAAGGCTCTTGTCCAACTCTGGTTACGACTGGTGTACAGTACGGTAGAACCTAAGTCAATAGGTTTCAGGTAACGATCACATTCGTAGTTAGCAATAGTACGGATGGTACAACTAGCAGGTGTCCATGCACCGTTCTCAGCTTCCATCAGGAACTGTTGGCTATCACTAAATAGGAGTAGACCCTGAGTGATTGGTGTAACGGATCGTACAGTAGCAGGTTTAATACTGGCACAACTAAGGTCAATAGGATCAGCTGCTGTTTGAGTAGTAGCTGTCTTATGATAGAAGTTGTAGTAGTCACCAGCTTGTGACATCGAAACGTTATCCTCGGTCAGGAAGCCCAACCTATTGTTAAAAAGGAAGACATCTTGAATGGTACTGCCTACAAAACTTGGGTGACTGTTGGAGTCATTATCACCAACCAACCGTGGTTCCCATGCCAATGGTAGACTGTTAACAGTAACAGAACCATCAAGGAATGTAGCAGTGAAGGTAAGTGGGCTAAGGCTAGTACGGATGAGAGCAACAGGCATTGTCGCTTCATTAAGACCAGTACTTACATTAGGAGCAATTGTCTCTTCCCAGTACCCCTTACCACTAACACCATCATCAGCTACAAACTTCAGGTAGAAGTCATCCTTGTCCGCAGCTGTGTTAGCAATCTTGACAATTTGACCGTGCTTACCTTGTTCTGGAAGTCTAGCAAAAGTATCTACAGAGTCTTGAAATGTACGAAAACCCTTACCATCAGGTCCAGCAAAACAAGATACATTGGTATCAGCGCTGAATGTCAGGTAGATAGTGTTATCAATAATGGTCTTGGTAGTAAAGCCACTTGTGATAGCAGCTGAGATACCAGCCATCACAGTGGAAATAACTAGGTTACCAGAACCTGAAGAAGGAGTGGTGTAGGTGAATGTACTACCATTAATGGAGACAGAGTAAGTAGTAGCGTGATCTACGAGTGATACTACAAGAGTAGCCTGCCTCTTGGCATTCCACGTTGGGGCAGCTTTAGCAGTTACTGTCTTCTCACTATTAACAATGTAGGTAAAGTCATTAATGGTAAGTGTCTTAATGCTACGGTAATCAGTAGCAGTCAGGTAACTTTGAATGGCCGCTTGCTTACCAGCTGGATAAGTGATAGTAGCCGATAATCCAGTCAATAAGTTCCACACATTAATGACACCAGCAGCAGTTAAAACTGTGGCAATATACTTCTCTTGATTATCTCTAAAAATACTAAACCAGGCTGATAAGTAAGCACTTTCCGCTGGTAGATTAGCCAACTTACCGAGGAACTTACCACCAGGTCGTTTAATCATACCAAGTGTAACATCTGGGTAGCAATTCAGAGCATCTTTCACTTGCCCTAGAGCCATCTTCTCATCAGCTTGTTGGGATACACCACCAACAAAACTAGGGATACGTTGAGATACTGAAGTCATCGTGCAAGAGCCTTAAACGGTTGGTAGCTGCTATAGAAGCCAACTCCTTTCTTGAATCCAAACATAGTGTAGTCACCCTCATTGCACTCATACTCAAGACAGTTGGATCTACGCCACGTCTCAAATGAAGCCAACGCTTGTGTCAAGTTGACATCACCCACAAGACGAATAGCACAACGTGTAGCTGCTCGTGATGTGATATAATCTCGGAATACTTGGGGCAGGTCAACAAAGTCATAGTACCAGAGAACATCTACATCGTAGGTCTCAGTGGTATCCCAGACATCTGTGTGCCCAATCTTATCATACAACCTACCGTTCCTAATCACAGTGTCATAATTAGCATTAGCTATTGTATCACTGAGATCAATCTGTAGCATACTACCAGTCATTGATAGGTAGCCATTTGTGTCTGGTATAAGGGGGTACTCAACCTCTCGGTTAAATGTCCAACCCTCTGCCTGTACCTCCCGAGAGACTTGCATTAAGGTCTCATATGCAATTGCAACTTCCGGGTTGATTACAGCTTCGACAGTCGATCCATCTTCATAGGTGATGGTCTGTGCCTCGATGGTGGTAACAGGCGCCTGACCAATAGACGCCAGAATTTCATTAACAGCTTGTAGCTCAGCCTGAGCGTTATTGGTATACGGCATAACAATGACGTTATAAGAGAATTAAAAAAAAGGGACCCCGAAGGATCCCCAGATGTTATTAGTGATCAGGTGCGGGAAGCATCAAGCGCAGGGCTATCGACTTCAACACCGGAGTAGGCAGTACGGAAACCTTGGGTTTCAGAGAACACCTTAGAAGCAGTAGTAGGAGCAGACTTGCTAGTACGTGCAACACAGCGACGAACAGCAGCATTACCGGCAACAGCAAGGTTGCCGTTATCGGTGTATGCAGTGCCGTAGGCGCCGGTTACAGCAGAGGGCAGGGCGGTTTCGGTACCACCCACACCACCGTTACCAGCAGCAGTAGAAAGATTAGCCATTTAAAGGATACCTCAGTTGGTATAAGAAACAGTAGCAACACGGAAGGTTGCACTTGTGGTGCCAGCAACTGACAGCACATCACCAACGCGATAGCCATCACCACCAGCAGCAACGGTCTGGCCAGTTACTGCACCATCAGTGACGGTGGTAGTAATGGTACAGCCAGTCCCGTTGATATTATCAACAGTGGTGGCCTTGGTACCAGCCACTTGACCAGTACCACCAGTCAGGCGGGTTACAGTAACGACTGTACCACCTTCACGACCAGGCTCAATAGGAGGACGCATGTAGGCAGTTTCACTAGTAGTGACACCTACACCGTCAACAGGAGCGAATCCCATTGTCGTTCTCCCTTATCAGGAGCGAGCCGACTGCAGCTCAATAGCAGCAGCAGGGTTCAGCGTACCGCAACCCATGGCCAGACGACCCACGATCAGGTCACCCTGGTACATCACGGAGACATCACCAGAGGTGGTCTGCACAGAGGGAGCAATAGCTTCCACCACACCAGCAGCATCCTTGTAGTAGATGAGGCCGCAGTGGTTGGTGAAGTCACCAGAGTAGTTGTTGTTCTCACCGTTAACAGCAGCCACGTTACCAGCCAGGAAGGGCAGGTTGTTGGAGCGCTTGATGGTGATACCAGCGATCTCATAGAGACCTTCACCGCTGTTCAGGTTACCCTGTGAGGCACCGTAGTCACGGTTCAGGATGTTGGAATCCACCTGGCTGATGAGTGCGTAGTACTGACGTGCAGAGAGCACAGCAGTGCGACCCTGCTTGGGCAGGTTCTTTTCATCGAGAATACTGGCAGCTTCAAAGAAGGCATCCACCAGGGCCTGAGCATCATACTCTTTGTTGGCACCCAGTTGGATCACGCTACCGCCGGGCTCGGGGCCAGGAGCAGCAGTGATGGGATGAGCTTCACGAGCAGCCTTAGCGATCTGACGGAAGATCTTTTTATCATAAGCTTCGGCCAGAGCATGACCGATCTTTTTGGCGATCTCGCTCCGCAGGGAGTAATGAGCAAGAGTCTCATCGAGATCATAAACGAAAGCAGAGCTGATCAGAAGGTCATCACAAACGATGGTCTTCTCGGCCACCGGAGGATCACCACCACCGAGGATAGGAGTGCCGGGCTCGTGATAAGCTGCCTCCATGCGCCCCGTGAAGATGAACTGCATTGCCTTCCCGTTCTTCAGGGTACGGCTTTGCACGGTACCTTTGGCGATAGTCGAAGACTCATAGGCCTTGAACATTTCGCCACTGAACAGTTTCAGATAAGTTGCGTACTTGGTATCATAGGCGGTACCAAGAGCAAGAGGAGTGGCCGACGTATTATTAATACGGCCGACCGGAGTTACAAGAGTGTTAGCCACAATAGTTAAAGAGAGAGTTTTTGTGTTGTTGCCTCTCTAAGCGCTTAGAATTTTTGTTGTCATTTTTGTTGTCGTCTCTCCGACTGTCATGACTAAGGGTGTCGGTCGTAACCGGCCTCAGTCAAAGAAAAGGAGGTCCTACTCTGAGGTGCCTCCAGTCCGATTAAATGTCAGGGCCAGGTAGCAAGAGTACCGGCTTGTACCTTAACACCTTTGGGGCTCATCTCAACCAGGGTTTGATTAGCCTCGCCGTATGCAGTAGCAAAGGCAGGGGAACCAGCGGTAGGCGTTACATATTGTACAGCCGATACCGAAGAGTTCTTGGGATCAAAAGGATTAGCTCGTGCCATAGTAATTAACCAATAGAAGGGGCGACCAATGCAACAGGTGTTACCTCTGCACTGGCAAGATCAAGTGGGAAGTTGTGAGCATTACGCTCGTGCATCACTTCAAAGCCAAGCCCAGCACGATTCAGGATGTCTGCCCAGGTAGGGATAACATTGTTCTGATTGTCGATAAGGCTCTGGTTAAAGTTGAAACCATTAAGATTGAAAGCCATGGTCGAAACGCCCAAAGCAGCAAACCAGATACCAACAACAGGCCAAGCAGCAAGGAAGAAGTGAAGGCTACGAGAATTATTGAAGGATGCATACTGGAAGATCAAACGTCCAAAGTAACCATGAGCAGCTACGATATTGTAGGTCTCCTCTTCTTGGCCAAACTTGTAGCCATAGTTCTGAGAGATCTCTTCAGTCGTCTCACGAACAAGCGAGGACGTAACAAGGGAACCATGCATTGCACTGAATAGCGAACCACCGAACACTCCAGCAACACCCAACATATGGAACGGGTGCATGAGGATGTTATGCTCAGCTTGGAAGACAAGCATGTAGTTGAAGGTTCCCGATATACCCAAAGGCATAGCGTCAGAGAATGATCCTTGTCCGAAGGGATAGACAAGAAATACAGCAGTTGCGGCTGCGACGGGAGCGGAGTAGGCAACAAAGATCCAAGGCCTCATCCCTAGTCGATAGCTAAGTTCCCACTCTCGTCCCATGTAAGCATAGATGCCAATGAGGAAGTGGAACACTGTGAGCTGGAAAGGGCCGCCGTTGTAGAGCCATTCATCAAGTGAATTAGCTTCCCAAATTGGGTAGAAGTGTAGTCCGATGGCATTGCTGCTCGGTACGACGGCTCCCGATATAATGTTGTTTCCATAGAGTAGGCTCCCAGCGACAGGTTCGCGGATCCCATCAATGTCAACAGGAGGCGCAGCAATAAATGCAAGAATAAAACATGTAGCAGCAGCCAGTAGGGTTGGGATCATGAGAACCCCAAAGTGGCCAATATAAAGACGGTTGTTAGTGCTGGTTACCCAGCTAAGATAAGAGTCCCAAGGATTACCTTGAGACCGTGGGGCTGCGAGTGTTGCAGACATTAGTAGTGTTAGTTGAGTCGTGTTACTTGGACCCTACCAACTCCACTGGCAGTGAGACCGATAGCATCAGCCGCACCTTTACTGAGATCAATTTCCCTTCCATGAATAAAGGGACCGCGATCTGTGACCCGTACAACGGCACACCGATTAAAACATACCCGAAGGCGTGTTCCAAATGGTAGTGTCTTGTGCGCTGCAGTAAGGCCGTTTTGATTGTATCGTTCGCCACTAGCAGTGAGGCGGCCATTGAAGCCAGGACCATACCAGCTAGTGAGGACTGACAGAGTAGTTAGAAGAGGTAGCATAATGATAAAGCAAGGAACTTTAATATTGCTTACGCTTCTAATTCTACCAATACACGCGCAGTATAAGTAGAACTACCAATACCTAGCACTTCCACTTACGAAGGGCTAGTGCTTTGCGGGTAGGTCTACCCTTCTCATCCTTCATCGGCCCCTTCACACCACCCATACGGGCACAGAAGGAACGCTTGCGAGGCCCACCCTCAGGCTGTGGAGCCTTCAGGTTAGAGCCAGTCTCCCGGTTGTACTTAGCACGACCAGCAGCTGTCAGGCCACCAGACCGTGCTTTGTGTACACCAATTTTGAGACTCACACCTTTGTTAGCCATTACTTCTTCTTTTTTGGTTTGGATTTACCAGCACTATTAAGAGCAGCAGCAACAGCTTGCTTCTGAGGATAACCTTCTGCTTTCATCTTACGGATGTTAGCGGATACAGTCTTGTCGGAAGAGCCTTTCTTTAGAGGCATTAGAATACTCCGGGAATGATTTGACCAGTCACTACATAAGCGCCAATAGCAGCCACAAAGCCAAGCATAGCAAGGCGACCATTGATGAGTTCAGCACGTTCGTTATGCATTACGTTATAAGAGGGATCCATGTATACGGGTGGTTCTTTAGCCCAGATGTTGGTGTCGTTCATCAGAAGTTAATGTTAGAGCGTTCAAGTTTATCTGCAATATCTTGACGATAGGCAGGATCTTTGTCGTAGCGTGGGTCACTCATAGCAGCAACAAGTTCTGCTTGAGAACGGAATGCATCAGCAGTGTTACGAGGAGCAGCACCAGTGAGCATCTCCCCATCGTACCCTACAGAATCTTGGTACCGTGCATTCAATGCTTGAACAGCAAAGAACATACCCAGCGGATCACCACGATCCATTACCTTATCGTACATAGCAATCTCTTGCTCACTTAGGTTCTGACTAGCCCATTGAATCATGTTCTGATACTCAGCAGTACCACCAACTGACTCTTGGATCTGTTCAATGTCATTTGAGGTAGCCTGCTCAGTTTGCACTGACTCCTGCTTCTGTAGGAACATGTTAGCCACATCAACAGGGCTCATGTTCTCTACATGTCCAACAAGTTCTGGATCCCATTCACCAGTGCGGTAGGACTCCATGATAGAATCATAGAGATCCAACTCCTCCGGTGCCTCATCAGGTTCGGGCTCTTCTGGTTGCGGCTCCTCTACCTCCTCTTGCTTACCACTCAGGCGCTTCTGGAGTTCAAGGTAACCACGTTCTAGTTCTTCTGCTGAGCGGTACTTACCAGCCAACAGTTCATTTTCTTGTTCGGCAAGTCGTTCACCAACTGCCAGAGAATCAAGTTCTTCAGCGGAAAGTTCACCTTCCACTTGCTCATACGGATTAAGAGTAATTTCGTTTGCCATTTGCTGTGATAACGGTTAGATTGCCAAGACCTACAGTCCTGACGAAATCGGGGGAACGACCGATAGTTGGCTCTCCAATCTTGGTACGCTTCATAGAAGGTGCCGGTTCTGGATTAACTACCTCTTCAACCGAAGGGACTTCCTCCGGGGATGTTGCTTTCTTGTTCGATCTCTGGGGTTTCGTTGGTGTTTGCTTGTCCATTTAACTCATTCATTAGTTGTGGATTCTTGGAAGGATCCATGATGGGAGCCTTTGCCATGTTAGGGGCTTGCTTAAGTTGCTCCATCTGCATAGCCTGTTGCTGCGCTTGTGCTTGTTGCTCTTGGATCTGACTGATTGACTTAACAAGGTTCAGTACATCGATACCTTGAGCAGCAGCAAGACGCTTGATAGCCTCATCGATGTTGACGTAGGTACCAAGTGCCTCAGGTCCAAGTGTTTGTGCAATGATTGTGAAGAACTGAGTAAGTGATTCTCGATCCTGTCCCCTACCAAGTGCATTGATACCTGCAACAATCGTAGGACGTACAAGGTCCTTAGGGATGCGGGGAATGTCTTGATTCTTCTGGAGTACAGACAGCTTACGGTTCAGGTACGGTACCAGGAACTCAACAGTCAGTAGGCTGAACAGTCCACCAAGTTGCTGCTCCAGTTCCATCTGTGTCATGCGTACTTCTTCAGCAGTAGTACGCTCACTGTTCCTCACATTAAGAATTAGGAATGCTTCACTCAGTCTACGCTCTAGTACACCAGCCATCTCCATAGCAGTCTTAAAGTCGGCTGTCTTACCAACTTGTACAACAGAGATGTCATCGGGACGCCCCTGAATGATGGCTCCGTTGCCTGCAGCAGAGAGTGTCTGTGGTTTGGTGGTACTGGACGGGGACACAGTGAAGACCACCTTAGCGGCGACTGCAGAGCCCTCTACGAGTGCTTGCATAAGAGCCTCCAGTGAGCGTAGGTCACCAAGGAACTCTTCGACCCTACCCCTACCGAATGACTCACCGTCTACAACATTAAAGCGTAGCACTAACCAGGGGTTAGCATCCAATGGTGCCTTACCTTGTGAACCAGGAATGATCTTATCGAATACCTCTTGGTGCCAGACAAGGCGATTGTTATCTCGTTTGATGTGGGTGTAGACATCTACATCCTCATCGTTATCTGTGCCATCCTCACCGGGAGGATTGACAGGCATTGCTGCCAACAGTACTGGAGCAAGTAGCTTGCGACTGATGCGCTCTCGTGTGACGATCTCTAAGATCTCACCGTTACCATCGCGGTCTACAACATACCTGTTCAATGGATATAACTTAAGCCCCTTGGGACCCATGTAGATAAGCGCATTACCACCGACAACCAAATGCTTTAGAGCCTGGTGTACGGTAACGCGATCACTAGATGCCGCTATGATTTCCATGACGGATCGTTCCATCTTCGCAAAGGAGATGTCGAGATCCGATCGTGCTTCTGCTGGTAGATCTACACCCAGTTTTGTGTCATCAATCTGTAGCTTAAAGAAGCTGGTTTGAGGAGGGAGAAGAGCAAGCATCAATTTAGATGCCAGTGTAACCACTCCTTTTGCACCAACGCTTTGCCATGGTGTAGTCAACCGTAGGTTAGTTGAACGCCCCACATCATCATCCTGTTGGATGAGGGTAGGTAGTGTCAACTGTGAGCACTGAACAGCTGTGTCTAGAAATGTGGTACGATACTTACTTAGATAATCGTAGCGTGATTTAGCTGTCATTTATTTATCCGATGTTATACTGCCAACCACCAGTTGGCGATACACGTTGTGAAGCAAGACCTTGTGCTTTAGGTCCACCACTTGCACGGCGTGACTTCTTGCTCTTCCAACCAGTAGCCAGGGAGAAGATGTCAGAGCCAACGCCAGGCATATTGATGTTGATGTCCTGCATCTTTTCTTCCTCCAATGGGAGAGTCTCATCTACAGCTGCAGTAGTGGGAGCAGCAGTTGTGGTATCAACTTTATCAGTAGTGTCGGTTACTGTAGTAGCCATTTCGTCCTTACCACTCTTCTTAGTCAGTCCGTCTGCACTCAATCCCTTACCGGGAGTCCAGGTGTATGCCTTGCCTGTACCAAATGGATCCTTGGTAAAGTCCATACCACTGAGAGCCATGGGCTTACCAGCAGCAGTCATGCCTCCCCACTTAAGTTCTTTCTTTGGGCGGCTGCCTTGTTGACGGCCAAGACTTTGCATGAATGGATCCTTGGTGTTAGCAAAGTACATATCAGACAAGCCCCTACCCTTGTTAGCACCAGAGAACCCAGCAGTCAGCATGGTATTAGCACGTTCACTGATACGCCCACCCTCTAGGTTACCAAGACCAGCTGCGATCTTCATGATCTGATTGGGGTTCATACCCTGTTGCTGTAGAGCTTTAATGTCTCCACTGCCGAATGCCTTACCACCTGTGTTCCAATCACCGTAGGTACCAACAGCTTGTTGTACCGGGTTGTTATAAGATGGTGCTTTGGGGATCTGACCAGAGATACTCTGTACACCAGGTGCAAGGGGACCTTGTGTTTGGGCTGGACCTGACACCATGCTAGGTCCACCAGGCATTGGCCTAGTAGTTCCAGCGGATGCTCTAGTTACCAAGTTACTTGCTCGGTTACTGGATACACCTGTCCTATTTTGAATCTGTTGGGCTGACTTACCAGCCGCTGCCATTGTCTTGGCTTGTGCTACCTGTTTGGGTTTAGCAGCCATGATTAATTCTCCTCTAGTGTCTGTTGGATGTATTCAACCACGCTCCGTTGGCCTGAGCGATACATGATTTGTGCAATTGTATTGTCCGGGTGGGGATTAAGTGGTGGGAAGTTTTCCTCCAGCTGTTGCAGGAGAGATGTCAGTTGGAGACCATGGGTCTCAAGCATACTGAGGTAGGTTGGGGTTTGCATGTTCAAAGAACGCTGGCATACGGGCTCGCTTTGTATCAGAAAGCTCTGGAGCTTTGCCCTCATACATCAGACGATCACTAGCATCCAGCCAAAAATTTTTGGTTAAATATTTATCGGGGTTAGACGCCTTCAGTGGTTGCATCACCCAGTTGATAGTTGCCTTACGCAGTTTATCAAGAGAAGGACTGATATTAAGCCCCAGCTCACGACAAACAAGGCTATTGGCAGCAACGTGTACTTGTTCATCACGACTAATATCTGCGCTTACTGTTCGGAGACCAGCGTCACCATTAAAGCGGAAGAATGGGAGTAGTACGAAGAAGATTGCACGTTCAGCCACCAGTGCTTTGAGGACCGTGTGATCAGGATGCGCCGTCCACGCATCGCGGAGTCGTTTTGCTTCGGCTTCAGCAGTTTCGTCAACACCCACAGCATTGGCGATGTAACCGAGAGCCAGGTCGTGGTTCTCTTCGTCTTTGACATTAGATCGGAGCAGGTCACGCGATAGCTCTGGAATTTCATCAAGGGCAGATTCAATGAAGTCACCAACCGGTAGTTCCATGTGACGCATGGCCAAGGCGCGGTAGATCGTTTCCTCCGCACCTTCTTTGAATTGACCAGCGGTGGTCTGAACAGGAGTCCAGGTCCGCTTTCGTTGTTTGAGTTTTTCGTAGGGGTTCATTTCATTCACATAAAGATTCCAGCTCGGCGCCGAGGGCCGCATAGGTGGGCGCCGGGCCTGACTCCAGGGCCAGACGCAAGAGCACCACCAGATCCTGCGGGCGCAGGACGAGCTGGGGATTGGAGGGTGAGCGGGCCACGGTCGCACCAGGTCATTCGGCATTCGCGAATAGCGAATATAGAGCGTCCAGCACCGCCTGCGCCTCTTTCGATAGCTCAGCCATCACTCAGCCTCCTGCTGCGGCACCGGCTCGATGGCGGGGCGGCCCCACAGCTCTAGTGCTCGGCGCATGGCTGGCACCGGATCACCAGGCACATTCATGACATCGGCAAGCTCTTCCAGCTCCTCATCCGTCGGCCCCTGCGGCTCGGGCTGAGCTAGAGCGGCTGCGGTGTGGACTAACAGCTGGTGATGCTCTTGGCATACGGCATAGGTATTGAAAACTGCGTGAAGCTCAGCGCACAGCGCTCGCCAGTTGGTGGGGGTGGGGTTAGTCATCAATCGTCTCCATGTAGACGCGAACATTGCGACCGAAGCCACAGGTGCCCCAGCGGATGCACCACTTGTTGACCCAAGGAGAGACATTCCCCATCCAGAGGCGTTCAACGTTGTTGGAGTTGAACCACCAGAGCTGGCCGATGCGGCCGGTCTCTGAGTCGATGTAGAAATCAGTCATCGGGCAGGGCCTCCAGTGCGCGGCGAATGAGTTGCCAGTCGGCGTGGGTGCCCCCGCTGTTCCAGATGCGCTGTTGGGCGTCCAGTGCCTGCCCCTTCAAGTTCGGGGACTTGGGGCGGCGGGCGTCGCGAAGGGATGCGGGGATTTCCCAGCGCCCTTGGTTTTGCTCCAGCCACTCACAACACGCCTCCAGCTCCTGGTCGGCGCCTGCTTGGTAGGCCAGCGCAATCGCGTCTAAGTTTCCAAGATCTTGAAGCCATTCCACCAGCTTTGGCGGTGGGGTGATGGTGTGTTGGTCAGTCATCGATAGTCTCCAGTGCTTTACGAATAAACTCAAGTTCACGCATTTGGTCCGAGAAAAACTCACCGCTCTTCTCAAATCGTTTTACACTTTCCAAGGCCAGTTCCTTCAAACTCAGTGGCCTCGGGCGGCGATAGTTATAGAACTCGGTCACATCCTCTTCTTCCCATGCAGCGCACTGTTTGAGGTAGTTGCCACAAGCCAAAAGCTCCTGGTCGGCGCCCCATTGAGCGGCTTCGGTAGCTACATAGTCGAAGTAAGTCTTTGGATCGTCTTGATACTGGTCGGCTTGCTCCCACCACTGCTGCACCAGCTCAGGGGGTGGGGTGATGGGGTGGTCAGACTTCATGCTCATTCGCCGCAATTACAATCAGGAGCCGAGTTTAGAATAGAATCCAAGTAGTCATCGACCTCAGCTTCATCCAAGGCAGCGTATGCGCTGGACT
>ERZ650301.30-NODE-30-length-28709-cov-6.722866_pt1 | contig 28709 bp, 23 predicted proteins | sample MGYA00376237_ERZ650301 | MGnify/ENA primary metagenome ERZ650301 (study PRJEB26733, sample SAMN07839255) | wastewater metagenome | biome: small river; feature: stream; material: water | place: USA: North Carolina | collected 2016-04-05 ...
AACATTGGCGATGGTTTCCAAACGATCTTCAAAACCACGAGTCGAAATGACTTCTTTGTAATATTCTTCAGAGGTGTCAATGTTGTGGTTGTAAGCGTATAAACCGGCTTCTGCCAATCGCTGCGCCTGGTTTTCGGTGATCATTCCAAGTGTGCAACACACTTCCATGTCCATTTTGTTGATGGCCAGCACCACATGCCGAATGCCCATCATGGCTGCAATTCGAGTGTGGCGTCTGGTTGTGGCGAGGATGCCTTTTTGTGCATCAATCCAAATGATGGCGACATCTGCCGTGGAGGGCGCATCCACCACGTCAATATTCGCTGATCGCAAGTATTCGATAAGGGAGCGCCGCTCATCGTCAATGCCTGCGTAGGTGATCACTCGCAGGTGATGTGCAACGCCTTGGCTGGATCTAGCTAGATGTGTGTTCATGCGTGCTGTTTTTCGATTTTCGAATGAGCTATCTTAGACATGTGTTATCCTATATGAAGTTTCTTATATGAAAAATTCAACCCTCATCGTTTCTCTTTCGCCTACACCTCAGCAAGCGCAAAGTTTGCTGGCGTTGCAGCGTGCGTTTGCCGAGGTTTGCAATGCCATTGCGCCGACGGTGCGAGAAACGAGATGCTGGAATCGTGTGACTTTGCATCACTTGGCCTACCGTTCATTGCGTGAGCGGTTTCCGCAAGTGGGTTCGCAAATGGTTTGCAATGCCATTTATTCGGTCTCTCGTACCTGTCGAGTAATTTTTCAGTCCCCTGGCAGTCCAATGCATATTCAGAGGCTGGCTAATAGGCCTCTGCCACTGCTGCAGTTTTTGTCCAGTTCCCCCGTGTATTTTGATCGCCACACCTTGAGCATTCGTCATGGGGGGCTATCGATGTATACGTTGGATGGCCGAATGCGTTTCCAGCTCAACCTCTCCCCAGAAGAGGAAGAGCGTTTTGCCACAGCGCGACTTCAAGAAATTGTTTTACGTGGCGCAGGGCAGCAGTTCTCGCTGAGCTTTAGTTTCGGGGACGAGCCTGTGCAAGTGAAGGGGGCGCTACCCGTTGAGGCTGTGTGGCCGCAATACGTGGTGCTGAATCAGAACGAAGATGGCGCAGAGTTTCCGTTGCCAAAAGACTTGATACAAACATTGGCTGGGCTTGAGTCGATGCCAACCCAACCCGGAGTGAACAGATGAATCCACAAAAAATGGGCCCTAAGCCCAAGGCCGTGCTGAAAAATGCACTTCGTGATTTAGGGGAGGGGAGTTATGGCAAAGTCATTTTCTACAGCCTCATCGTTGGGGTGTTGTCGCTCTCTTCGACCTTCTTCATGCTGGAGGTCTACGATCGGGTGGTCAACAGTCGCAATGGCTTCACGCTGGTGATGCTGTTGCTGGCCGTGATTGGCGCTTATGTGATGCTAGAAATGCTGGAGTTGGTGCGTGCCGGCATCATGCACGGTGTGGCACAGAAATTGGATGCTGCTTTTTCGACGCAACTCTTCAACACGGCTTTTGAGGCTAGGCTCAAGGGCTTGCCCGGGGGGACCACTCAGTCCTTGGCTGATCTTAAAACGATCCGTGATTTTTTACCCTCCAGCGCTGTGATGGCGGCTTTGGATGGCCCTATGTCTCTGGTGTGTTTGTTCATCGTCTTCATGGTGAGTCCTTGGCTGGGCGTGTTTGCCTTGATTGGCGCTGTGGTGCAGGTATGGATTGCTGTACGGACCGAGAGCAAAACCATGCCGGTTCTGACCGAGGCCAACCGTGCCGCAATTGATGCGCAAAACTACGCCAATGGCACGTTGCGCAATGCGCAGGTAATTGAGGCGATGGGAATGATGGGCTCAATTCACAAGCGTTGGATGGGAAAGCAGCGCAAGTTTTTATCGATGCAAGCGATGGCATCAGACACAGGCGGTACCAACAACGCCAGTTCCAAGTTTCTTCAGACGATGCAGTCCTCTTTGATTTTGGGGGCTTCGTGCTGGTTGACGATCAAGGGACAAATGCTTGGCGGCGGCGGCATGATGATTGTGGCGTCGACGCTTGGTGGCAAGGTTTTGACCCCGTTGGTTCAATTAGTGGCTCAGTGGCGCGTGGTGGTGAATACGCGTGATGCTTACCAACGGCTCGAAACAGTGCTCAGCGCTTTCCCTGTACGTGAGGCGGGAATGTCTTTGCCTGCGCCAAAGGGGTTGCTCACAGTCGAGGGCGTGGTTGCTGGCGCGCCTGGCAGTCCGATACCTATTTTGAAGGGGGTTAACTTTGCCGTCCAACCGGGCGAGTGTGTGATGTTGATCGGCCCATCGGCCGCTGGCAAAACGACACTTGCGCGATTGATGATGGGTTTGTGGCCAACTTCTGGCGGCAAGGTGCGTCTAGATGGCGCTGATATGTACACCTGGAACAAAACAGAGTTGGGGCCTCATTTGGGGTACTTGCCTCAGACGGTGGAGTTGTTTGATGGCACCGTTGCCGAGAACGTTGCGCGCTTTGGTGACGTGGACATGGCTGAGGTCGAGCGTGTTATCAAACAGGTTGGTTTGACAGACACCATTGCTGCGTTGCCCGAGGGAGTGAATACGCGGGTAGGTGAGGACGGTGCGATTTTGTCCGGCGGCCAGCGCCAGCGTGTCGCATTAGCGCGTGCCATCTACGGGACACCGAAATTTCTGGTCTTGGATGAACCAAACTCAAGCTTGGATGAGGCAGGTGAACTTGCCTTGATGGCTACCTTGCGCTACTTGAAAGCGCAAGGCTGCAGCGTGTTGGTGATCACACATCGCACCAGTGTGCTGCCAGCAGCAGACAAGGTGTTGATGTTGCGTGATGGTCAAGTCGCAGCCTTTGGTCCACGCGATGAAGTACTTGCTGCATTGCAAAAAGCCCAACAACAAGCGTTACAACAACAAATTGCCGCACAAGCGTCGCAAAACAGATCGATGGAGCCGACTCGATGAAAATCCCCGAAGTACTCGCGCGCAGTCAACTAGGGCGAAGCATTTGGACTTTCAGGCGAGAGTTTGCCTGGGTCGGTGTATTTAGTTTTTTTGCCAACTTGCTCATGCTGTCTCCCACGCTGTTTATGCTGCAAGTGTTTGACCGCGTGATGGTCAGCCAAAACGAGTTCACCTTGATTGCTTTGATTCTTGTGATCAGTTTGTTTTTCGGGGCGATGGCGTTTGCGGAGTGGATTCGATCGCGACTCTTGGTTCGCGCGGGTGTGCGCTTTGATGAGTTTTTGAACTCGCAAGTATTCAAGGCCAGTTTTGATGCAAATTTGAACCAAGTCGCCAACAATCCCATTCAATCGTTCAGTGACTTGACCAACCTGCGTCAGTTTTTGACGGGTAATGGCATCTTTGCCATCTTTGATACACCTTGGACGCCGATCTACATCATTGTTTTGTTCATGATGAATTTCTGGTTAGGTTTTGTTGCCATCATTTTCACGGGGTTTTTCATTGCCCTGGCTTGGTATAGCCATCGCATCACCGCAGCAGGCAATGAACGCGCGAATCAAGCGCAAATCAAAGCCAATACCTATTTGAACGGAAAGTTACGGCACGCAGAGACCGTTGAGGCGCTTGGCATGCTTGCTAATTTGCGCCGCCACTGGTTGGTGTTACATGGGACACAAAATGTGGAAGCATTTGAGGCGCAACACCTGCAACATCAGGTGCAGGCCTTCGTGAAGTTCGTTCAATACAGCCAGCAGTCTTTGGTATTGGCATTGGGCGCGTTGTTGGCGATTCGTGGTGAAATTTCTGCCGGGGCCATGGTGGCTTCCAATGCGTTGGTCGGCAATGCTTTGCGTCCCATCAGCGTGTTGGTGTCGACTTGGAAGCAGTTTGCAGATGCCCAAGCATCTTATGGTCGTCTGGAAAAGTTGCTTGAGGACCATCCTGAACGCGAAGCTTCACATGCCACCGATGTTGTTCGAGGCCAGATTACCTTGGAGAACCTAGTGGCGACAGCCCCTGGGCGTAAAGACCCAATTTTGCGAGGTTTGAACGTCAGCTTCAATGCCGGCGAGGTCGTCGCGATTGTGGGGCCCTCAGGTGCAGGCAAATCCACATTGGCACGTTGCATCATCGGAATTTGGCCCAATGTGACGGGGCGCGTTCTGTTGGATGACCAAGACATTTCCACATGGTCGCGCGATGAGTTGGGGCCTCACTTGGGCTATCTGCCACAAGACATTGAATTGTTTGAAGGCACGATTGCGGAGAACATTGGACGTTTCAGTGAGCTCAAGCCAGAGTGGGTGATTGAAGCGGCGCAGCGCACGGGCATCCATGACATGGTTCTGCGTTTCCCGAAGGGATACGACACACAGATGGGCGAGGCTGGAAGCTTGCTTTCTGGCGGGCAGCGTCAGCGCGTGGGATTGGCACGCGCGATTTATGGAAATCCAGCGATGGTCGTGCTTGATGAGCCAAACGCGAATCTGGATGAGGCAGGCGAAGTCGCTTTGATCAAAGCAGTGAAAGAGCTTCGCGACCAAGGACGTACCGTGTTCATGGTGGTGCACCAACAAAACATATTGAGTGTCGCGGATCGCGTGCTGGTGCTCAATGAGGGTGTGATTAAGCAGTTTGGGCGACTGGCGGTAAACCCCGCGATAGCAGCTCCACAGGCATAACAATTAAGGACAGAGTCATGAGTAGCAATTGGAAACAATTTGGGCGAAATTTATTAGCGCCATCAAAAACAAATTCAGACATCACCGACATCGATGATGTGCAGGACTTGGGCGCACATACGGACACCAATGCCCCCATTCGCTTGGGATTTTGGGTCTTGGTGGTGGGTTTTGGTAGTTTTTTGCTCTGGACGGCGTTTGCTCCCTTAGATGAGGGAGTCTCCGCACCGGCCTCGGTGTCCATCGAGACCCGTCGTAAGACGATTCAACACCTCAGTGGTGGCGTGGTGCGACAAGTGTTGGTCAAGGAGGGCCAATGGGTGAAAGAGGGCGAAGTTCTGGTGGAGCTGGATGAGGCTGCCGCCAAAGCAACCTTCCAGGCGGTGCGTCAAAACTATATGAGCCAACGTGCGACAGAGAGTCGTTTATTGGCCGAATTGAGTGGTGCGGGGGCGATCAAATTCCATCCTGACGTGGTCAAGGCAGCGAATGACCCTTTGGTTCAGCAGCACATGCAAACGCAGCGCGAATTATTCCAGTCACGTCGAGCTTCGAACATGGCAAGCGCCTTAGGGGTCTCGACCATGTTAGAAAATCGTCATGCGCAAGCTGCGTTGCAATCCAAGCAGTTGGATTCTTTGCGGGAGTTGGCAACGGAAGGTTATGCATCTCGTAATCAGGTTTTACAAATGGAGCAGTCTCAAGCAGAGTTACGTGCTGTGATTGCTGATCTCACTTCGAACTTGGCGCGTGTACGACAAGAGTATTTGAAAGAGCTATCTGCACAGCTCGCAGAGGTACGTCGAGAGGTTCAGTCGGGCCAAGAAAAATTGACTGCGGTGACGGAAGATCTGGCACGTACGCAAATTCGTAGCCCTGTTGAGGGGCAAGTGGTTGGACTAACAGTAGGCACAACGGGCGGTGTGGTGACTCCTGGGCAACGCTTGATGGACGTGATTCCAAAAGGTGAGGCATTGATTGTGGATGCCAAAATCCCACCGCATGTGATTGATAAGGTATACGAAGGGGAAGAGGCCGAGGTGCGCTTCTCAACCTTTGCCAATTCTCCTCAGCTGGTGTTGGATGGCAAGTTGGTGTCTGTTTCAAGCGATGTGATCACTGAGCAGTCGTCAATGGGTAATGTAAGTTACTACCTAGCCCGTGTCGAAATCACCCAAGAAGGCCTACGTCAACTGGGCAAGCGTGTCATGCAACCAGGCATGCCAGCTGAAGTCTTGCTGAAAACTGGTGAACGTAGCGTCTTGACTTACCTCTTGCACCCACTGACCAAACGTATGGCTGCGGCCATGAAAGAGGAGTAAGCCATGCCTATAGCTCGCTTCGATTTGCGCCTACCCGCATTGGCTTGTCTCGTGTGGGCGTTCAATGCAAGCGCTCAGGATAGCTTGTCTGATGCTGTTGCAGCTGCGCAGTCTAAAGATCCTGCTTTACAGTCCGCTAGTCTTAACCGCGAGGCTGCCCGTCAAAATATTTGGATTGCAGGTTCTCGTCTTTTGCCGCAATTGACGTATCAAGAAACACGTCAGAACACCAACCAGACCACGACACAAGACACGATTGCAGGACCGGTTGCGCGTGATTTTACCGGGCAGTCATACAACAAGCAGTTGAGTTTGCGCCAAGGTGTAATTCGCGCCCGTGACGTGGAGGGATATCGACAAGGGCACATGCAGTTTGAGTACGGCGACCAGAAATACATGTCTGCTCAAGCTGACTTGTGGTCGCGCGCGACAGGGGCTTGGCTTGATGTGCTCGCAGCGCGCTCGTTGGTGGATGTTTACATGCGTGCTGTGCAGTCTGCCAATGAGTCAGCACAGCAAGAAATCAAGCGTTATAAAGTCGGCGATGGCACCAAAGACAGCCGAGCAGAAGCTTTGGCGCAGTTGGCGCAAGCCAAGGCCATGTTGCTGGACTCTGAGTTGAATTTGAAGGCACGCGAGCGTGCCTACATGCTCTTGACGGGGTTGCCGAGTGAAGGTTTGGCAAAGCGCCGCTTGCCGACAGAGTCGGCCGTCAAGTTTGACGGCAGTCAACGCGATGAGCTTTGGAGCTTGGTGCTGTCGACGGCACCAGAGCTGCGTGCAGCGCGGGCGACACAGAATGTGAGTTTGTCTCGCGCCAATCAAGCCTTGTATGACCATCTGCCCACGCTGGATTTGGTGGCCAGCGCATCGTCGGCACAAAACGATTCCGCCAACACCTTGGGTTACCGATATACCAATCGGCAGGTCGGTGCGCAGTTGGTGGTGCCTTTGTTTTCAGGCGGTGGGGTAGAAGCCAGTCGCCGTCAAGCGGTTGCCAGTCACGAAGCCAGTGTGGCCGATGGTGAAGCCTTGTTGATGCGTGTGGAAACGCAGTTCATGGCTGACTGGGCTAGTCAAGCGGGTTTGCTAGAACGGGCGCAAGCCGCACGTAGCTTGGTTGTCGCCGCACAAGAGCAACGCCGTGCGGCTGAGTTGGGGCTTGCCAAGGGTTTGCGCACTTGGACTGAATTGAGTAATGCAGACCTTTTATTGGCCCGCCGCTCTAGCGACTTAGTGAATTTGCAGGTCTCACTTTTTAAAACCCAAGCGCGTATTCTTTCCTTGCTTCCCATCCAAGTACCAGCGTGGGATGAATGGGTCAAAAGTCTAGACAGCGCGAGTCAACAGGGTCAGTAGGCCTACCCTAGGCCGCTTGAGATTCTTGATCCATCGCTTTGATGAGCGCTGATTCAACACTGGCAGAAGCTGCGGTGCTTGCACCGGTTAAATATTGCTGAACCAGATCGCCATAAGGGGCGGTTTGTGTCGCGTTGGTCGCTGCATTGGGTGTCAGCGAAGGTGTCACCGTTTCAGAGGCTGCTGCGACGCTTGTTTCAGAGGTCGGTGTGCTTGGTGTGGTGCTCGCCGTTGCGCTGGTGTCGTTACTTTGGTAGTTCAACTGGGCCTCAATCGTGCTTAGGAGGTCAAAGATACTTGACGATCCAGCGTTGGACGACGTCCCAGAGGTCGTAGGTGTAGGTGTAGGTGTAGGTGTAGGTGTACTCACCACCGCTGTGCTGACAGCTGTGGGCATTGCCGGGGTGGCGGGCGGAAGGGCGTCGAACGTTGTCAGCGGCGTGCTCGCGGTCGGTGATGGCTCTATTGTGGTGGGCGTCAGCGGCTTGCCCATCATTTGTCGAATGGCTTGCAAGAACGTGTTGCTTTCAGGCACGATGCCGACCACACTGAGGGCATCGAAGACATAGTCTGACGTTGGCACAGTGGTCGAGGATACCGTCGCTGCGAGCACTTCGGTGCTGAGAGACTGGGTCGGCAGTATGGATGACTGTGCCAACATGTCTTTGAAGCCGCTGGCGCTCGTGCTCGTGTCTGCCGTACTGGCTGTATTCGTGACCGTGCTAAAGGTAGTGCTGTTTAAGACGCTGTTGGTCGCGTTGCTCGAAATTGTGTTTACAGACATGACAGTCCTCCCATAAATCGTGAGTAAAACAAGCAGATTTCATGCCTGACAAAACACATCGCTTGTCAAATTTCCCCGATCTCATTTAAAGCCAATCCAGTTGGTGCCGATAAATAGGGTGACTGTGATATAAATCTTTAGCTATTCATGGCACACACTTTGCTAAGTTGGAACAATGACGACAACATCAGCCTTACTCACACGCACTACCCGGATTTTCATGCAGGACCAACCGTCGGCCCCCGAGCTGGCAAGTTGGGTCATGCGCGTTGACCAAGGCGTGGTCTCTTTAGATCAGCAAATACTGGATATCTCACATGCAACGAAGCGAGAGTTATCAAACACAGACGAGTTGGCGCGTTTGTTTTTCGTGCTGTTAAATCGAGCGCCCGACTTGGCGACATTCTCTGAGGCCATGCGAATGATGGAGAAGGACGGTTGGTCTTTCCAAAGCATTTGTAAGCTAGGTTTGAGTATGAGCGCGGGGCAACTCAGCGACAGTCTAGGGCTGTCGAACCGACAGTTTGTCGATAAGCTGGCTGCGCTGATGTTTGAGAGTCCAGTGGACGTGGTTGGTTTATATGCGGTCATGGATACCTTGGTGACTGGGCTCAACAACGGCGTGATCACTCGGGCGCAACTGTTGGACAGTGCCATGCGCTACGACGACCCTAATGTGGTTTATCGGGAATATGTACAACCTGCGCTGCTTTATTTGGCGGCAGCTGGTCGTGAAGCATCGCTGGCCGAACTCGACAGCGGCAAATCTTTGCCTGAACTTGCCCTGACGCGGCAAATTTTGACCGCAGCCGGAGAGTCGCCATTTGCCACTTTTCCCTCGTACACCGTCAACGCCTCTTCTGCGACCCTCAACGGCACATTCACAGACGCTTTTGAGATGAACCTGAACACGCACACCAGCTCGATTGGTGTGAACACCCAGTACAAAATGTTCTTGCTGAATGCGGCAGGGACCATGGAACAGAGCAAACAATATGACACGACCTTGTTGTCTGGCATCACGAACCTTGACGGCAGTGGGTTAAATCCGGCCCTCAAAGGGTTTACGGTGACGGCCAATTCTGGGGGGTCAATCATCAAAGCCCCAAACGCGAAATCAACGCTGACGGGGGGCGATGGCTCTGATGTTCTCACTGGGGGGGCGGCGGCGGATACGCTGTCAGCCGGGGGCGGCGACGATAGTTTGGTTGGTGGTGCTGGCGATGATGTGCTCGTGGCTGGCACTGGGAACGACAACCTGACAGGTGGTCTTGGCAAAGATACGTTCACGTTCTGCAATTCAAATGCGCTTTTGGTGCAGGGCGGCGTGACAACGATTACAGATTTTGGCAATGATGTGGACGTGCTCAACTTTGGACCGCTGCAGGGCAACACGGTCAAGCCTGCGAATGTCGCACTGATTGTGGGCTCCAGTGATCGCAACTCTGGATTCGTTTTGACCAAGTCAGCCGTCAACAACAGCGTGTTCTTGGTCAACAACACGGGCAACTGGGTTGACGCCGTCAACAATGGCTTAGCGCCGCGTACGCCTGAGCAGATCGCAGACTTGTTTACTGAAGTTGTGCCGAACCCTGATGTGCCTGACACTACCATGGTTCAAGATGTCACCTTTACCAAACCGCCTGTGCTCGGCGCGACTTACTATGTGATCTCATACGAGGCCGTTCATGGTGCAGATATTTGGATGGTGTCCAACTTCAGTGATGTCCTCTCGGTCAGTGATAACGAAGTTCAGCTGATTGGGCACATCAACCTTAGCTCCTATGGCAATTTGTGGAATGCCCTTCAAGTCCCCGGGGCTGTGGTTGCTTGAGGTAATTTACACGCCTTAGGCAAACAAGTTGCTTCCAGGTAAGGTTGTGCTTGAACTATAAATAGGTTGAGGCTTGAGGCTTGAGGCTTGAGGCTATGTTTAGCATTCGAGTTAATAACGTTCCCGACTAGTTGGGACACGTATCATTACCTTATGCAAGTCACACAAGAAAAAATCGGTCAGCATAGTGCCATTCCTTTGCACTTGGCCATCATCATGGATGGCAATGGGCGGTGGGCGCAACAAAGGCATATGCCCCGCAGGTTGGGGCATTACAAGGGTGCAGCCCGTGTTCGTAGTTTGATTGAATACTGCACTCGCGCTGGCGTTCAGTGTGTGACGCTTTTTGCATTCAGCACTGAAAATTGGCAGCGCCCTGAAGACGAAGTGCAGGCTTTGATGGCGCTGTTTGTTGAATATCTCGACAAAGAGTTGCCCGCGATGTTAGCGAATCAGGTGCGCTTCAGGGCCCTTGGTGCCTTGGATCGCTTCAGCGCTGAGGTGCGTGAGCGAATTGAAAAGGCTCAAAAGCAAAGTGCGAATAACCAAGGGCTGTTGCTTAACGTGGCTGTGAATTATGGTGGACGATGGGATATCTTGAATGCGGTGCAAACTTGGCAGGACGAGCACCCACAAGCGCCATTGCGCACACTCCAACCTGAGGACCTTTCGGACTACCTGAGTACGCGTGGGCAACCAGAGTTAGATTTGATGATTCGCACGGGAGGCGAGTCGCGTATCAGCAACTTCTTGCTGTGGCAAGCGGCCTACGCCGAGCTGTATTTCACGGACACGCTATGGCCTGACTTTGATGAAAAGGCGCTGCAGGCCGCTTTTGAATGGTTTGCGACCCGAGAGCGTCGCTTTGGACAAGTTCAGAAGTCCGCCATCTAGAATCAAGCATGCTAATTTTCGATACGCCATGAACTTGCGCTTTAGTATTCTGGCCAACTATGTGAGCCAGTTTTACGTCATGCTAGTCAGTATGGCGTTGGTGCCTGTGTATCTGCACGAGATGGGGCCAGAGGCTTACGGCCTCGTTGGATTTTTTTCTTTGCTGTTTTCTTTGTTTTATCTTTTGGACATGGGGCTGACGCCTACCATCTCGCGTGAAACTGCCCGATTTCATGGAGGTGCCCTATCTGCGCAAGCTTTTCGCCAATTGTTTCGGGCGATGAGTCTGGCTTTTGCTGTCGTGGCGTTCTTGGGTGGTGGCGTTATTTGGCTCTCCAGTGACTGGATTGTGGGGCGCTGGTTTAGGCTCGATGCCATACCCCATGGTGTAGCCCAGTTTGCGATTGAGCTTATGGCGATGAGTGTCTCCTTGCGATGGATGGGAGGGCTATATCGGGGGGTACTGAGCGGCGGTGAGCGCATGTTTTGGTTGCCGACGTTTAATGCGCTGATGGCGACGTTGAGATTTGTTGGTGTGCTCGTGGCGATGTGGTTGTGGGGATACACGGCTACGGTGTTTTTTGCCTATCAATTGGTTGTGGCTTGGGTAGAGTTCGTCATACTGGCTGCAAAAACCTTTTCGTTGTTACCTGCTAGCTCAGTGATTGGTTGGTCATTTAGCCCCCTGCGACCCTTATTGCAGTTTGGCATGATCACCGCATTGTCTTCGGCCCTTGGCATGGCCGTCATGCAGGTGGATAAGTTCTTGTTGTCGGGTTTGCTGCCGCTGGCAGATTACGGATACTTTTCATTGGCTGTGTTGGTCGCGACAAGTGTGATGGTGGTCAGTACACCGATCAGCACCGTGCTGATGCCACGTATGGCGCGTTTGCATGCGCAAGGGCGTGTGTCGGAAATGCTGTCAGTCTATCGTTTGTCCACAAGGCTCACGAGTGCAATTGCTGGTGGAGGCTCGCTCACGTTAGCTTTTTGTGCCCACCCGTTATTGACGATGTGGACGGGAGATGCGCAATGGGCGCACCTTTATTGGCCGATCTTGTCACTGTATGCGCTTGGTTATGGGTTGTGGGCGCTGAGTTTGTTCCCTTATTACTTGCAATACGCACGCGGGCAAATGCGTTGGTATTTGCTTGGTAACCTGATGTTTTTATTGATTCAAGTTCCCGCGATCATTTATGCAGTCCCTCAATGGGGTGCCGTCTCTGCGGGATGGGTTTGGCTAATTCTGACGGCGTTGTATTTGGTGCTGTGGGGTGGTGTTGTTCATCATCGTTTGAGTACTTTGTCACATACAGTTTGGTTGTTTCGCGATGTTTTCAGTGTGAATTGGCCTGTGCTTGTCGGCATGATGTTTGTTGGACTGTTGGATTTGCATCCGCAAAGTCGCTATGAGACGATGGCCTATGTTGTCTTGGTTGGTGGGGGGTTGATGACCGCCAATGTTGCGTGGTTGGCTTGGTTAGAGCGCGAAACTTGGCGAACATGGCTGAAGCCAACGGGGAAGACTACATGATTTCAGTTTCGGTGGTTAGCCACGGCCAGATGACACTTGTCAGCAATTTATTGGATGACATCCAGGCCTATTGCGAAAACACCTCGCTAGAGCTCATCTTGACGCTGAACACCCCACACGAGCCTATTCCGAACTTTGAATGCTATGGCTTTCCCATTGTGGTGATTCAGAACGATTTACCCAAAGGGTTCGGCGCAAACCATAACCAAGCATTTGTCTGTGCAAAGGGGGACTATTTTTGTGTTTTAAATCCAGACGTTCGTTTGCAAGCAGATCCTTTTCCTGCTTTGATGGCGTGTTTGGCAGATCCGTCTGTAGGGGTGTCTGCACCCATGGTTTTGAACGGTGAGGGGCATATGGATGACAGTGCTCGATATTTTCCAAGTCCACTTTCGATTGCCTGCAAGGTTTTAGGTTTCTCGCGTAGCGCACGCTACGACGTGGGGCAAACCGTCGCATATCCCGACTGGGTAGCGGGGATGTTCATGTTGTTCAACGCTCGTACCTTTTCTCAATTAAATGGGTTTGATGAGCGTTATTTCTTGTATTACGAAGATGTGGATATTTGTGGTCGTTTGACGAACATGGGATTACGTGTTGCATGGTGCCCATCTGCGCAGGTGATCCATTTGGCGCAGCGCACGAGCCATCGAAATTTCAAATACCTGCGTTGGCATGTCACGAGCATGCTGAAGTTTTTTTCGTCGAGAAATTATTGGCGATTGTTATGGAAATAGGGCTGACGGGGGCGAATGGTTTTGTCGGCCGGCATTTCATTCCTTATTTAACGGCGCGTGGACTCCATGTCGTGCCCCTTGTGCGCGGGGTTGACATCGGTCCCGTGCTAACGGGACTTGAGGTGGTGGTGCATCTGGCGGCCAGGGTCCATGTGATGATCGAAACGTCATCGGACCCACTGGCTGAGTTTCGGCGCTCGAATGTAGTGGCCACTGAGGCGTTGGCTCGTCAAGCAGCCAAGGCCGGCGTTCGTCGATTTGTTTTTATGAGCTCGGTCAAAGTGAATGGTGAGGAAACCCAACCTGGTCAGGCTTTTCGTGAGACCGATGAGCCTCATCCTCAAGACGCGTACGGTATTTCTAAATGGGAAGCCGAGCTTGTATTGAGGCAGGTCGCCATTGAGACTGGTATGGAGGTCGTCATCATTCGTTCGCCCTTGGTGTATGGGCCGGGTGTCAAAGCGAACTTTGCTGCCTTGATGCGAGCTGTACGACGAGGGTGGCCTCTGCCATTCGGTGGAATTAAGAATTCCCGCAGTTTGGTCGGCTTAGATAATTTGATGGACTTTATCTATTGTTGTATGACACACCCCGCAGCTAAGGATGAGACGTTCTTGGTCAGCGATGGGCAGGACGTGTCTTCTGGGGAATTGGTCATCAAGTTAGCCTTGGCTCTAGGAGTTACGCCCCGTGTATGGTCTGTGCCGCCGTGCGTTTTAGAGTCGATTGCAGGATGGTTGGGTAAGCGAAAAGCCGTGCAACGCTTATGCAGCAGTTTGCAGGTCGATATTTCAAAAGCTCACCAATTGCTGGCATGGCAACCCCCGCTGTCCTTGCAAGAAGGTTTTCAAAAGGCCGTGTCTAAAGGATGAATGTGGTGAAACGATTATTTGACATTGCATTGGCGTTGATCGCTGCTATCTTTTTGACACTTCCGATTGTTGTGGTGGCAATTTGTGTTCGTCTGACGTCGCGCGGTCCTGCTTTGTATTGGTCCGATCGTGTGGGGCAGTACAACCGCATTTTTAAAATGCCGAAATTTCGTAGCATGCGAGTCGATACCCCTGCTGTGGCGACGCACCTGCTGACCGATCCGAACTTGTATCTGACACCAATTGGTCCTTTCTTACGAAAAAGTAGTTTGGATGAGTTGCCTCAGTTGTGGAGCATTTTGTTGGGGGATATGAGTTTTGTAGGTCCTCGGCCAGCCTTGTTCAATCAGGATGATTTGATTCAGTTGCGTGAGCAAGTTGGAGTACATGCTTTGGTGCCCGGTTTGACGGGGTGGGCACAAGTCAATGGTCGTGATGAGCTGAGCATTGCAGAAAAGGTGGCTTTGGATGCCGCTTATTTACGGCGTCAGTCATTGTGGTTTGATCTCCAAATTTTGTGGATCACTTTTTTGAAGGTGGTTCGCAAGGATGGCGTATCCCATTGATATGAAAATAGTCGCATGATGTTTAAATTCCTTGCTCTTCCTGTGCTTGCTTTGCCGCGTGTCGTCAAGCGCTTGGTGGTGATTTGCTTGGATATCATCCTGTGCAGCCTAACTGTTTGGTTGGCTTTCTATTTGCGTCTGGGGGAGTGGGTGTCACTGGGCAACGGCACGATGTGGCGACCCATGTCGGCCATATTTGTTGCGTGGGCATTTGCGCTGCCTATCTTTATGTTGGGCGACTTGTACCGCGCAATTTTTCGCTATTCGGGTTTAAAGGCGACAGCCACCGTGGTGAAGGCGTTGGCGATTTATGCGGCCTTGTACGCTACAGTCTTCACGCTCTTCGGTATGGATGGAGTGCCGCGAACTATTGGCATTATTCAACCCATCTTGTTGGGTTTGTTTGTGGTGGCATCACGAGCGTTAGCGCGGTATTGGCTGGGGGGCTCTTACCGCCATGCATTCAAGCGTGCGTTATTGCCTCGCGTTTTGATTTATGGCGCTGGAACTACAGGGCGCCAATTAGCCGATGCTTTAGCCAATAGCCATGAAATGCGAGTCATTGGCTTCTTGGATGACGCTCCTCAGTTGGTTGGGCAATTGTTGAATGGTCAACCTATTTATCACCCCAATGAGTTAGATGATTTGCTAATCTCGCATGGCGTGAGTGACGTTTTGCTCGCCATGCCGTCAATCAGTCGCAAGCAGCGCAATGAAATTTTGCACAAGATGACACAAGCCAAAGTGGCGGTGCGGACCTTGCCCAGTGTGAATGAGTTGGCACAAGGCAAGGTGCAGACATCAGATTTGCGAGAACTAGAGATCGATGATTTGCTGGGGCGTGATGCGGTACCGCCAAATACTGCGTTGTTGACCAAGAACATCAAAGACAAAGTGGTTTTGGTCACAGGGGCAGGTGGATCAATCGGTAGTGAGTTGTGTCGACAAATTTTGGAAATCGGTCCTACTTGTTTGTTATTGGTGGAGTCAAGTGAGTTTGCCCTCTATCGTGTGCATGCTGAGTTGAGCGAAAAATTGCAAACAAAGGAAATTCATCTGATTCCTTTGCTTGCATCCGTGCAAGAAGAGCGTCGCGTGAATGAGTTGATGGCTGCATGGCATCCAGATACCGTGTACCACGCTGCCGCATACAAACATGTGCCCTTGGTGGAGCACAACCCGGCGGAAGGCATTCGTAACAACGTCTTTGGGACCTTGACGGTTGCAACAGCCGCAGCATCTCATGGCGTGAAAGATTTCGTCTTGATCAGTACCGACAAGGCGGTGCGCCCGACCAATGTGATGGGCGCGAGTAAGCGTTTGGCGGAAATGGCGTTGCAGGCGTTGGCGGGCAATGCGTCGAACACAAATTTTTCGATGGTGCGTTTTGGCAATGTATTGGGATCTTCGGGCTCTGTAGTGCCCAAATTTCGCCAGCAAATAAAAGATGGCGGTCCGATTACGCTGACGCATCCTGAAATTACCCGTTACTTCATGACGATTCCCGAAGCCGCCCAGCTGGTGATTCAGGCCGGCGCCATGGCAGAAGGTGGCGAAGTCTTTGTTTTGGATATGGGTGAACCCGTCAAAATCATCGATTTGGCCCGGCACATGATTGAACTGACGGGTTTGACGCTGAAGGATGCCAGCCATCCCGATGGCGATATTGAGATTGAAATCACAGGATTGCGTCCAGGTGAGAAGTTGTATGAGGAACTTCTGATTGGGGATGACCCCAAGCCGACATCACACCCTCGGATCATGAAAGCCAACGAGAAATTCTTGCCTTGGACTCATTTGAACGAACGATTACGCGTGTTAGAGAGTGCGCTGGACGTGAATGATGTGGCGTTGATCTTGACGTTATTGCAAGAACTGGTGTCTGGTTATCAGCGAAGTCCAACAATTGTGGATTGGGTGCATGTGCAGACGACGATGGAAAATTAAAAAACCGATGAATACGCTTCCCTTACCCTTTCGGCTGGCCAGCATTTTCAGCATAGGCATTGGATTGACCTTGCTAACCACGGTTGCAGGTACAAATTTTATGGTGCTATTTTTGTTGCTCACGGCTCCGTGGGCTTGGGCGAGCTTCAAGTTAGAAGGGGCTCAGCGCACCCAAGTCCTTCAGTTCTTAAGCTTGATTGTTGTCTTGTGTGCTTGGTCAATGGTGCCCAACTTGATTTCAGGATATGGCGTCACTGATGTTTTGAAAGCGCTTCTGCACGACATGCGGACCTTTGTGTTTGTGGTGCTGCTCTGGCCCGTGTTCGCGAACCCTGTTGTGTCGCGAACCGCTTTGTGGGCCTTGCTTGGAACCGTGGTGTTGCTAGCAACCGCCAACTTGTTGCTAACACTGGGGGGTTATGTGCCACCAGGCCAATATTTTTGGCCAACAGCGCCGCATTTGTATGGTCAGATTTTGGTGGGTTTCTTTTTCTTATTGGCTCAAATGTTATTGGTTCGTCCCAGCTTGTCCTGGCGAGTCATTTTGCCAATGGGGCTGCTGCTGCTGTCTTTATTTTTTGCCAGTGAACGTCGAACGGGTTACTTGCAATTGGCAGGGGGTTTTGTGGTTTGGGCTACTTTGAATCGCCAACGTTTGTTGGTGGGGAATTACAAATGGTGGTTTGTTATAGGGGCTGTTGTGGCGTTGTTTGCCGCATTGGCTTCACCTATCGTTCAGCGGCGCATGGCGCAAGTCGTTTTTGAGGTTCAGCAATTTCTATCGCAAACCCCGGAGCAGCGCACGGCGAAGGAAACGGCAGTAGGTATCCGTTTGCAGTACTACGTCTCAGTGTGGCAGCTGATCAAGCAAAGCAACATCTGGACGGGCGTCGGCAGTATTGATTTCATTGAAATGTTTTGGCAAGTGAATCAAAGCATGGGGGGTACGGAAAAAACCTTGTTCAGCAACCCTCACAATGAATACTTATATACGTTGGCCACAAAAGGGGTGATTGGGCTACTCCTTTATTTGGCAGTGTTTGGGCAAGCTTGTCGCATGGCTTGGCAAAATACCGATGAGGTACAACGCATTGGTCTGCTGGTGTTTATATTTCTATTTATGCTTAGCATCACGACCAACTCCATGATGGTCGATATGGAGGAGGGGCATTTCACGATGTTGATCTTGCTTATCTTCTTAGCGCCGCTGCAACTCACTTTGATTCGCGCAAAGAGCGCGAGCACTCTTTGACGTAGGATTTTTATGACAATTTTGGTTACCGGTTGCGCTGGATTTATTGGCAGTAATTTCGTTCACACATGGCTTGCGTCGTCTGATGAAACCGTGATTAATCTCGACAAACTCACCTATGCCGGCAATTTGGCCAATTTAAAGAGCTTGCAAGGTGACGCACGTCATGTGTTTGTGCATGGCGATATTGGTGACCGTGCATTGGTCGATCAACTACTGCGCGAGCACCAGCCCCGGGCGGTGCTTAACTTTGCAGCAGAAAGTCATGTGGATCGCTCCATTCATGGCCCCGGTGAATTTATTCAAACCAACGTGATGGGCACCTTTCATTTGTTAGAAAGCGTCCGCGCTTATTGGCAAGTTTTGCCAGAAACTCAACGTCAAAGCTTCCGCTTCTTGCATGTGTCTACGGACGAGGTATATGGCACTTTATCGCCGACCGATCCCCCGTTTGCTGAAACCAAGAATTACGAACCCAACAGTCCTTACTCTGCCAGTAAAGCCGCGAGTGATCATTTGGTGAGGGCATGGCATCACACCTACGGATTGCCCGTGTTGACGACCAATTGCAGCAACAATTACGGGCCATTTCACTTCCCCGAGAAGCTTATCCCCCTTGTGTTGCTCAATGCGTTGGCTGGCAAAGCTTTGCCCATTTATGGTGATGGCCAGCAAGTGCGGGATTGGTTATATGTGCAAGACCACTGCCGTGCGATTACTCGCGTGCTTGATGCTGGTAAGGTCGGTGAGACCTACAACATTGGCGGTTGGAACGAAAAACCAAACCTTGAGGTAGTCAATACCCTTTGCGCTGTGCTGGATGAGCTAAAGCCTCGTGCTGATGGTAAACATTATGCAGAGCAAATTACATACGTTAAAGACCGCCCTGGCCATGATCGCCGCTATGCCATTGATGCCCGAAAAGTCGAACGCGAACTAGGTTGGCGGCCTGAAGAAACCTTTGAGACCGGGATTCGTAAAACCGTAGCGTGGTATTTGATCAATCAAACTTGGGTCGAGGATGTGACCAGTGGTGCTTACCGCCAATGGGTGGGGCAGCAGTACGGAGCTTGACGCATGACTGCGCACAAAATATTGTTGCTTGGTGCCAATGGCCAATTAGGTTATCAGCTCGGGAATGTTCTAAAAAAATTGGGTCACGTTCAAGCGTTGACGCGTGCAGAGGCCGACTTTGCTAATCCAGCGATGTTGCGTGCAGCGTTGTTGAAGTTTGCTGAAACAGAAGTCCCCACGGTGGTGGTGAATGCAGCGGCATACACCGCGGTTGATAAAGCTGAAACTGAGTCAGAGTTAGCTCATGCTGTGAATTCCGAATCGTCAGCGGTGCTGGCTGAGCTGGCGCATAGATGGGGCGCCATGCTGGTTCATTACTCAACCGACTATGTGTTTGATGGTTCAGGGGTGCAACCTTGGCGAGAGTCCGATGACGCGCATCCATTGTCTGTGTATGGCGCAAGCAAGTTGCGGGGTGAAGCCGCGATTGCTCAGCGATGCCTTAAACACTTGATACTGCGCACCAGTTGGGTGGTGGGCCCGCATGGGGGGAATTTCTTAAAAACAATGTTGCGACTTGCGGCGGAGCGTGAAACTTTGCGAGTAGTCGCCGATCAAATAGGTGCGCCGACTTCTACGACTTTACTAGCTGATGTGACGGTAGCGCTGATCGCAGCTATGGAAAAGGCAGAAGCCAGTGATGCACGCTGGGGTGTTTACCATGTTGCTGCTGGAGGCGAAACCTCATGGCACGCTTATGCGCAACACGTCATTGCGGGCGCTGCTGCACGCGGCGCTGTCCTGAAAGCGGATGCAGCATCGGTGTTTCCTATCGCGACGGTTGAATACCCGCTGCCTGCACCTCGCCCCTTGAATTCCCGGATGGATACACAAAAAATTCAGCGCACATTCCATGTCAAGTTGCCAACATGGCAGGTTGGCGTAGACGCAATTCTCGATCACTTATTTGAAAAGAAAACATCATGATCAAACAGCGTAAAGGCATTATTTTGGCGGGCGGCTCGGGGACGCGTTTGTATCCCGTTACGCAAGCGGTGAGCAAGCAACTTATGCCCGTGTATGACAAACCCATGATTTATTACCCACTGACCACCTTGATGTTGAGTGGCATCCGCGAGGTGTTGATCATCTCCACTCCGCAAGACACGCCACGTTTTACGGAGCTGTTAGGTGACGGAAGCCAGTGGGGCATGCACATTGAATACGCGGTCCAGCCTAGCCCTGATGGTTTGGCGCAGGCGTTCATCATTGGTAAAAAATTTGTGGCCGATCATCCAAGTGCTTTGGTGTTGGGAGACAATATTTTTTACGGCCATGACTTGGTCAAGTTATTGCAGAGCGCCGATCGAAAAACTGCGGGCGCTAGTGTGTTTGCCTACCATGTGCATGACCCTGAGCGCTATGGCGTGGTGGAGTTTGAAAGTCAGTTTCGTGCGCTCAGTATTGAAGAGAAACCTGTTAAACCTAAGAGCAATTATGCGGTGACAGGGTTGTATTTCTACGACGAGCAGGTGTGTGACATTGCGGCTGCTGTGAAGCCTTCGGCGCGTGGTGAGTTAGAAATTACCGATGTCAATAGACGTTACCTTGAATTGAATCAACTCAATGTTGAAATTATGGGGCGTGGCTATGCTTGGTTGGATACTGGCACGCACGATAGCTTATTGGAGGCGGCCAGTTTTATTGGGACGCTACAAAAACGCCAAGGTTTGATGGTGGCGTGTCCAGAGGAAATCGCTTTTCACCAGCATTGGATCGATGCCGCTGCATTGCAAAAATTGGCTGCACCTTTGGCTAAAAATGGTTACGGGCAGTATTTGATGAATTTGCTGAAATAAACCATGCCATATCAAGTGACCACCACGCCCATCGATGGCGTCTTAGTGCTAGAGCCCAAAGTTTTTGGTGATGCGCGAGGCTTTTTCTTTGAAAGCTTCAATACGCGCGATTTTGAACAGGCTACTGGCTTGCAGCGTAGTTTTGTGCAAGATAACCATAGCAAGTCAAGCCAAGGGGTGCTGCGTGGTTTGCATTACCAACTACAGCATCCGCAAGGCAAACTCGTACGAGTCACACAGGGCACTGTATTTGACGTGGCTGTTGATATTCGCCCTCAGTCACCAACGTTTGGCAAATGGTATGGCTTAGAGTTGTCTGCGGACAATAAAAAACAACTGTGGGTACCCGAGGGCTTGGCGCACGGATTTTTGGTGACCAGTGAAAGTGCTGAGTTTTTGTATAAAACGACCGATTTCTATCACCCAGAATTCGAGCGGAGTTTGTTGTGGAATGATTCCGTTATTGGTATTGATTGGCCTTTGCATTTGCTAGATGCAGAGCCAGTGATGGCACCTAAAGATGCAGCTGCTTTGACGTTTCAGGCATCTGGGTTTATCGCTTGATCGCGCGACTAGCGCAACCGCGCCATCCAGACGGTAAGCCCTAGCAGCCCGACGCTGCTGGTGAGCGCAAATGCTGCCATATGTTGCTCTGCGTCGATCTGCAGATGCCATACCGTGGGCAGCAGTAAAACAATGGCTTGCACCAACCCCAAACCTATGCAGGCCCATGAATAGTGGCGAGTAGTCTGTGTTTGAAATGGACGATGACTGAAGGCGGCAGAGAGGCATGCGCAGCCTTGCCACAAAACCAAAGGTGCAATGTAGTGCCAAACACCTTGCCACCGTAGGTCAAGCCACTCTTGGGACAGCGTTGCGGCGCAAGACACTCCCAATGCGATGACACAGCCAAACGCCGCAAGGCCGAGTCGCCATGGGTTGTACCAGCCACGGATGTGCGTGTGTATTGAATTTCCTTGCGCCAAGGCAACCTGCGCCCATGCCATGTGGACCAACGCTGGCAGAAATCCCAACACACGAAGTAGTGCCATCATCCAGCCGGTCTCTTCTGCGCCATAGAGGCGTTGCCAAACGACGACGATGGCTGTTGCTAATGTGGCATCTACCAATGTGTGCGCCATGCGCAGGCTGGTGCTGCGTGAGTCCGCTGGGGTGTTGTGCGCGTGGGGTTCTGCAGACTCGGGCTTTGCTGCAGGAGGGGCTTGTAACGCCGGCACCAGCCAAGCCGCACCGATGGCATAACCTAGAAGTGCTGATAGCACCAAGGTGGGCGCTGTCCAATCCTTTGTGTTTTGGAGTAATGCCATACAAACCGCCGTCAGTGCAGCGACCAAGGGTGGTAAGACGCGGACGCCTGCTTGTTGCCAGTGACTGCCCGTGCGCAGTGTGAAACTTTGCGCCAACATCCAACCGATCTGACAAAACGCCAGCAGTGCAGCCCATAGCAAGGTGGGCCACAAGGTCAGTTGAGTTAACCAGAGGCATAAAGCTGCGATCGGTAATAAGCCTGCACAACGAAGTAGGCTCGCCCGCCATGCGTGCTGTGCTGCTGTGTGCGCTGACACGTCGTGGTTGGCCAGCAGGGTCAAAGGTGCTTGGGCCAGTGCCAATGTCATCCATAAGAATGCAATTTGGCTGATGACAGAAAACTCACCCACCTCTTGTGGCGTAAATAGACGCAACATAAGAAGAGCAAACACCACTTGTGTCGCAAAGGCCACCATGCTGGCAACGGCTACTGTGCGGGTCGCATTCATACGATTTGCAAATGTTTCCAAATCGGTAATGCCGCCAACAGCCTCGGCCAAACCAATGCCCGCACATCAGGCACCACATAGGGGTAAGCCTCAAGCGCTTCCCCAAAGCTGTGCTGCCAACTGCTGGGGTCATCACGCAGCAAATGCAAGTTGCCTTGGTAGTGCGTGGCAAAGTAGCGCACCCACGCGTAGTCGTTGCTGACCACGGGCAGGCCGACAGCGCAGTATTCCAGCAGCTTGGTGGAGGTTTGTTGGTTGTAGGGCTCAAGGTCGCTGACGAGGTTCAGCCCCAGTCGTGCGCGGCGCAATTGGCGCGGCACATCCGCGTGCGGGACGCGTCCTGTGCAGGTCACAGAGGCAGATAGCTGCGTGCGCAAGGTCTCTGGAATATCGCCCACCAACAGCAAGGTGCGACCGGCATCATGAATGGCCTGTAGCAAAGGCAAGAAGGGCTGCAAGCGGTTCATCTCGCCCAAGTAGACCAGGTCAAATTCGTTGGGGGGGATGCGTGCAGGGGCTTCGTCAGCGTAGGAGGGTTCTGGCAGCGCAGGGGCGGCGGCATCGAAAAAGATTTGCGCGACGCCCATGTCACGCAGGGCGTGGGGAACGCCGTCGTTAAAACCCAAACGCTCGCGCACCCAGCCGTTTTGAAAAAAGCGGTAGTCGGGTTTGGGTTGTGTCCAGTGTTTGACAAAGTCTTTCAGCCAGGCATGGGGTGGTACCGAGGCAGAGGCGTATTCATGGATGTGAAACGCATGTTTCAAACGTCGCGCTTCTGCGCTGGGGACGCGTCCGCACATCCACCACACCACTTGCGCGTGAGCAGGAACCGAGGCGCTGGTGTCATGCAGCAAGGCTGAGTGACCCCGGGAAGTGATGAAGCTGACATACGCATCTAGCTCGGGCAAATAGGCCGGGCCATTGCGAACAAAGTGCACCTGCACGGTCGGCTTCGTCAGCATGTGTGCAGTACCTCTTGCCAGTGGCCTACAAAACCATCCACATGGTGTCGCGCCACGATGCGGGCAATGTCATCACGCACCTGTTGCTCGGGTAGGCTGCGCACCGTCATGACGGCTTCTGCCAAAGCGACGGGGGCGTCGCCTCGGGCCAATAAGTAGGGCGCATCCAAGTCGTACAACTCACGCATGGCCGGGATGGGCAGCGACACACAGGGCACGCCGCAGGCGAGCGACTCTAGCGCGGTCATGGGGCAGCCTTCGTAGCGCGAGGTGAGCAGCGTCATTTGCCATGGCTTGTACAGGCTCGTGCCGCTCGGGTGCTTGCCCAAGAAGTGCACGCGGCCTTGAACCATCAGGTCCATGCCGTCGTGAATCATTTTGCGGTGCATAGGACCTTCACCCACGATGCCCAGCTGCGCTTCTTCTGGCAAATAGCGCAAGGTGTCTAGCAGCAAATGAGGGCGTTTTTCTGAAGACAGGCGCCCCACGTAACCCAACAACAAAGGTGCTAGGCCTTCGCCACCGTGGCCTGCATGCACATGGATGGCTTGGCCATCCGCCATAGGCGCAATGCCGTTGGGCACCACGATGCAACGTTGTTGCTTGCCCAGATGGATCAAGCTGAGTAGCGAGTCTTGTGTGGTGCGCGACACACACACAAACTGGTTGACTTGTTTGTAGAGCAGCTTGAGCCACAACTTTTTTGCAGCCGAGGTGTTGGCTTCTTGCAGCACCTCCATCAGAGGTCCATGCACCCAGCTGACCAGTGGTTTGCCGGTGATGGCTTTGAGTGCCGCCCCGCAATAGGTGGGGCCAAAGTTGTGCGTGGCCACGATCACGTCGTGATGCTTGGCAGCATTCACCAAGGTGGTCCAGGGTGTTTGTTGCCAAGGCAACGCGGTGACTTGCCAGGCTTGCACGCTGAGTGCGTCGGCCAATGTGCGCGTCATGGTGTGCACACCGCCCCAGGTGGGCTCTTCGAGCAGCAGAATTCGGCGGGTACTCAAGGCGTTGTTCTCATGGACAGGGCTGCGAATGGCTTAGCGTGCGCCAAAACCGGTACACACAGTTTTGACGGTTTTGGCAGCAATCAACAAATCCAGCGCGAGTGAGTAATGGGCCACGTAATACAAGTCGTAGCTGAGTTTGATGCGCGTGGCGTCCACGCTGTCGGCATAACCTTGCTGCACTTGGGCCCAGCCCGTGAGGCCCGGGCGCACCAAGTGGCGGTAGGGGTAGCTGGGGATGGTGGCGGCAAAGTCGCGCACAAAAGCGGTTTGTTCGGGGCGAGGGCCAATCAGGCTCATGTGGCCCATGAGCACGTTGAAGAGTTGCGGCAATTCGTCCAAGCGCGTGCGGCGCAAGATGCGGCCCACACGCGTGATGCGGGGGTCTTCCGCTTGTGCAAAGTGCACCCCTGGCGCTTGCAAGCCGTGCACCATGCTGCGAAATTTCCAAAGCGTGAACACTTGGCCATCGCGGCCGACGCGGGACTGCGAGTACAGAGAGGGGCCTTTGGAGTCCAAACGCACCGCCATGGCGACGCCCGCAGCAAGCGGCACCCACACGGGGGATAAGACGATGACGGTGATCACGTCCAGCCAACGCTTGGCGCGGTCATAGCCGGGGTCGTTGTCAATCTCCCAAAGCGAGTCTGTGGTGGTGGGCAGCATTTTGCGGCCACTGGTGAGTTCGGCCACCGCCTCCACGCTGTAAAGGCGCAAGTGCTGCATTTTCAACTCGCCCAACAAGCGTGTGCGTTCGTCGGTGCTGCGCACATGGCGGTCAAGCACCACGCCGTTGCAAGCGGGCAGGGGGGCGCCGCTGTTGGGACTCCAAGCGATGAGCTGCACGGCTTGCGGGTCGAGCGTGTTGGGGGTCAAGCAGGCGGCCAACTGGGCGGGCACGTTGGGATCGATGTGAACCAACCGCAAGGCCCGGTGTTTGACGTGACGGTGGTAGCCCCACCACAGCCACAGCGTGGTGGCGGCATAGGCCCACATCACCGCCGCGCGTGAATACGGTTGCTGTAGCAATGCAAAGCCCAAAGGCATGAACACAAACGGGGCCGTGGTAGAGACCCAAAGTACCCCACTGCGTTCTGCCACGGGCAGGTGTGAGGCGCGCATGAGCAACTGTGTGGCTACGGCATAGGGCAGCACGCACCACCACAGCGTTTCGCCAAACTGGTAAGTCATGAGGCCTGCATCTTCCAGCAACTGGGCCGCCATCAGGCTGGGCACCAGCATCCAGGCGCCCCACAAGGCCCAGCTTTGCAAGGCATCGCGGCGGCGTACCGATGCGGACACTAGGCCAGCGCTGTGCGTGCTTCTGGCTTCATCGGCGGCTTGATGGACCACCGCGGTCTCGTGTGTGCACTGGTCATAGACCTGCAACACACGCTCGGCCATGAGTTCGGCCGCAAATGTGCTTTCAAAACTTTGTTGTGCCGCACGGCCCAAGCGCTTGCGTAAATGCGGCTCGCGCACCAAGCGCAGCAGTTGGTCGGCCACAGCTTCTGGTGTGTTGGCAACCAACAAGCCCTCTTGGTTGTTGCTGATTTGTTCGCGGATGCCCGGCAGATCGCTGGCGAGTACACACAGGCCGGCGCGCATGGCTTCGAGCACCGTGATGGGCATGCCTTCGTGGTCTGACAGCAGCACAAACACCTCATGTTGCGTGAGCAGGGCAGGCACATCGGTCACATCGCCGGCCCAATCGATGTTTTTGAGGTTCAGTGCTTTGGCTTGTCCTTGTAGTTCGGCATGCAATGGCCCATCGCCAGCGAAGGTGACCGGCAGTTCGTGGTTCAAGGCGTTGCGGACTTTGGCCAAGGCCTGCAGCAGCAGATCATGGCGTTTGGGCCCTTTCATGCGCGCCACCATGATGAGGCGTGGCAAGGTCGATGGGTTGTGGGCGAGCTCTGTTGTGTCGAGGTCGCTGTCTTCAACGTGCGCTGCGGCTTCAGGTGCGGGCAAGCGTGCAATGCCGTTGGCAATGATGTGCACGCGCTCGGGTGCAATGGGTAAATCGTAGGCCAGTTCGCGTTCGTACTTCGACACGCAAATCATGTGTGCCGTCCAGTGTGCCAACAGACGTTCCGCAAGGGCCGCGGCGGTACGACGCACCAATGGCACTTCGGGTTTGAAGCCAAAGCCGTGCACGGTGTAGACCACGGGCACATGGGTGCGATGGCCCGCGACGCGTGCCACCACGCCGGCAATTGCGCTGTGGCCATGCAAGATGTCGGGCTTGTGCGCATTGATCAAGACCGCGAGCTGTTGCACAGCAGGCCAGAGTTTGAGTGGGTTGAGCGATTCCACCATGTCAGGCAGGGGGCACACGGTGATCCCCAGCGCACCCAGCGCTCGGCCCAAGACAGAGGCCTCGATCGGTCCGCCAATCACCACGGTGAACCGAACGCGCTGTTGTAAAGCCTGGCACAGCGCCAAGACGTGTGATTGCGCGCCACCTGCCTCGCCTTTGGTGATGACCAGCATCACATGCGGCACTTGAGGAGCCGCTTGCAATGCGTCAAGATTGAGGCGGGCCCATGGGCTGTTGCGGCGACGTTGGGGTTCGACCAAGCCTGCCAAACGCAGCGTGGTTTCAACGTGAACACCTGACTCTGCCTCGGGTTCGCCGGTAGGGGCTTCTTCGACCGCCGGCTGTGCGCTGGGCTCGACCTTGGTTGTGACCGTTTTGCGTTTGGCGCGCGGTTTTTTGGGGGCCGCAACAGGGGGCGATGCAGGCGGAAAGTCGTCAAACAGGGACAGCGTGCCGTCGTCTTGGTTTTTCATAACGGTGTGTCAAAGCCTTGTGGATTCATGGATTGCCAGCGCCATGCGTCTGCACACATGCGTTCTAAATCAAATTGGGTTTCCCAGTTCAACAGGGCTTTGGCTTGGCGAGGGTCTGCCAGCGAAACCGCCACATCCCCTGCACGACGAGGCATCACCTTTTGAGGGATGGGCACGCCATTGACGCGGGCAAAGGTGTTCACCATGTCTTGCACGCTCACGCCACGGCCTGTGCCAAGGTTGACGGTCAAGAGCTGGGGCTCGCGCAAGGCGCGTAGAGCGGCTAAATGGCCTGCGGCCAAGTCACACACATGCAGGTAGTCCCGTACGCCCGTGCCGTCAGGGGTGTCGTAATCGTTGCCAAATATTTGCAAACACGCGCGCTGCCCCAAGGCCACTTGGGTGATGTAGGGCATCAGGTTGTTGGGAATGCCGTTGGGGGATTCACCCAGCAGGCCGCTTTCATGTGCGCCCACAGGGTTGAAGTAGCGCAAGATGGCGATGTGCCAGCGCGGGTCAGCCGCATGCAGCTCGCGCAGCGCGTCTTCGCACATCAGCTTGGTGCGGCCATAAGGGTTGGTGGCGCTCAGTGGGGCCGTTTCAGAAATGGGCATGCGCACCGGGTCGCCATAGACCGTGGCCGACGAGCTAAACACAAGGCGTCGCACGTTGGCGCGATTCATGGCTTGCAACAGGTTGAGGGTGCCGCTGACGTTGTTTTCTAGGTAGCGCAGGGGCTGAGCCACCGATTCGCCCACAGCCTTGAGGCCAGCAAAGTGGATGACGCCTGCAAAGGAATAACGTGCAAACAGTGCGTCTAGCGCTTGCGCATCGCGGATGTCAGCTTGCACAAATTCAATGGGGTTGGCGTTGAGTTTGGCCAAGCGGTCCAGTACTTTGGGGCTGGAATTGCATAAATTATCCAAAATGACCACGGGTTGGCCTGCCTCGGCAAAGGCGACCACGGTGTGCGAGCCAATAAAGCCCGTTCCGCCAGTAATCAAAATGGGATGTTTCATCTTTGCAATTTTTAGAAGTTTTGTGATTATCCCTCGCACACATGCGGTCTCCGCCCTAAAATAAATGCAGCTTGTGGGCGGGCACAGTTAGCACGCTCAGAAGCTGTTTTCTATCTTCTTACCTTTTAGTACTTTCATGAAACGCACACATTCTTCTCATGCTGCAGCGCACGCAGGCGCTGAATCTTGTATTGCCCTCATTGATGCTCGTTTTTTGGCGTGGCTACAAGGCCAAACCGACACCGCACAAGACCAGGTGCGCCCGCAGTTGCACGCTTTGCTCAGCAACGCCTTGGCTCACAACGGTTTGGAGCTGAATCTACGTCGAATTTATTGGTATTGCGACACGCCAGACGAACATGTCGTGGGGGCGCAAATCAGCCGTGCCGTGTTGCCGCACAGCCAAGATGGTGGCTTGTCCATGCTGCGCACCTTGGGCGCTGACCTCAAACGCTTGGCCGAGCGCGGCGCATGCGACCACCTGTTGGTGGGCAGCGATGACGAACGACTGATCAGTCTGATTGACGAAGCCCAGT
>ERZ650301.31-NODE-31-length-28318-cov-9.360719_pt1 | contig 28318 bp, 58 predicted proteins | sample MGYA00376237_ERZ650301 | MGnify/ENA primary metagenome ERZ650301 (study PRJEB26733, sample SAMN07839255) | wastewater metagenome | biome: small river; feature: stream; material: water | place: USA: North Carolina | collected 2016-04-05 ...
GCTCTTCCGATCTACGTTTTATGTATTCACTGAATGTCATAAATATAGACCTCGGAGTTATAACTTGGACAATTATATCACCTTAGCAGCTTAGGGTCAACATCTAAATTTTTAATGGCCGTTGGCGCAGCATTTGTAAAAATTGGACTTGAATGTCGAGCCCATTTGGTATATAATGAGTGTTCGATTAAAAATTTATCTGTAAACATGGACATTAACCTGCTTATTCAACGACTACGACATGGTGAAAACTATATCGTACATGACGCCCTTGGTGAGCCTTATCAAGAGAACCGTCCACCAACCTCACTCTCCATTAAAGCGGCCGAAGTAATAATGCGTCAAGATGTTGACATGAAAAATGCTATCGGTATTATCAACAACCTTCAGCGCCAACTAAACGAACTGGCTGAACAACATGAACTTTTACAAAAATCTAACGCTACTCCAGAGCCTAGCCCAGCTAATTGATAGTGGACAGGCTTCTGAGCTAGAATCTCAATCATTCGACGCGTTATTGGAGCTTTTAAATGAACAAAATAAAAATAGGCATACTGCTAGCCAGTTTGCTAACAACATTAACATTAGGGACGGCATCAGTAAGCTTAAGCTTACCACTATCTGCTAAAAAATCCGATATTGAGTGCCTTGCACGCAACGTTTACCACGAAGCACGAGGCGAACCACTTAAGGGTCAGATTGCGGTTGCACAAGTTACTATGAACCGTGTAACTTCTGGAGAATTTCAGTCTAACGTATGCAAAACTGTGTACGCACATAAACAATTCAGTTGGACTGATAAACCAAAGAAAATAAAGGATATTAAAGCCTGGGAAGCCTCAGTAGCTGTAGCTACAGCAGTATTAACTAAATCGGTACACTTACCAGACTTTAAAGCCCTTTACTTTCATACCAAACAGGTTAAACCTTACTGGAACCGCAATAAGCGTGTTTTAGCTGTAATCGGAAATCATATTTTTTACGCTTGATTCCGTTTGTCTAATCTGTTATAATATAGGATTAAGGATAAAATTATGAAGATTAGACTACTATCAGATTTGCACACGGAATTTCGTCTTCCGTATAAAACTCAGCCTTTTGCCGAATATCGTGGCGAAGACGTGCTTGTGCTTGCTGGCGACATTGCTAGCGGTTCAACCAACACCATGGACGTTATCAAGTTCTTCCTAGACCAAGGTTTTCCAGAAGTTGTGTACGTTCCAGGCAACCACGAGTACTACGGTACGGACTTTGACGACTTTAACGCTAAAATGCAAGAAAAATGCAGCCGTCTTGATAACGTACACTTCATGAACCCAGGCTTGGTTATTCTTGATGACGTTATGTTTGTAGGCGGCACGCTGTGGACTAACTTTGGAGATAATCCTTTTAGCCAAAGCGCAGCTAAGCGTGGAATCAACGACTTCCGTATGATTCGCGGTTTTGATGTAAATCGCTGTGCACAAACGTACTACAAACATCTTGATTTTATCAAAGACTGGTACGAGCACCGCGATGGTAAGAAAGTTGTGGTTGTTACTCACTTCTTGCCAGCCCGTGAGTGTATTGCACCTCGTTTTCGTGGACCGGACTTAATCAATGACTATTTCGCTAACAACTTGGGTGATTATATTGCCAATATGTCTGATACTACTTGGCTGTTTGGACATACCCATGATGCGACAGATATTCTACTTGGTGATACTCGGGTTGTTGCTAATCCTCATGGTTACTATACTGCACTGAACGACGGCATTGGCTTTGATCCCTTTAAGACTATTGAAGTATGATTACACACGAGCTAATGACACGCAGACGTAGTGAGGCATTAGTAGTTGCTTTGGTTGGCCTAAAGTACGCAGAAGATTGGTGGAACAGCCCAAACAAAGCTTTTGATCTACAAACTCCTAAGCAGGCTTGGGCTGTTAACTATCATACTGTCTATAATTATCTTATGGGCACAGCATCTGGTAACTATCTATGAATAAGTCCTACAACGAAATCCGAGAGTCATGCTTGCTGATTGATTATGTATATAAGCTAGCAGCTAAATGTGCTCTTTGGATTGAAATCTACCAAGATAAAACTCACGAATATCGTGCTCTATTCACACCAGACAGCACGAGCCTTTTTCCATTAACAATTACAAAAGTACCACTTAATGAACCCCAAAGATTTGATTACAGCTAGAATTGTTACAGATTCTATTTCTCCAACTGGCGTCCGTATGACCACAATGGAGATTGAGTATCCTCGCTTTATTTTAGCAGAACTCAATACCCACCGAATGTTAAGCAAGAACTCTGCATCTAGCCGAGCTATTCCTGTTAAAACAATGCATGAACATATTCGTGCTAATACAGCAGGCCCAGTCTTCTGGGGTATTAATCAGCCGGGCATGAAAGCCAAAGAAGAACTACGCGGAGCTGATCTCAGTGAAGCGATGTATATCTGGGCTATTGCTCGTGATGCGGCTATTCGCTACTCACAAGAGCTTGCAGGATTGAATATTCACAAACAGATTACTAATCGTATTACTGAACCGTGGATGATTATGAAAACTGTTATTTCAGGAACAGAGTGGGCAAATTTCTTCTGGCTACGAGATCATGCAGATGCTCAGCCTGAGATTGCAGAGTTAGCACGCAAGATGCGTGCAGCTTATGATGCCAGCACTCCACAAGAACTAAACCCAGGAGAGTGGCATGTCCCTTATGTTAATACTTATCGTAGCCTTATTAATAACGAGCTTTGTTATAGTGATGGTAAAGGTGACGATCTATCGGCGGAAGAAGCGCGCATTGTTAGCGCTAGCTGCTGTGCTCAAGTGTCGTATCGTAAGAATGACGACAGCTTTGAGAAAGCGAGCAAGATCTATCAACAACTGATTGAGTCAGAGCCAGCTCATGCCTCTCCAGTTGAGCACCAAGCAACCCCAATGCAGTATACTAGTACTAACGCATACGAGCCAGAAACTTGGGAACAAGGTATTACTCACCTAAGTGCTAATGGAGACCTGTGGTCAGGTAACTTACGTGGATGGGTTCAGTTCCGCAAATTGATTCCAAACGAAGCGCGATGGTAACAAATAGCCCAGTAGGTCAAAATAATTTGACTTGCTGGGCTTTTTTGTTATGTGCTATACTAAGCTAACTGGAGATTTTACATGTATGAACGTTATACTATATACACGGGACTTTGAGCCCATTACTTGCATAGAACTACCATTATCTGTGCTAGAAGCCGGTGAGCGAGACGGAGTTATAGGCCTAGCCTTAAAAATATCTCCAGGCAGTGAAGAAACGCTTACATTACCAAAAATAATAAAAGTTGAGTGTCATAAAATCAAATGGTTTGATGGAAGTCTTAAAAGTATTCTCATTACTGACGAAGAAGTGGATGCTTTACGACTTAAACCTTCATGGCTTGTTGGTCAACGTGCAGTTGTCAAAGCATATGAGCGTACACTGAAAATTTTAGCAAATAAACTCCGAAAATTAAAGTCTGATGATTGACACTTGATTGTGTTGCTGTTTCATTGTATAATTATTCTTTTAAGGAATAAATTATGCAAAACTATTGTGTAAATTGTGCCGAACCTGTTATTTCCGCACGTTGGCGACTTGGATTTCATACTTGTTTGCCTTGCGGCGAGAAGCAGGCTCGTGAATTCAAACACTGTATCGTGCCAATGGCTAAGTCAAACTATCAGCCAGTCACAGACCTCAACACACTAAAACAACTGAACAAATATGCTAGAACTTAAAATTACTTGCGAAGATGCTGAACAAGCCCGCATTTATCTTAATGCACAGCAATACCACAATCTTTTAGATGATTTACGTAACTCACTTCGTAGTGCACAAAAACACGGCACAGATGCCGATGTTGTAAAAGTTGTACAAAGCTTTTTTCCAGATATTACAAACGCTTGCGATCATCACACCGGACCATACTAATGAAACAAAATATTAACCTAGATCGAGAATTTATCAAATGGTATTACGAGGAACAATATCCTGAACAGGGTAGCAATCGTAGTATGTGTCACGGTTCCGCATTTAACTTCAACCCAGATGTGACTATGCGAGACTACTGGATGCGTCAAGCGTTCAAGCAAGGGGCACGAGCCATGTTTGAAAACATCAACGAAGTATTGCTTGATTGGGCTTGTGCGGTTGAGGGTCTAGACCCAGAAATGCTGGAGCCGTGTGAAGTTTATGATCGTGCTCGTGAAAGCCTGATGCACTATGTCAACAAACAGCTGGAAGGTATGCATCCATGACACATAAATTCTATAACCCATTCAAGCCACACATTGTAGAGTTTGATAGTGGTACGTTTGCTGTTCGTAAGCTAGGACCAATTGGTTGGTATTACTACGACAACCAAAAAGTCAAAAAAGACGACTATTGGTGGACTCCAATGGCTGGAGATAACGCTAGCCGATACTACGTCGTAGATTCGCTTGATATGGCTAAAACCTTGTTGGAAATGCTTCAACTGCGTAAAGTTATTAGCTCTAATAAAGTACGAAAGATTTACCCATGAACTACAAAGAAATGTTAGATAAGTTTGAATTCCTAGAAGCTAAGCTGGCTTTTATGGAACTTGAGAACCGCCACCTAAAGGAACGTGTTGCTAAATTGGAAGGCAGCTTTTGGTTTAAACAACCAGTGCCGCCTCAGTTTACGCCAGGTACGATGCCTAAGTACGAGTTCTGGCCAAATACTGTTACTTGTTCAACTAACCCACAGGACGCATTTCAATGAACGCACTTCTTATTTTAGTAGTAATCGCCGCAATTTTCATCTGGGCATGGCGTGTTGCAACCTATTACACTGACAACTCTCCAGTAGAGTCCAACTGCAACCAGAACTGCAATCAAGGACGAGACTGTGATTGTATGAAGGTAAGTGTTGATGACACCTGGCCTTTTCCAAAATCCAAACCATAAGTGTTGTTTTTTAGCAACAAATATAAGCCACATTTGCAGAAATGCACTTGTGGCTTTTTGCTTTTTTGGGTATAATATAAGATTGAAAAGGGAAATACTATGAAACGCGGCGAAATGCTTGACAAAGCCCTGCACCTGGCTACCAACGCCCACCACGGGCAGTTTGACAAAGGCGGCAAACCTTATATCTTGCACCCCCTACGAGTTATGAGTTTTTTGAAAACTGATGACGAAGAACTGCAATGCATGGCACTGTTGCACGATGTGATTGAAGATACTGATACCACATACGCTGACTTGATGACTGCTGGCATGAGTCTGCGAGTGTGTCAAGGCATCATGGCACTGACCAAAGAAAAAGGTTATAGCTACGAGCAGTACAAAGAAAAAGTATTTGCCAACCGTGATGCAATGATGGTTAAAATGGCTGATTTGCGACACAACACTGATATTCGCAGACTCAAGGGTGTAACTGAAAAAGATATTCAGCGCATGGCTAAATATCACACCTTTTACCTTGAATTGCGACAAAAATTGGAGAACTAATATGATCAAACCCGGAACACTTTGCATGATTCGTGGCGTACCTGCCGGAACTAATGGGCATGATTGCAACGGTAAGATTGTTACTGTTGTACAGAAAATTGCTGAACTTTATAGATTTCTACCTGAACTATATACCAAAGGTACTATATACCCTTATTGGGTAGATACTTCCCCAGAACAATACTTGTATCCATTTGAAGACTTTGACCCAAGTGAGCTTAATATCACTGACCAAGAATTAGAAACAGCATGAACACCAAAATACAACAAATCATAGATGAGCTGCAAGTTTGCGGCAATTACACACAAGAAGCTTTTGCCCAATCAATTGTAGGCGAAACCGTTCTAGCAATCCTGGCCACTGACCACCGTCACGCCATGTTTACCACTTTTGACAAAGCCGCCGTCGAAGGTGCAACACAACGAATTATCGACACCGTAACCAAACACTGGAACTTCCAATGAAAAAACTTTTTGCAATCACGCTTATCGCACTTGCCAGCCAAGCCAATGCAGGCTTGATTAGTTCTATGGCTACCGCTGACTGGCCTGTCAAACCCAGCAAAAAATACAAACTGGAGATGTACGGATTTGATGCTCGTGTGTATGAGTTTACAACTGACAACGGCATGAAGTGTGTGGCTGTTTATAGCGGCGGTGAACAAAAAGGTTTCCAAATGCAGTGTATGCCTGTGGAGAAAAAATGAAAACAGTAGCATATAAAAACCACAACTTGGCAACCAACTCAGAAGCATATAAGCTCTGGGAAGCTTGGAAGAAATCAGGCGACAACAAAGACCGCACTAAACTGGACGCACATTTGCGTGATGTTGACCGTCGTGCCAAGGAGTTGGTGGAAAAATGATCGAAATTGAACAACAACCAAATCCAGTTCCAACCCTAGTAATTCCTGAAAAAGCTTTATGGGTAGTACTTTACTGGTGGGTTGGCAGCCATTCCGGACCTGCCTTAATGTATGCAAATAACAAAGAGGATGCTATCAATTGGGCAGCTAAAGCAAGTTCGCGTGACCCAGACAAGCCAATGAAACTTTATAAACTGGAGTATTAATGACCGTACATGACTTTATCTGGACGCTCATTCTAGGCATCTTTATCGGATGGCAAACTCACGGTATCATCATGCAGATCGCATACTACCGTGGAATTATTGAATACAAAGGAACCAAACATGACAAACAAAGACTTCCGTGAATTGCTAGAGCATTACCCACGACTAAAAAGCTTTTATGAAATCGGTGTTGTACAACGCACTGAATTGGAGGCTTTTGTAAACGCAGCACTTCAAGCCGACATGGTTGCTGTGACCGCTGATGGTGAGCTGGTTCAGGCCCGTGATACAGTATATGTACTTTCCAGCACTGGTGAGATTAAATCAGCCACAGTACAAAAACCAGAAGTTGTTACTAACTACTACTTATTTGGAAATATTCCAGTTACTTCGAGCTTCTCAAGCAAACAAGCAGCACAGATTTACAAAGACACCGCACTATGACCCAACAAACACGAATTGCACTACACATCCTTAGCCTTGCACTAATGGTAACGACTATTTTTGGACTCCAACACATTGACCAGGAGTTTGCAAACCGCGTATTTTGGGTTATTGGCAGCTTTGCTTTTGGCATGGGCTGGAAACGTGCAACAGATTACTTGATGGATAAATATGAAACAAACACATAAAATCGCGTATGATTACGCAATGGCACATATCAAACAATCAGCTGGTATGGATCAACTTAATCGTGCACTTAACAGTTTAGGGTCAGACAATATGCTGTTCAGTCTCTGCGAGCCTATTGAGGGTGCTTATACTGCTCTAGTCGAAGAACTACTTGGCCCAGAATTGTGGGAATGGCTGATGTGGTGGATGTATGAAACTGACCACGGCAACTACCAAATGCTTTTCTCAATTGATGGTGTGGAATACAACCCACAAGACCTAACACTGTACAAATTCCTGGAGATTGTTGATGACGCAAGCTGAAGCATACGACAAGAAGTTTACTGAACTACAGCAAGTGATAAATGCACTAGATTGGGCCCGCAAGCAAAATCTAGACTTAGAGTGGCTGGACACCTATGACGAACATCGCAGTCAAGGCTATTCAATACCAGACTCAATTCAGCACGCAAACCGTGAATGGGATTTGTAACACCTCAGGGGCAATCAACTCGAATTATTTCAGAGTTGATTGCCCTTTGTCATTTGTGTTATAATATTCTATAAGAAAGAGGAATAACATGAACCCACAAACCAATAAATTATTTGCACAGGCACTAGACACCGCTGTGCCAGAAACGTGGACAACATTGACACCTGAACAAGTCACAAAGTTTGCTGAAAAGTTCTCCGAACTGCTTGTCAGGGAGTGTGCTAATAAAGCATTTGCTGGTATAGGCCCAGGTTCACTTGACGCATATGATCGTGGTTGGCAAAGTGGTCGAAATAGTGCGTCAATGCAGATCAAAGAACACTTTGGAGTCGATCAATGAATCCAGAACTAATTAAAAAGTATATGTCCGATGTAGGCATTAGTGCAGAGTATCTAACAAATACTAAACAGATTGCACTACTAGAAGCATTTGCCCAGCTTTGCTATCAAGAAGGCTATGACGACGGCCACGATGCTGGATATGAAGCCGCCCTTTTAAAGGAACGAGGATGAAATTACTTAAACTTACACTAACAAAAGGTAATCGTATGCTACGCGTTGGCTTTGGCAAACACAGCGGTCAGTGGTTTGCTAGGATTGACCTGTGGTGTGTTGCCTGGAGGATTACACAATGATCTCAAAAACTTTTATGATCTGCGACGCCTACGAAGCCGGATACGGCAAAGGCCAGCAGCTACGAGAAACTGTGAACCCATACTTGGAAACCACCGAGTGTCACGAGGCCTGGCAACTTGGCTACGATTTAGGCAAGAAACGAGCTAAAGAAGCATACAAAGAGGATATGCTAAAAAATAAGGTCAAGCCAGAAGACCCTTGCCCCGGCTGTACTAAAGGCCACGTATGTCGCACTCCAGCTTGTGGTCGACTTAAACTACCACTAGACCACCCATTGAGGAATTCTAAATGAAATATCTTGTTGTTTATTGTTTTGGCCTTTGGCCAGTATTTTTGAGCCTATTCATTCACTACCAGCGTAAACGATACGATGTAGAAAGTGTAGACCTTGCGGCAATGATTGTGATCTCACTAGTTCCATTTGCGCGAGAACTTATTCTAGGTACAATGGCACTAGAAGATTGTAAAGGCGTTATTTTCCGGAAATACAAATGAACCCAAATGACATACAGATCTCTCTAGTGTACTCAAGTTGGATAAGAGACAAGCCTATTATAAAGGCCAGACACGTTCCAACAGGCTTAGAGTACACAGCAACTGGCCGCAGTGCACACCGTGCCCGAGCTTTGGCAATTGAGGGTCTAGAACAACTATTCAATGAAATTACACCACAAATGAACACCACCATGAACGTTGAAGAATTTTTTAAACTAACTGTTGAAGAACGAGAAATCTTAGCTAACCTGCACTACAAACAAAGCCAGATTCGTCAGGAAACTGAACAAATTAAACAAGCACGACAAAAGTTGAATGTTCGCGAAGCTAACATTCAAATGGAGTGTAAGCACCCGCTGATGAAGAAAACGCATCGCCGTGAAGAACACTACGACGGCAACTCTTTTCACACAGACTTTTACTGCCCAGACTGTGAGATTCGATACAGTGAGGATGGATCTAAATGAAACTACGCTGGCTTATAACCAAAAAACGTACTCAAGCCGAAGGAGTTCGAGAATATGCACTTAAGTGGCAGATACCGCTTATGCAAGCTAAAGCAGAATTAGAGGCTGACAACACCCATCAACGACTCCAGGTCTGGGAAACCTTTGACAAATTTGGTAACGGTACTTGGAAAGAAATTCCAACGGAAATAGAATACACATGAAAATATTTGTTGTAACTCAGGCTACTGAAACCTATGATAATCATTATAAGCATGGACGAGGAGCTTTTAGACTTAACAGCATTCAACCATACGTAATGCGTTTATCAGGCTCTTATGAAAACGGATTCTGGGGCAATCTTCCTAGCGGAACTCCTGCACTGTTCTTTATCAATAAAGAGTACGCATTTAATAATGCGTATGATGCTATTGCTGACTATGCTGATATTGCCGATGAAATTATCAAAGGACATAAAGGCACTATTCGCAGACTAGAGGCGGAGATCAAACAGATTCAAGGATTTGTTAAAGGACTTGACGCTCCAACAATAACAGGACAAGAAACACGATGAAAGTAAAATTCTGCAAAGACTGTGTTTACAGTCACCCCGACAAACACTCCGAATGGACCCTAAGGTGTAGAAATCCCCAAGTTAATGCAACAGATGAATATGCACTAGCCTACTCAGATTTTAAAGGCACTGAATGCGTTGGAGAACGCCGCAACACTTCTTGGTTCGCTAAATGCGGTCAAAAAGGTAAACAATGGACACCCAAATGAACACAGACACAATAATCTTAATCACAGTATTCATCACACTAGGCTTACCGTTTGTGGTAGTAGTCTGGACAGTAGCTTTCATGCTTATAGATGAAACATTTTTCAGAGGCTCACTAAGCAACAAATTTTACAAATGGATTAATCGATAATGGATAAAAACACACAATATTACTTGGACAAACTGCAAGAAGAATCTGCAGAGATTATTCAAGCAGTCTCTAAAATCCGCCGATTTGGCCCGGATAATCATCACCCAGAGCGTAAGGAAACTAACTTGCAAGAACTAGTAGGCGAACTAGAAGACTTCTTGGCCCTCTTAGCGGCACTTGAGGCTAAAAAGATATTCGACCTGACCCTAAGTCAACAAAATATTAGCAACAAGTTTAAAGGAATCTGGCGTGGATAATACTCAATGGCACCAAACCAACGATAAACAATATGTTTATGCAGACAAAACTGGTAAGATTCTTGCTAAAATAATACTCAAACAAGATTACTGGAGCTATAACCATGACGAATACCTAACCCTAGGATTGGCTAAAGCTGCAGTTGAGGCTGACCCTAAACTGAACAAAGATAATGATTTCCCATGGAATTAATAAAACTTGTAACATTCGCTTAAACTCGATGCAAAGAAACATTTTTACTATGGGACAAGGAGCACAACTAAAAATAGGTGTTGACTTTAGCAAAAACGTGTGTTATAATATATGTATAAATTCTCTTAAAGAATCAATTAAGGTTTTGAATAAAACCTGGGGTCTTTAGATGTCTGAGAAGATTTCATCTTTCTCATGCAGCTAACCCGAGACCCTCACAGGATTCTTTTATTGTACAAAACCTTACAAGTTTATAACAAATGTTCAATTGAGGGTCATTTTATTTATTTTTTGTTCTAATACTTGGAGCATACTATAACTTAAATGTTATGGTATTTTTTGCAATTATAACAACTTAATATAATGCCCCACCTTTCCACCACTGCTCTAGTGATTCGACCCTAGCTAGAGCAAAACAAGGGTCTTTAGCTTTTTAGCTACTATTATGATTATTAACAAACAACTTAAAACAATCCCATTTGATAAGCTCTACCAGATCTATGAAGACGCAGCAACCGCCGCAGTTGAGGGTATGGAGCAGCACTATCAAGAACAGTACTCCCAAGAAGTAGCTCGTCTAGAACGGGCTTATACTGATTCGCACGAAGCTCCCAGCGAGGTAGGTTTTGGAGACATGGTCAATGTGGCCTCATTTGATCGTACAGAGGTCAGACGCAAAGCTGGACAAAAAGCTGCAATTGATATTTGGATTCCTCGCTACAAGTTAGGGTCGTTACTGATTAGTGTAATGCCACAGATTTTAGCACACATAGCTAATAAACCTTTTAGACTTGATGAGGTTATGACTGTTGAGGGTCAGATTGACAGTGCTAAACTTATCAAACACGCATTTGATTTTTCAAACGAATGGGAGCGCGGCCTTTACATCTTTTTGATGCTAGACTCGCGTAGTGCATACCTGCCTAGTCAGTACAAAGGTGAAGGGGTACAGTACTGTGCTCTAGTTCCACTAATTCCATACGCCTACAAGCTGCATCATAAAATTCCATACTCCAAGTGGGATCGAGCGACCCTAAAGTGGACAGTTAATAAAAGTTTGTTAGACGCCATGACTCATACCGGCACATATACTCGTGAAGAACTGCTTGCAGCCCGAGAACTTGGTATGACATATCAAAATGGCCCAAAGTCGGGAGAATCCCGCAACCCACAAAGTAACTTTAAGTTGTGGTCTACTAAAGGTGGATGTATGCACGGCGTACCTCACCTTGCTCAGGTAATGTACACTCAAATCTGGTGTGCGCACCCAAGTTCACGAACGCCTTACATGGTCTTAGACCCACAAAACTGGGATCGTATGCCTGCTCCGCTGATCTCTGAGAGCATCTTTATGCCCGCTACCGCCAAAGAACGCAGCAAACCTGCCTCAGATGATGGTATCAATGACCTGCCATGGTTAGCATAAGGAGTACGGACATGAAATACACTCCAGAATCAACAAAGCAGCTAATCGAAGACTACCAGGCCGGACTGACCGTGTCCGAGCTCGCTGAAACCCTGCAGGTGCCAGAACGCAGCATCATCGCCAAGCTCTCTAGCCTCGGCGTCTACCAAAAAAAGCAATACCTCAACAAAAGAGGCGAGGTGCCAACAAAAAAGTCCGAGCACATCGAACGGATCGCAACTTTGCTGGCTTGCAACCTTGAATTGCTAGAATCGCTCGAAAAAGTCAACAAAACGGTGCTGGTAATGATCGAACGCAAGTTATCTGACCCTAAACCGCCAAAAATTGACCCTAAACTGAGTTAATTTCACTTTGTTGCGCAAAAGCCCACATAATTTTGGATTATGTGGGCTTTTTTACGTCGGTCCTAAATTGCACAAATTTGCTACGGTTTAGGGTCGGGTGCACAAACTTATGTGACTTGCTGCAGCTTAGGAACACCGTTAGGCATCGCTCAACAGACTCAGTTTAGGGTCAGGTGGTCGCCATTTAGAATTTGCACTTGACAGCATAGGTTTTGCACTGGTATAATTTGGCGCAGACAGGGCCCCCTCAACAGACTAGGTCTAAAATGGTCGAGCTGAGTAATTTGGACAAAACAAAAGCCCCTAAGGCTTTGCAGGCCCGGGGCTTTTGAACTCATGTGCACTGAGTTTTGATCTCGATTCAGGACTTAAGCACCACGCTGCCTGACCCTAAACTTTTGCAATCGTACCAGAGGTGGTTAAGCTCCGAGTCTTGTGTTCAGGGGAGAATGCACGTTTCAGTCCCTGGGAAGAGTTACCAACAGCAGGGATATCCGTGACTAACAGTATTGGCTTAGCACTTCTGCCTTGGTTCCCATTACATCGGACTCCCTCACGAGCAGAATACTGCCATGCTTTTAACGACTTAGGGTCGGGCACCGTGCTTGTTTCATCACTTACCACACTTTTAACGACTTAGGGTCGGCGGTTATACTTCGGGTCTTAAGCCCGCCTGTATGCCACACTTTTAACGACTTAGGGTCGGGCCGCAGTAACGAGGGCCAAGCTCGGGCATGTTATAACGGGTTGCCAAACCGGGCACTATAAAGTCCGCCACACTAGCGATCAAGACCATTTTACGTCGGTACAGGATAAGACGAAGCGTGTATGATTGGAACACTGCTCAGAACCCAATACTCCTTGCCACAGCACTACTAGGTTTCAGGAGGTCACTCTGCAAGTCGGAACTTTTGAGCTAACTACTTCCAGTTTTCGTTATCGTGGGGTTTCGTCCTGACCCTAAGTTGCGGCAATCGGAACCGTGGGAGTGGTTCGCACAATTGCCCCGAGACTTAGAGTTTCGCTGAACTTGCATCAGCTCATCAGAGGGTTAAATTGGTGGCAGTTGTCTTTTAGACTCGGAAGATTCTGCCAATCACCGCTTTGTCAGGCCGCTCACGTTTTGAATGCGCGCTTTGCCGTCGAAGTGCTATAAGTTGGGCTGCGACTAGAGTTTGTTCGGTCGCAATCAAGTTGTTATCCAGATCTGTGTCTGGCCTCATAACACCCATAATAGAAAACTATCGGAGACTTACTCGCAGGTTAAAGTATCGGGCCACCCGTGTTCAGGTCTTGATTCAACATTCTCGCTTAGTTTCCTAATTGCTGTCGGAAACACTTTCGGCTTATTGTCTATCATCAAGCATCGTAGATCAACGACTATTTTGTGTGCCCACTCATAGTCTCGGCGTGCGTACTCTAGCTCTTTCGTTCTCTCCATCAGCAAATGGCTGATAGCTTTCTATTATGGTTGCTAAGGGCTGTGGCTCGATTCTTTCCCACAATTAAGACGTATCGCAATGGTTAGCGCTCGCTGTCACCCAATCTATATATCTATTATACGCCGTTTAAGATGGCAAATCAAGTAAAAAATTAACAATCTGGTTTTGTATCTTGCACTATGAACAAGCTCTACAGGTGTGTGCACTTACAGTGACTGGTTGGTGAAGTAGGCTGTCGTTGCAAGACGCGACGTTTTGTTACTCTGTCTATTGTCGCTTTCCTGACTGTCTAAGTATATATTATATCAAATATGGGGTCGGGCATCAAGTCTATATTTCCCGACCCTAAATTGCATCAAGCGCGAACGGCTTTGGCAATCAGCTCCAGAGCATCACGGGTTGCCTTTTCCAGCGACTCGATCAGTTCCTCGTTGGTACCGATAGCGTGTGCAATCTCGGTGATCAGCTCAGCCTTGCGGGGAGCGTGCTCGCCTTTGGCTTTGGTCTTTGCCACGTACACGCCTTCGCGCGAAAGCTTGGCAACCACCGAGCGAACGGTACGGTCAATGCGACCTGCGATGCTCTCGACGGTTTCACCGGCCTTGTATGCCTCCACAACATCGGCGGTCATCTCAGGGGTGTAGTTTACGGTTTTGGTTGCAGTCATCATATGTCCTTTCAAATTGGTTTCTGCGCTGTCTAATATTCTATTATACACTTATCAGAAGGGAACATCAAGATCGAAATTTCCGTCCACTGGGGTAGTATCTTGGAACATTTCGCGGAGTTCCGCGTCCACAAATTCCGAGTAGTGCTCGCTGTGAAAATCTGCGAAAAAATCGGCTGTTGTCATGTTGGTTTCCTTCTCATCAATACAATAATTATACAAAACTTCAGCACTTTGATCAAATCAAAATTTTCGCACTTGCACTAGATCGCCCACTGGCGCAGGGCACATCATAGATTTTGCACTTGTAGATCGCGCACTGGCGCAAGATGCTTGCGCATGAGTACTAAAGTGCTCATTTTTCTCAAAATGTAGACCAAAAGTATTACTTGACCAAATTTGGATGGGAGCTTCAAGCTCCTGCTACTTTAGTATTACAAAATTTTTGGCGCAGCAAATTGCAAACAAAAGTATTCATTTGCAATTTGTGAACCAAAGTAATAATCAGCTAGTTAATGCGGATCTCGGGATTTTGATTAATTGTTTCAGATAATCAATTTCCCATTCATAATGGACAAATACATGATAATCATAATCCCCAGTCATTTCCAGAATATAATCAGCGGCTCGATTGATATAATCGGGGCGGATTTTCTCAAATGTCCAGCCATTATAATCGGCGGGATTAATCCCAATTTGAGCAAATGTCAAAATCAGGGGATTATCAGTAAATGATGGCAAATTGAAAAGCATTTTATTTCCTCTTGAAAACAGTATTTTTAATCAGATTAAAAAGCAGATAACCCGCCATTCCAATCCAAAATCCCGGAATTTGATATTGTGCATAACCAATGCCTTCAATAAAAAAATTCCAAACAAAATACAAAACCGGATAAACCAGAAAATATGTTCCGAAAAGCGCGCCAAGAGTTTGAGCCATTTTATTTCCTTGAAAAAATCCTATTATAAGATAATCGGGCATCTCATTAACAGTCACGCTTAGAGATTTTTTACCTGACAAGGAACCGATTATCTTATAATAGGGCTTTCGCCCTATTAATCAAATTGGCTTAGAGTTTGCCAATGCTTGGAAAATCTTTTCCAATGCCGTTTTGTTGGCTTTGGTCAGGCTTTCAGTTTCGGCTTCGGTCAATTTGAGAATTGCGCCGATAGCGTCTGCGTGAGCATCTTTTTTCACCACGGCTTGACCCGTTTTGGTTTTGTATTCTTTTTTCTTATACACACCTTCACGGCTCAATTTGGCCACGATAGAACGGACAGACTTGCCCAATTTATCGGCGATTTGTTCGGTAGTCACACCGGCCTGATAATCGGCCACGATTTGGGCGGTTTGTTCTGGGGTATAGTTGACAGTTTTGCTAGTCATTTCAGTTTCCTTTGTTGTTGAAGATTCTATTATACACGATTTTGAGCGTTTTGCAAGAAAAAACAAAATTTTTTTTTTTTCTTGCCTTGTCAGACAATCCGATCATTGTCTGCCATGTGTTCAATTATACACGGGTTAGGCCCAAAAAACCAGCCCACAACAAATTATTTTCTAGGTGAAAACCCCTATTGACAACCAGGCCGCGAGTGTGGTATAATTTTTGGCGCCAGCAATGTGTACTTTTGTTTTCAAATCTACTTGAAAACAAAAGTACACATTTTTAACTAGGAGCTTGAAGCTCCTGCTACTTTGGTTCACAGTTTTTTCTGTGAACCAAAGTATTCATTTGGCGGGCCGAATTTTATAATAAGTAATAATCGAAATAAATATAATGTTAGCCGTATAATTGAATATTAATGGCCAATGCCATTTTGGGATAATATAAACAATAGTGAATAATTCACCCACGCCCCACATAATCAAAAATCCCCAAGTTAATCCGTCAGATTTTTTAGTTTTAAAAGATTCCCACGCCTGCGGTAATCCACAAAATGCCAACAAAATCCCGCCAATCCAGCCGATATATTCCATTTGATTATCTCCAGATAATCGGGGGATTATCCCCCGATATTATTAAGCCGCTTTGAAGTGATCTTTGACCTGAAATTGTTTCCAATTATATGGGGTCATTTTCTCGCGCCAGTCGCGTTTTTTGAGAATAGCGGTCAAAATCGGTAATTCAAAATCACGGGCATCTTCCAATGCAGTATGCGGTTCGATTTTGAATTCACCATCAATAAATCCGCAAACAGATTCCGCAGTGGTGGAAAATGTCATATTGTGATTAACTGTAGGCTTATTAAACAAATGATTTTCGAGAATAAATTGGCGATATTTACGGGAATTACAGATATTACCCACGGCGGCCTGCCACAAACAAAACTTTTCAGCAAAGCCAGTAATATCAATACCCGTATTATTGCATTTATCAATATCAAATGCCAGATTATATGCGGTAAGAGTTGGATTATATTTACCAATTGCTTGGTTAATCCATTTATTAACCGCATTGACTGAAGCCAACATTCTCACGCCAGAATCAAGCATTTTGACATAATTGGCTTTGCGTTTTTCCAAACCAGCATAACCCCAAATATCATTGGCTTTTTTATCGTGGAACAATTCAAAATTGTTATAATGTCCAGCAATCAAAACCGCGCATTGGTTATAAATGCGGCCTTCACGGTCACAAATAATAATGCCCAAATCGGCCACGGTGTTTTCAATCGTGGTTTCGGTGTCAAGGATTGCGAAGAATTGTTTTTTAGCCATTTTGTTTCTCATTACCGGAACCGCCGGAATTCGCGGATGCCGCATCGTTTGCGCCATGTATGTATTATAAGCCCATTTCGCCCAAAAAACCAGCCCACAACAAATTATTTTCTAGGTGAAAACCCCTATTGACAACCCGCCCACGCGTGTGCTATAATTTTGGCGCCAACATGAGTACCTGAGTATTCAAAAGCATTTGAAAACAAAAGTTCTCATTTAAAAATGAACCTGAAAACAAAAGTAGCAGGAGCTTGAAGCTCCCAAATGAAAATGAATACCTTTGTTTTCAAAGGTATTCATTTTTTAGAAAAAGTTGTTGTAAATTCCCAACAGATTCGCGGCAAAAAATGTACCGTTTAGTACACCAAGCGCCTTGTCGCGTTTACAAAAGGCCACAATCAACCAAGAAAGTGAACCAAAAGTAAACAAAACATAACCGATTTGAAACATTTTGGATGCAACAGCAAACGAACCCAAAATTGAAACAAAAGTACCAAACCAGCTCAGAATATTAATCATTTTTTAACCTTTGAATTATGTCGTTTCAAGCCCCAATTATACCACACAAAAAGCCCACAAATAAAAATAATTGAAAAAATCATTTTCGGGGAATCTCCATTGTGTGATAAGGGTCAGCGGGTAAACCGTAGTTTACCATAATTTCGCACCATTTTTTGCCGTGGCCGCAATTTTTTTCGCTTGCGCCGTACAAAACCCAGTCAACTTGATGGATTATTTCATGAGGCAAAATAATGTCAATCATAGTATTAACATTTTTTTGGTTTTGAAAAAATTTGTATCCCAATTCGATTACATTGTCACCTTGATGACAGCATCCAGCGGTACGCCAAAAGTAAGGATTAAGTTTAATTTTCGGTGGGTCGATGAAAATCAAAGTAGGATAAATTTCGCAAAGTGAATCCCAAATCATTACAGATTCGCGTTGCACCAGTTTGAGAATTGTTTTCTTGTCCATGCCACAATTATACACCACAAAAGCCAGATTTTTCGCCCACGCCCAAAAAATAATTGTAACAGCCGCCAGCCATTGTTACAATTTGTTACACGCGCAGGCCTTGACAAACCCAAAATTGTGTGGTATAATTTTGGCGCCAACATGAGTACCTGAGTATTCAATTATTTTTGTGAACCAAAGTAGCAGGAGCTTGAAGCTCCCATATAAAAATGAGTACCTTTGTTTCCAAAGGTACTTGAAAACAAAGGTATTAATCGTCGGCGTATAATGTGCGAGTATTATCTTTTTCTCGCCCAGTGCCAAAACCGTCCCACCTATAAACCCCGATTGAATATGATATTCCGCTATTATAGAAAATCATTTCAGGATAATGAGATAATACCCTTTTGCAAAATGCCTTAATCGGGAATTTTTCTCCGCTAGCTTTTCTTTGAGATAATCCCCAAAGCCACAAAACATAATCAACCGATAATACCAGCGCCCTGATTAATTGATAAATAATTAAAGCCACGATTAATACCAGAATACCCGCAAAAATATATCCAAGTGTTTCAATCATTTTATAATCCTTTCATAATCCTTTTATAATCCCCGAAGGGATTATATTTTAGTGGCCTTGTTTTGAGGGAACATAAACACCGCGAATATTGAATCGGTCGCAAACCGCTTTCAAATAAGTGGTATTATCTTCATAGAATGTAAATTCAGCATCGCGGAAATTCTTGAGATTAAAGAATTTAGCCAAACCCGCGATTTTCAATTTACCGCCTGAAGTAGTATCACCGTCAACCCGTGAGATAATATAATCAGGCTCACCCAAAATATCCTTGATGAATTTATTATCAGCATCACGCAAAACCCGCGCAGTGGCGATAATCACAAAAGTATTTTCGTCTTTCAAATCCGCGCGATATTGTGCGGCCAATGGCAAAAGAGAATCATCCATTGCGCGATATTCATTTTCGCGCCAGTAATTCAAATCAATACGCTCGCCATTATCATCCACGATTGTGCGATAACGGTGAAGTGAGCAAACGATTGTGCCGTCCATATCGTAAATGCTAACTTTAGTAATCTTTGCCATTTTTGCATCCTAGTGCGTTGTCGATGTAGTAATTATACCCGCGATTTCCCCAAATGTCCCCGATTTCCACAAAATAAAGTGTAACAAAATTTTTTCATTGTTACAATTAAAACCCGCCCAAACGCCCATTTATGTGATACAATAGGGTTGTGGTGATGTGAGCTGAAATTTTGGCGCAAATAAGAAACAAAAGTTCTCATTTATTTTTGTGAACCAAAGTAGCAGGAGCTTGAAGCTCCCATTAAAAAGTGAGAACCTTTGTTTTCAAAAGGTTCTGAAAACAAAGGTATTACCATTTATATGGTTTACATCCCCTGCGAAGTCTGCCCATCATATAGAATGCTTTTGGCTTACCGTCGCATAAGTACCAAAAAGTTGACACAAATATAGATTTTTTAATTTTACGGATTTTCATGTTATGCTCCTGTCATCATTGCAAAATAGTCCTCAAATTCTTGATCTGTCCAAACCCATGACGGGCACATATTCATGATGGCATCATAGTATGCGCCCGACATATTCCAAACGATGTAAGTGTTTTTGTTCATAGTGCAATTATATCACAAAAAATGTAGGGGATCTAATCCCCTACAATCTATCAGGTCTTTTCAGCCTTGATAAAGTCAGCAATCGCTTTCAGCGCATTTTTGTTAGCTTTAGTAAGCGATTCTACATCAGCCTCATTCAAGCCCAGAGCCTCGCCGATGTAGTCAGCAACCGCATCCTTTTTGATTACAGCCTCACCAGTTTTGGAAACGTAGGTTTTAGCTTTGTAAACCTTTTCGCGTGACAGTTTCGCCACGATAGAACGAACGGATTTACCCAATTCTGTAGCCATTTGTTCTACAGTCACGCCAGCGGCATAGTCAGCCACCATTTTAGCGGTTTGTTCTGGGGTATAGTTCACGGTTTTAGCAGTCATCATTTTCTCCTGAAAAGTCAAGGGTTAAGGTTTCATCACAAAAGCAAAGTATAACACAAAAGGCAGAGCGATGCAAGCGGTAAAAGCCAGAGCATCTAAAAATTCTTTTTTTGTCATCTTGTTTCCTTGTTGCGATGTATCTATTATATCCGGCTTTTGCCATTGTGCAAGCCTTTTCACCAAATAAAGTGTAACAAAAAATTTTGATTGTTACAATTAAAATCCATCCAAACGCTCATTTATGTGATATAATAGGGTTGTGGTGATGTGAGCCGGTGCGTCGGCGCAAAATGGGAAACAAAAGTATTCATTTCCCGTTTGAAAACAAAGGTTAACATAAGGGTTTCCCCTTATGCCTTCGCACCGATCAGTTTGCACAATTTGCGGAATTGTGCCAGAGGCATATCGGAGCGCATACGGTTGATACCATCGCAAGCCAACATGATGTTATCTGGAGTGTAACCTTTAGTGTTACAGATACGGTCGATTGTGCACAGGGTAGGAACAACAGCACCGTCCACCAAACCACGCTCAAGGGTCATTTGTTCACCAGTGTGAGCACATTTCCCGCCTTGACCGTAGAACAAACCCACCAGAATATCAACTGTCAGCGAGTCGTCATGTGTCCAGCCTTTTTTCTGCTCACGGTTACGCGCCATTTTCAAGGCCTCAGCCATGAATTTTTCGAGAGGGGAGCGAGTGGATTTTGCCATTTTGAAAACCTTGTTTCGTTGCTGTCTATGGGTTCTATTATACACACAAAAACCCGATAAAGTCAGCCCACCCAAAATAAATTCAAAATAAATTCATCGCTTGTTACAATTAGCTATTTGGTTCACAAAATGCTATGGGAAACAAAAGTATTCATTCTAAAGCTACTTGAAAACAGACGTAGTACAGGGGCGGTTATTAGACCAAAAGTATTACACACGCCTGGGGACCCTCACTCACGTAAAACTTCAATAAAAATATAGTCAAAGCTAAAGGTGCCACAACACATCACCAAGTACCCCACAAACGCTGCCACCAACTTGCCTTATTGACCCTAAGTTGCCAAGCCTTGAGCACCTCGACCTCATCCCGACTAACCTTCAAATCCCGCCCCAACCTATCCCGTTCTCCCACAACTGCCCTGTACTCCCGGTTTGCCCAATTGTCCCGCTTTGCCCGATCTCCCCAAGCTGCCGACAATTCTTCGTACTCACACTCCAATTCCTCTGCTTGTTCTACTAACTCCAAATTCTTATTTCGCTCGTCAGCAAGGTTATTTGCAAAGTTATTTAAAACTTCAATAATAGCCACAAACGAGTATTTAGCTCTATCATTATTAGCATGATCTACAAGAACCTCTTTAGCGTGGTCTGATAGCTCAGTTGGAATAGCTGTATTTAGTGGTGGACGTAGATGGTTGATAAAGTACCCTTCGTAGTAGTCCAACATATCTGGGTGACAGTATAAGAGCACCTCAGTTTTAGGAAAATGATTACCACTAGCATGAAAAGCATCCTGCATGTTTTTAGCTGCTTTGCCTTTGCTCAACTTATCAAAGTGCTGTTTCCATCTGGTTGTTAAGTGGATACTTTTACCTACGTAGGTTTCTCCAGTTCGATAAGTTAATCTGTAAATTCCTGAGTCCATGTTTTAGCCTTTTAAAGTGTTATTATATCATTTTAGTGATTGAGGGTCAAGTCTGTTGTGATGTGGAGTAAAAATTTATGGTTGCACGAAGCTGTGCTTGAATGGTATACTAAGCAGAAAGGACCTACCTCTATGAGCAATTTACAACCAACCTCCTCACCCGCAGAGGTTCTACACATATCGCCTGAAAACTTAGAAATTGCCAATGCTTTCTTACAACTTCAGGATTCACAAGCCGTAGCACATGAACTAGATATTCCTGTGGATATGGTTACCAGAGTATTGGCTAGATCTGAGATTAAAGCGTACACCAACCAAGTTTTCTTTGAGGTTGGGTTTAATAATCGTTTCAAGATGCGTGAATTGATGGACACGCTAATCAAGAAGAAACTTCAGGATATGTCTGAGTCAGAGACTGGCTCCAATAAAGACATTCTAGATATTATTGCACTATCGCACAAAATGTCGATGGAGCAAATGGATCGTGAGATTCAATTGGAGAAGTTACGAGCTGCTAATTCGGCTGCTAACATCAAGTCTCAGGTTAACGTTCAGATCAATGATGGACTAGGTGATGGTACCAAGTATGGTGCATTAATTTCAAAACTTATAAGTGGAGACGGTTCATGATTGGTATTGTAGCTTTAGTACTTATTGTTCTAGTAATTGGAGCAGCGATTTGTTAACTATTTCTAGACCTGATGTTGAGCGTTCTCATATTGTAGAATTTGAAGCATCTAAGCGCTTTATTAAACTTCCTATTACTAACTATTTGAAATTGTTGGGAATCTGGGAAACTATCAACGAGCCCCAAATTGCATTAATCAATGCAGTTAATGACCCTAAATATCGTTTCGTCTGCGCCGCGCTAGCTCGACGACTTGGTAAAACTTATATCGCGAACGTAATCGGGCAACTGGTTACACTTGTCCCAGGTGCTAACGTACTTATTATCTCCCCTAATTATAATCTTTCTACTATTTCTTTTGAGTTACAACGTAGACTGATTAAACACTTTGATCTTGAGATTGCACGAGACAACTTAAAAGATCGTATTATTGAGTTATCCAATGGTTCTACTATTCGTATGGGCAGTTTGTCTACTGTCGATAGTTGTGTGGGTCGCAGTTACGATCTTATCATATTTGACGAAGCAGCGCTTGGAGCAGACGGAGAAGCCGCCTTCAACGTAGCCTTACGACCAACCCTAGACAAGCCTAATTCAAAAGCTATTTTTATTTCTACTCCTCGTGGTAAGAATAACTGGTTTAGTCGATTCTTTGAGCGTGGCTTTAGTGCTGAGTTTCCAGAATGGTGTTCTATTACTGCTGACTATACTGAGAACTCTCGTATGGCTGAGTCGGACGTTGCAGAAGCTCGTAAAGCTATGTCAAAAGCTGAATTTGAACAAGAATACATGGCCTCATTTAATACGTTTGAGGGTCAAATCTATCAGATTGCAGAAGATCATATTTGCGACTATGTACCTTTAGACGGTGATGAGGCCCTTGCTGGCTGTGACCCTGGATACCGAGACCCTACAGCTTTTGTCGTGGTTGCTTACCAGCAACAAACGGACTCATTCCATGTGGTTGATGAATACTTGAAGTCTGAGGCAACTACTGACTTGCACGCCGAGGCGTTCAAAGAACTAATAGATAAGTGGCAAGTTGAGGCAACTTTTATTGACTCGGCAGCACCACAGTTTGCGTCGGACTTGGCTTATCTTTACGATATTGCAACCATCAAAGCTAAAAAAGATGTGCTGCCTGGTATTGCCTATGTGCAAACACTAATCGAAACCGGTCGTTTAAAAGTAGCTCCGCACTGTACACATACTCTAGCTATGTTGGATCAGTATCGTTGGGATACTCGCGAGACTATTAAAACAGAAAAACCACTTCATGATGAGTACTCTCACATGGCCGATGCTTTACGATACGCATTATACACATTCACACTATAACAACGTGTGACTCAGGTACATCAATTTATGGCAACGTGAAAAGGTGGAGAAAAAATTTTTACGTTGACATGAACCTGCTCAAGTGATATAATAGGATGAATTACAAAAACGTGCCTAAAAAATAATGGCTAAAAATACGAATAACCGCATCCCTGTCAAATGGATCAGGGATAAAGCTAAAGCAGCTTATGAAAAGCAGTCAACTTGCTACGTTTGTGGTACGAGCGCTGACTTAGAGTTGCATCACCTTCATTCCATTACTATACTGTTAAACCGTTGGGCTGATCGAAAAGGGTATGATATATCCACAGACGACGGAATCTTAGCTGTACGGGACGAGTTTATTGCGGAGCATCGGATTGAGCTTTATGACTTGGTGTACACACTGTGCAACAAGCATCACGTAGCTTTACACGGCGTTTACGGAAAAGCTCCTGCTTTTGGCAGCGAGGAACGACAGAAAAATTGGATTGAGAAACAAAAAGCCAAAGCTGAGGGAAGGGCTCCTGTAAAGGATTCTTTGTCGCTGTTTGGTAAATTCTTATAAAGGACAACCATGACTTGGTATAATCCAAAATCGTGGTTTGCAGATAGCGAGAAGCTTAATCCAGCGCAATCACTGATTAGTCGTGAACAAGGGGTCTTTATTGGCTCTGACTCACAGATCTCTTATAATCAGGCGTTCGAAAAACTAGAAACTGTAAACCGTGGTGTTAACATGATCGTTTCAGGCTGTTCTAGCCTTGACTACGACGTAAAAGACAAAAAGATGGATGGTCGCGTAAGCGGTGTACGTCAAAAGACGATCGGTACACTACTTAACTTTGCACCTAATCCGTACCAAAGTGCACAAGAGTTCCGAACGAACATCTTTACAGACTTTATCCTAGAAGGTAACATCTTCATTTATTATGATGGTGTGCACTTATATCACCTTCCAGCCAGTCGTGTACAAATTGAAACCGACCCTAAAACGTTTATAGCTCACTATCGTTATAATACAACGATTGTGTTCAAACCAGACGAAATTATTCATGTTAAAGATCTAGCCGCAACCAGTATCTATCGTGGTACTAGTCGCCTTATGAGTGCAGATCGTAACATTAAAATCTTATACAAAATGCAAACGTTCCAAGAGCAATTCTTCGAGAACGGTGCAGTTGCAGGCCTGATCTTAACCAGTGATAATACACTATCACAAGCTGCCAAAGATCGCACAATAGCTAATTGGGCGGCTAAATACTCTCCTAAGAATGGTGCTCGACGCCCTATGATTTTGGATAGTGGACTTAAGCCAGCTCCTGGTATTTCAGATTCATTCCAAGAAATGGACTTTGATACCTCAATTAAAACTCACGACAGCAAAATCTTAAAGTCTTTAGGTGTTCCTCCAATTTTACTAGATGGTGGTAACAATGCAAACATTGCTCCTAACTTAAGATTGTTCTACTTGGAAACGGTAATTCCGATTTTAACCAAGTTTTCAAGTGCAGTTGAAAGATTTTTCGGATATGATATCGAACCCGTTACAACTAGTGTGAGCGCGCTACAGCCAGAGCTGAAGGATGTTGCAGCCTACCACTCAACACTTGTAAATGCCGGTATTATATCAGCTAACGAAGCTCGCGAAGAACTACGTTACGAAGCCAAACCAGGAAACGACGATCTACGAATCCCAGCAAATATTGCAGGTTCTGCGGCGAATCCGAGTCAAGGGGGTGCGCCTCCTAAGCCTAAACCAGCTACTGGTGATGGCGGTAAAAGCGCATGATAGTAAGTAAGGAACTACATGAAAAATAAAGTACTACGATTAAATAGTGCTTTTGCCGTAGATCAGAAAGCCTTGCCTACAAGCGGAGACAGCAGCATCGAATCAATCTTTATCGAAGGTTACGCAAGTACCACAGATATTGATCGAAGCGGTGATGTTGTACCTAAATCCGTTTGGGAAGCAGGTATTCAGAATTACCTTAAAAATCCAATTATTCTAGCACAGCACGATTATGATGATCCAATCGGGCGTATGACAGAATACAAAGTGGATGATAAGGGTTTGTGGGTAAAAGCCCGTATTTCTTCAGCTGCTGAGGAAGTATTTGGTCTAATTAAAGACAAGATTTTAACAGCATTCAGTATTGGTTTCCGCATCCTTGATGCAGAGTACAATAGTGCTGCAGAGGTATTTGTTATTAAGGAACTTGAACTTGTCGAGATTTCGGTAGTTTCTGTACCTTGCAATCAAAATACCCTATTTGATTTGTCCAAAGCGTTTGATAACGAAACGGACTATAAAGAGTTTAAACAGCAATTTGCACCCAAAGGCGACTCAGCTAAAGGGCTAGAATCCAAAACGGAAGCAAAAAGCACAACAACAAAGGAATTGGAAATGACCCAAGAAGAAATGCAAAAAATGCTTGCTGACGCCGCTGCAAAAGCCGCTGAAGAAGCTACTCAAAAACTATTGGCTACTCAAGCTGCTGAAAAAGCTGCTGCTGAAGCTGAAGCAAAAGCTGCTGCCGAGCTAGACGCTCGCGTAAAGAGTGCTGTTGCTGCTCAAATCTCTGTTGGCCAAAGCGGTGCTGAAAAGCTACTAGCTGAAGTTACTAAGCGTTTCGAAGATCAGGCTGCTGAATCTAAGAGCGTTCTGGAAGGCCTACAAGCTTCCCTAAAAGAAAAAGCTGACGAAATCGCTAAGATTCAAGCTAGCAAAATGTCTTTCACTGACAAGCAAAGCGGTGCTGGTTCTGACTACGCAGAGCGTGAAAAGGCTGTTATGCTAGCGAAAATCGCTGGTAAGTCTATTCAAGACACTGCTTTCGGTAAGCAAATGATCGAAAAAACTGGCCAACACTTGCCAAGCGCTACATGGGAACTAGAAGTTTCTACAAACATGGAAGCTGAAGTTCGCCGTCGTCTAGTTGTTGCTCCGCTAATCCGCGCAGTTAACATGAAGACTAACGTAATGACTATGCCTCTAAACCCTGAAGCTGGTTTAGCAAGCTGGGTTGTTAACAGCGATTTCGGTAATGCTAATAGCTCCGGCGGTACAACTGCTACAACTGGTCAAACTCCAGGTTCCGGCAGCCCACACGCTCTAAAAGAAATCACTTTGAACGCTTATAAAGTAGCGACCAAAGAATATCTAAACTACGAAGAAGAAGAAGACAGCCTATTGGTTATCATGCCTATCGTTCGCGATGCCATGATTCGTCGTCTAGCTCGTTCAGTTGACCGTGCTTACTTGCTAGGTGCAGGTTCCGGCGCTGATCCAGTTAAAGGTCTAGCAGGTTACGCTACTGTTAACACAACTTCTACAGGTTCTGTAGCAGGTACAGCAGCTACTATTGCTAACCTACGTAGCATTCGTAAGAACCTAGGTGCATGGGGTCTAGACCCAGCTGAAGTTGTTTATGTTGTTTCTACAGAAGTCTACTACGACTTACTAGACGACACTACATTCCAAACTATGAACCAAGTTGGTCCACAGGCTACTTTACTAACTGGTCAAGTTGGTCAAATCGGTAACAGCCCAGTTCTAGTTTCCGCAGAATTCGCCTCTAAGGGTGTTAACCAAGTTGGTGCTCTTGCATTCGCTCCAGGTAACTTCATGGCAGGTAACCAACGCGGTCTACGTATGGACACACAAGAACTAGTTGAAACACAACGTCGTGTTCTAGTAGCTTCTCTACGTACTGGTATGACACAAGTTACTACTAACTTAGGTAACGGTGTTAGCGCCTTCAAGTGGGGTGCTACAGCCTAATCTAACGATTAGTTTTGTACTATAAAGACTGGGAACTTCGGTTCCCTGTCTTTTATAAGCGCATATTGTGCGTTTATAAAAGATAAAGGATATTCTATGGCATATGATTTAATAACGCTAGCAGAATACAAAGCTTACGCAGGTATAAGCAGTACTAATTCAGATACTGCTATTAAGAACCTGATACCTCAAGTCAGCAAGTTAGTCAAAGAACTGTGCCGCAGAACTTTTTTAGACTATGTAGATGAGTTTAAAGTAGAGGTAGTTAAAGGTGGCGTAAATAATCGTATTTTACTACATGAAACACCGATCTTACAAGTTGCCTCCGTTGAATTTTCCGAGGACTACGGTAAGACTTATACAACATTAACAGAATTTACAGACTACGTAGTAGATCAGGATGCTGATACAGTAGAGTTAATTGCATCACAGTATGCTAGTTACTGGAAAGTTAACGCTTTTAAAGTTACATACAATGCTGGATACGAAGAATTACCAAGTGACTTAAAGCTAGCTTTAGCTGATTTAATTACTTACTACTTGCGTAACGAGCCCGCTATTCACTCTAACAAGGCTGTTGGCGCAAATACGGTTCAAATCGAATACGTTACAAATACAGGATTACCTGCACATATTCGTCGCGTACTAGACCAACATACTGCTTTTTACGGATAATAAATGGCAAAAACAGCATTATCTAAACGAGATCGGAAGAGCACACGTCTGAACTCCA
>ERZ650301.34-NODE-34-length-27242-cov-8.193181_pt1 | contig 27242 bp, 28 predicted proteins | sample MGYA00376237_ERZ650301 | MGnify/ENA primary metagenome ERZ650301 (study PRJEB26733, sample SAMN07839255) | wastewater metagenome | biome: small river; feature: stream; material: water | place: USA: North Carolina | collected 2016-04-05 ...
ATAGAAGAATGCGAATGCAGCCCAAGCAATCAGAATGAAGTTTTTGCGACTGAAGCGATCTGAGAGCGCCGATAGCGGCGTTCCAAAAACAGTTGTGATTAAAGAGATGGCAGCCCACAGCAAAGGAATTTGCTCTTGAGGAACCCCTAACTCTCTAGCCCTTAACAATAAGAACATATCAGATGAATTTGCTAAGGCAAAAATTCCGGCAACCAAAATATAACGTTTGAATTCTGGCGGTAGACCGTTGAGCGACCAAGAGAATGATCTCACCACCATTTGCTCACGAGGTGGCTCTTTAAGGCAGAGAGCTAAAGTTACAGCAATAATGCCGGGCACTATTGCCCATAGAAAAATATCTCGCAATGGAATTTGCATCCATAATAAGTATGCCGCCATCAAAGGTCCAAAGACTGCGCCTGCGTTATCATTGAACGATGCAAGCCAAATGTAATACCTCGTTGATTAGGCTCAACACTCTCCGCTAACAATGCGTCCCGCGGAGAACTTCTTAATCCTTTGCCAAGGCGGTCGGTAAATCGAATACATAAAACCCATGTCCAAGAATTAGCTATGGCAACTAAGGGCCTGCCGATTCCTGCCAAAAAATAGCCAATCACAATCCAAGGCTTGGTCTTTTTTGTACGATCAACAATCACACCAGAAACCAATTTAAAGATGCTAGAGGTAGCCTCAGCAACCCCCTCAATTAGTCCAAGTGCTTTAGGGCCCGTCATCAGCACGGTGGCGAGATATAGCGGCATTAAGGGATATAGCATCTCGCTTGCCGCGTCATTCACAAAGCTAATGAGGCCTATAAGCCACACAGTTCTAGGGAGAGAAAACAGAGTCTTGAACATAGGACTCAATTTAGCATCAAATTAAATATGGTCCAGACTGTCACAATCGCTTGAAACTCACCAGAATAAAACGTAGGATCAAAAGGTTAGGCCTTAGCCATTTATCAATCCTCAGCGAATATCGCTCTCTTTGAAGGAATACATCATGAGTCAAAAAAAATTAGTGAAGCAACTGTTGAAAAAATTAGATAAGCTGGAGGCCGATAGAGAAAAGCTAATCGATAAGTTGGCAAAAGCATTGGACAAGATGGAGAAAAAAGCTCCCGCTAAAAAATCACCAGCGAAAAAAGTAGTGGCTAAAAAAGTTCCTGCTAAAAAGGCACCAGCCAAAAAAGCGCCAGCAAAGAAAGTGGTTGCCAAAAAGGTCCCAGCGAAAAAAGTTCCCGCCAAAAAGGTTGTTGCGAAAAAAGTTGCGCCAGTAACCGCTGCTTAATAAATTTCTCAGCAAAGGCTGCCCGTGAGTAAATCTTTAATTACTGAACATACTTACGAGGCAGACTTACGACTTCTTCAAATTGAACTAGTCAAACTACAGCGTCACACTATTCAAAAAGGTAAGCGCCTCTTAGTAATTTTTGAGGGACGCGATACCGCAGGTAAAGATGGCTCCATCAAATGCATTACTGAACACTTAAGCCCTCGAGATAGCAGAGTCGTCGCCCTGAATAAGCCCTCCCTTCGCGAGGAAGGTGAATGGTACTTTCAAAGATATGTTGCCGAATTACCTTCCGCCGGTGAGTTCGCATTATTTAACCGCAGTTGGTATAACCGCGCTGGCGTTGAAAAGGTGATGGGTTTTTGTACCGATAATCAATATAAGCAGTTTATGGCTACCGTTAATGAGTTTGAGTCTTTGCTAGTTGGATCGGATATCCAACTCATTAAGTATTACCTAGATATCAGCAAAGAGGAGCAGGCAGCTCGCCTCAAAGATCGCGAAAAGGATCCACTAAAGCAGTGGAAAATTAGCCCAATTGATCAACAGGCTCAGAAGATGTGGGTTGCCTACTCAGTCGCTCGAGACAGTATGCTCAAAAATACCAACTCAGAGTACGCGCCTTGGACTGTGATTTGTACGAATGATAAGAAGCTTGCTCACCTCAATCTAATTGCAGACTTGTTATCACGAGTTAACTATCCTGGCAAAGATAAGAAAATCTTAAAAATTGATCCTAAGATTGTTTTAAGCTGGCCAGCAAATTCCAAAAAACTTCCCGAGCTATTTAAATGAGCATATCAAGTAAAAAATAGATCTACTTCAGCAAGCAGCTCTTGGGGCAACTCCTCTGGAATGTAATGACCACATGGGACACCTTTTCCGGAGACGGTCGTAGCCACCCTCTTCCAATCTTCAATAGGCGAGAAACATTTGGCAACTAAGCCATGCTCACCCCAGAGGACTCTCAAGGGCATCGTCAATGTCTTGCCAGCCTCCCTATCAGCGCGGTCATGGATTAGATCAATCGTTGCTGCAGCTCGATAGTCCTCACACATCGCATGCATAGACTCTGGATTATTCGCGCCTGCTAGATACTCCGCCCAAGATTGCGCATCAAAAATTCCTGTGCCAGCATGTCTGCCCATATGATTTTTAAGCCAGAACTCTGGATTGGCGCCAATGAGTGTTTCTGGAATGGGATGGGGCTGGATTAAGAAAAACCAATGCCAATAGCCTTTGGCAAATTCCATACTGGTGTTTTCATACATGGTCAGTGTTGGTGAAATATCCAACACCATCAAACGTTCCACACTTTCTGGAAAATCCATCGCCAAGCGATGCGATACCCGGCCGCCACGGTCATGCCCCAATACAGAAAACGATTTGTAGCCGAGCGCTTGCATTACAGCATGCTGATCAGCCGCCATCGATCTTTTTGAGTAAGTTGAATGATCAGGCTTTCCCGCTGGCTTTGATGAAGCACCATAACCCCGTAGATCAGTTACAACTACTGAAAATCGCTTTATTAATTTCGGGGCGATATGCCTCCATATGGCCTTAGTTTGAGGGAAGCCATGTAGCAATAACAGCGCTGGTCCAGAGCCTGCAGTCTGGCAAGCAATATCAATGGGGCCATCTACCGAGGGAACTGTAATGATGGAATCTTGAAAGCCTTCAATTACATATGTCATCATCAACTCCAATAAAAAAGAGCCTCATCTGAGGCTCTTCAATTTAATCAATAAATTACCTAGCAGCCATCGCCTCAATTTCTGCAACAGTGACGTAGCCTTTATTCTGAGTATCAATCACACTGAAATGATCATAGATTCGAGGCATGCAACCCTTAGCCTCATCAAGCGTCAACTTGCCATCATGATTCACATCACATTGGGCAAAACGCCCCTGAATTTCTTTATTACGTGAGACATCATCAGCATGAGCAGAGGCCGCAATAAATACAAATGCTGCAGCGCCAATAAGGCGTAAATATGTAATCAGGGTTCTCATATTTATTTAGCGGCAGTAGTTGCTCTTGGGTCGGCAGATGTTTCCATCGCCACTTTAACCACCTTCTTAGCCATAGCTACAAATGATTCAACAGAGCCGCCACCAGTACGGAATGATTCACCTTGAATAGTTACCAAACCTTCACCAAGTACTTCTTTGGACTGACTGTCAGTAATCTTACTTTCTACCAACATCGCCGGAGTTTTAGAATTCACCCCACCAGCATAAGCGGCCGCATTCATAGCTAAGCCAATTGGCGTGAAATTCCATGGCTGCAAACTATCAGTCGAGCTTTCTGCACCTGTAATGCCTACAGAGATGCGAGCTACGCCTGGGCCAGGTTGATTAACGATCTTAATGTTGCCACGGCTTATCACTGCATTGACCATAGAGTCTTGCAATGCCACCTTAGCCTGATTAATGACCTGTGGAGAAATTTCTTTAGTAGCGTTCTGATTCAAATAAATTGGATCCAAGATTACCGCAGTGTATGAGCCAGGATTCACGCCAGCCTTGCGATATCTCCATATACGGGTGTCAGCCTCAGAGGTGGCCATTGGGACAAGGACTGAGTAATCCGGCAAGAAGCCAGACTTAGGCATTGGTTGACTTGCCAACTTCGGGGTATTGCTACAAGCAGCCAATAAAGTAGCTGCGGAGATTGCTACAACTAAAGCGCCTAATTTGTTCATGATGTGTCCAGTATGTAATTTGATTGACATTAGCTCTTGAGCTAGTTTTGACTCATCATACGCTCATTGGGAATGGAGATTTAAAGCCCTATGGAGCCGGGCAAGGCATTAGGCTGCCCGACTTTTGATGAAGTTGCGGCTTGCACTCAACTGGTGCAACGCTAGCCTTTGGGCTTGATGTTATGCCATCTAAAGCTGGCTGCGCTGGTGTAGCCTGGGTCACTTTAGGCGTATTCACATTTAAAGCAGGAATGGATTTATAAAACTGCTTATCTGTCCCAGGGCAAGGCATTAAAGCGCCAGTCTTGGCGTTCATGGCCGGTTTACATTCGGGATCAGCCTGGAGTCTCGCCTCAAGCTTATCAACGGAACAGGCGCTTAGTAAAGCAAGCGCGATAGGCAATGCGGCGATGCGCTTGGTGATGATTTTCATGGAAGTCATTCTAGGCTAAACAGTGCCACATGAATAGTGGCAATATGTAGAATCTATTCGATACAGCATTACTACAGGGGATCAAGATGAATAAAGAAGCATTTGAAAAAGGCCTAAAAACTCGTCGCGAGGTACTGGGGTCTGATTACGTAGATAACTCCATTAAGAATGCAGGCGAATTTAATATGCCTATGCAGGAATTGGTAACCGAATATTGCTGGAATGATATTTGGAATCGACCTGGTTTAGACCGTCGCTCTAGGAGCATGATTAACCTGTCCATGCTGACGGCACTCAACCGCCCTCATGAACTAAAGCTTCACCTCAAGGGCGCAATTAATAATGGCCTAACAAAAGACGAGATTCGCGAAATCCTCATGCAGACTGCAATCTACTGTGGCGTACCAGCAGCGATTGATAGCTTTAGATGCGCTAAAGAAGTCTTCGCTGAGATGGGAATTTAGATCAGTGATCTAAAATTTTTGAGAGGAAATCTTTGGCTCTCGGTGATCTCGCTTCTGGGTTGCCAAAGAACTCATCCTTACTGCAGTCCTCAATAATTTTTCCCTGATCCATGAAGATAACGCGATGACTCACCTTGCGTGCAAAGCCCATCTCATGGGTAACGCAACACATTGTCATACCTTCGTTAGCCAGCTTCACCATAACATCAAGTACCTCACCCACCATCTCAGGGTCAAGAGCTGATGTCGGCTCATCAAATAACATCACAATTGGATCCATACTTAAGGCACGCGCTATAGCCACCCGCTGCTGCTGACCACCAGACAACTGTCCAGGAAATTTATCCTTTTGCGCCATCAAGCCCACACGCTCCAAATACTTGAGGCCATGGACCTTAGCGTCATCAGCAGACCTACCTAAAACCTTCATTTGAGCAAGCGTGAGATTTTCAGTAACACTGAGATGCGGGAACAACTCAAAGTGTTGAAACACCATTCCCACGCGGGAGCGCAATTTAGGTAAGTTGGTTTTTGGGTCATGCAGCGCAATGTCATCAACCGTAATCTCACCGGCCTGAAAAGGCTCAAGAGCATTAATTGTTTTAATCAGGGTGGATTTACCGGAGCCTGAAGGTCCGCAAATCACAACAACCTCACCCTTTTTAATCGATGTGGAGCAATCAGTTAATACCTGAAATGAGCCATACCATTTGGAAACATTTTGAAGTTCAATCATGATGATCTAGTAAATTTGTACAGGGTGGGATTAGCGAATAATGGCAACTTTGGCTTGAATCTTGCGTACCACTTTAGAGAGCGAGAAACAAATTACAAAATAAGTAGCTGCAGCCAAAATATAGGTTTCGATTGGTCGGCCGTAGTTTTTACCGGCAATCTCAAATCCTTTAAGCAAGTCGTATGCGCCAATTGCATAGACCAAAGAAGTGTCTTGAAACAGAACAATCGTCTGCGTCATAAATACTGGAATCATGTTTCTAAATGCTTGAGGCAAAACCACCAGACGCATGTTCTGGCCGTAAGTCATTCCCAAAGCCTCCCCAGCATAGGTTTGACCCTTTGGTACGGACTGGATACCGGCACGAACAATCTCTGAAAAGAATGCCGCCTCAAATGCAATGAAGGTGATCGTGGCCGAAAGGTCTGCTCCAATTGGTCTGCCAATCAACATAGGGATCAACAAGAAAAACCAAAGAATCACCATTACCAAAGGAATAGAACGCATCGTATTCACATAAAAGGTGGCGGGATATACCAATGCTGGACGTCCAGATAAACGCATCAAAGCCAAGAAGGTTCCAAACAGGATGCCGCCAACAGTTGCAAAAACAGTCAACTGCACGCTGAATACCAAACCCTTCAGAATGTAATTGGTAAATAATTCCCAATTGTAAAAACTCAGATCTAAGCTCAACATATCATCAACCCTATCAATACCTAGTGAGCCAAGCTTGCATCATTAGACACAATAAAACCCGGAATACGACTTCGTTTTTCAATCTGAGACATTACGCGATTCACCGCGAATGCAGAGAGTGCATATAAGAAGGTAACCGCCAAATAGATTTCAACACCCTTGGATGTTTCTTCCTGAGCTTGCATCGCAAACAAGGTTAACTCCGGCACGGAAACCGCAAAGGCAACTGAGGAGTTTTTAATTAAATTCATGCTCTCTGATGTGAGCGGTGGAATCACAATCCGCAATGCCATTGGCAAGATTACGTAACGATAACTTTGAGCCGTGGTTAAGCCCAATGCAGTTGCGGCAGCTGTTTGTCCACTAGGTAATGCCTGAATACCCGCCCTCACCTGCTCAGCTATTCGAGCAGATGTGAAGAAGCCAAGAGCAATACTTACCAGCCAATATGATGGCAGAGACTTTAATGGCAATACAAAAGATGGGATGACGTGATACCAAAGAAATACTTGAACCAGGATGGGGATGTTTCTAAATAACTCAACCCATGCAGTAGAAATGCGAATTAGCCATCTATTAAGACAGGTGGTAGTTGGGAGGGTACGTAAAGTACCCATCACCGCCCCCAGAATTAAGGCAATAGTCAAACCAAGGCCCGCTACAGCTAAAGTCCAGCCCCAGGCCTTCATCAACCAGTCTAGGTAACTTGGATCGCTGTTTTGGGCCAAGCCAAAAAGAGCGGAGAAGCAGTGATCCACCACTTCTCCATCTAAGGTGTTCTTACAAAAAACACCTAAATCTAAAGACATATTGTTAACTCGTATTTAATAGATATGTTGATTACTTCTTGTTGTAATCTTCAGCAGGCTTGTCGTTCAGATTGGCCCAAGCATTTTTAGTTGCTGGAGACAATTCAAGACCTACAACAATATTCTTTGGTGGGATTGGAGCCAAAAACCACTTGTTCCACAACCCAGGCATTTTGCCATTAGCAACAATCTTCGCAATCGCAGCATTCACGGCAGCCTTGAATTCTGGATCATTTTTAGGAACCATAATCGCGATAGGCTCAGTTGCAAGAACCTCACCAACAATCTTGTAGTCTTTTGGATTCTTGGAGTTAGCAATATTGCCAGCCAAGATTGAACCATCCATTACGAAAGCATCTGCACGGCCAGACTCTAACAATAAGAAGCTGTCAGCATGGTCTTTACCAAATACTTCGTCAAAATTAACGCCATTCGCTTTTTCATGTTTGCGTAGCAACTGTACTGAAGTGGTACCAGTTGTTGTAGCAACCTTTTTTCCAGCCAACTGAGAGATTGAAGTGATACCAGAGTTAGCCTTCACTGCAATTCGAACTTCTTCGATATACAGGGTATTGGCAAAACCAACGTCTTTAGCGCGCGCAGTGTTGTTGGTCGTTGTACCGCACTCAATATCCACTGTACCGTTTTGCACTAAAGGTACTCGATTCTGCGATGTAACAGGTTGATAGTTAATGCGCAAAGTGCTCAAACCCAATTTATCTTTGACGTCAGCCAAAATCATGCGGCAAATCTCAACGTGATAGCCATCAAAGCGACTATCGCCAGTGGTGTATGACATAGGAATAGACGATTCACGAACACCCATAGTTACAGTGCCAGTAGATTTGATCTTATCCATCGTCTGGCTAGCGGCATGGGCATTTACAGCACCCAACAACAATGTTGCAGCAATTAAGCAGTTAGTACTGAGTTTTTTGCTTTTCACGAATATCTCCTATCGTCTATTAACATCAAAAATAACAGCACTAGTATATATATAGATATCAAAATGAATAGTGCAAATATCCCTTAATAGGGCAAAAGAAGCGGGAAAGCGTATGAGGGGGTGGCCTGCCCAGCACGATTCGAACGTGCGACCTACGCCTTAGAAGGGCGTTGCTCTATCCAGCTGAGCTATAGGCAGTGTGTACTGGGACTGAAAACGTAAAACAAAGAGAAAGTGGTCGGAGTACAAGGATTCGAACCTTGGACCCCCTGCTCCCAAAGCAGGTGCGCTACCAGGCTGCGCTACACTCCGACGGAACCGATATTCTACACCGAGATGGTCTAGGAGGGCAAATACTGTAAGATTCGGTTCATGGAAGCCTCTTTTTTAAGCAAACTCAGAAAGCAACTCAAAGGCTTTATTGCCCTCAGTTTTCTGCTCGCCAGCTTACTGGGCACCCACTGGATTGGCTTTGCTCATGGCATTGCTCACTCCGGAATCCAAAACCAAAATATTGAGCTCAGTTGTGCAGATCAGGCCCCAACCCTAAGTCATAGCTCCTCCGGCTGCCATCTACTAGATGCACTTACGCTTGCCGGCTTTATTGCCTCTACACTCAACCCTGTCATTGCTACCAACTTCTCCCATGAAGTGCAATTGGCTTCCGATGCGTCTTTGTCACCCCGAATCCATGCTGGGCTTTATCAATCGAGAGCTCCGCCTAGCCTCATTCTGTAATTCTTAATCATGCCAAGCGAATGCTTGGTCTACCGATTTTTTGGGCACCCCAACTTGAGAGTGTCCTTCAGAATGAAGGCTTTACCATGCATCACCCCCATCTCTTTTTAGGCAAGAAAAAACTTCTTTTTATTCTTATCTCTGGATTATTAAGCTCAGTCACTGCCGCTCAATCAACTGCGCCAAGTTTAGAAATTACCGCGACAGGCTCTCAAGAGGCAACCCAGAGTATTTTGACGCCGACCAAGATTTTGCAAGGCGATGAACTGCTCAATAAATTAGGCACAACTTTGGGTGCCACACTGGCAAATGAGCTGGGAGTGGCAGCAACTGGTTATGGTGCCGGCTCATCTCGCCCAGTCATTCGTGGACTTGAAGGCTCTCGCGTTCAAATTTTGCAAAATGGTTTATCTGTTGGCGATGTTTCCAATATCTCCCAAGATCATGCGGTTGGCAATAATATGCAAAACGCACATCAAGTAGAGATTTTGCGTGGTGCGGCCGCCCTGCTCTATGGCTCAGGCTCAAGCGGTGGACTCGTAAACGTAGTGAATGACCGCATCCTGACAAACCTGCCTGATAGACCCACAGGCGCCGTCAATACCAGTTACGAAACAGTTAACAATGGCAGAGCTGGTTCAGTTGAGGTAGATGGCGCATTTGGCTCCGTTGCGGTCCACGTGGATACCGCAATCAACAATGCCAATAATTACCGCATACCAGGCAACTCAACACAATCACAAGGTGAGCCTGCAGGTGGATGGAACATCCCACCAGGTGGAGATGGCGGAAACAATTACAGCGGTAAGCTTCCCAACTCTTTTAGCAACCAGAATAATTTGGGTGCTGGCGTTTCCTACATTGGACAGAATGGGTATACCGGTGTTTCTGTTGAGCGCCTCAATAATAATTATGGCATTCCAACGCCCGAAGGCGGATCAATCAACCAGTCACAAAATCGATACGACCTCCAGCACCAAACTCGAGATCCATTTGCAGGATTTTCATCTTTCAAATTTAGTGCCGCTAACTCCAATTACAACCACACAGAATTTAATAATGCAGGTGCAGCTGCATCGCAATGGAAAAATATCGCTAATGAGGCTCGCCTGGAATTAGCTCACAATCCTATTGCAGGATGGAAAGGCACCTTCGGAGCACAGTTCTCTGCCGCCTCTCTGAATGCAACTGAAGTTGGTACAGGAAGTTATGCAATCGTTCCGCCAACAAAAACAAACTCCAGTGCCTTATTTTGGATTGAGGAAGGCAAATGGAATTCCCTACAAGGTAGCTTAGGCCTTCGGTATAACAACGTTGCGCAGAATCCAAACTTAGGAACAACTTTAGAGCCCCAGCCAACGGTCGATCCAGCTGGAACCACTCCTAGCATTACCCTGCAAAATCGCAAATTTAATCTCATATCCTACTCTGCGGGTGGCTTATGGAGCTTCATGCAGGGATACGGAACTGGTGTGGCTTATACAGTTTCGCAACGGGCACCAAGCGCTCAAGAACTTTATTCTTATGGCGCACATGAATCTACTGCAACTTTTGACATTGGCAACCCCAATCTCACTAAAGAGACTTCACATAACTTAGAGTTCAATATTCAGAAGACCAGTGGATTATTGAGAAGTAAAGCCAGCATCTATGCCAACCGATTCAATAACTATATCTACGGCTTCTATACAGGCAGCTCTATTGCTACAAACCCACCAGGTGGAGAAGGTGATGGCTTTAACGTAGTCACTGCACAGCAAGCTGCTGCCACTATCAAAGGTATTGAGGGTGAACTCACCTACAACTGGCAACAACATGGTGTAGGTGGTCGTATATTTGGTGATGCATCACAAGGTACATTTGATGCGGGCGGCAATTTACCGCTACAACCTGCCCCACGTTTAGGTGCTGAGATTGCGCATCAACGCAATGGGTGGCTGACTAATGCTACCTATATCTACAGCTATCAACAAAACCGATTAGCTAACTGGGAGATTGGCCCAGCCCCAAGTTATAACCTCTTAAATGCTGGAATCTCTTACACAGAACGAGTTAAAGATGTGAACTGGACTGTGTATATGAATCTCAAGAACATACTCAATGAGCAAATTCGATATGCCACTACACCAATGGCCGTCCGACTGTATGCCCCGCAGCCTGGTAGAAGCCTAATGGTCGGCCTCAGAGGCACCTTCTAGTTAGTAGACTTCTGGCACATACATCTCAGGGGGTACTGGTCCACGTAAGTAATCCGGATTATGGACACGGGCGGGCAGCTTAATTACTGGATGATCTATTTCTTTATAGGGAATTTGATCGAGTAAATGGGTAATGCAATTTAAGCGTGCTTTTTTCTTATCATTGGCAGCTACAACCCACCATGGCGCCTCTGGAATATGTGTACGCTCAAGCATAGTCTCCTTGGCTTTGGTATAAGCCTCCCATAAACGTCTGGCCTCTAGATCCATTGGACTTAGCTTCCATTGTTTAAGCGGGTCATGGATGCGCATCATAAAGCGGTTGTACTGCTCGTCGTCAGAGATAGAGAACCAGTACTTAATCAGAATGATTCCAGAGCTGATCATCATGCGCTCGAGATCAGGAACAGTCCTAAGAAACTCCTCGTACTCATCATCAGTACAAAATCCCATTACCTTCTCAACACCCGCGCGGTTATACCAGCTGCGATCAAACAAGACAATTTCACCACCAGCAGGAAGTTGCGAAATATACCTCTGAAAATACCACTGCGTTTTTTCACGTTCATTTGGTGCCGGCAAAGCGACAACCTTACATACGCGTGGATTGAGTCTTTGAGTAATACGTTTGATAGCCCCACCCTTACCCGCAGAATCTCGCCCCTCAAACAGAACTGCAACCTTGAGTTTATTTTCTACAACCCAGTCTTGAAGCTTCACTAACTCGCCTTGCAGGCGAAAAAGTTCCTTAAAGTAGAGTTGGCGAGACATCTGTGAGCCGCTATCTCCATCAGGAGACATGCGATCATCATCAAGCTCCATCTCGAGCTCCTCATCCATGCTATCCAAGATTTCTTCTTGAGCTCGCTTGTACCACTCGGCCATCTCTTGATGTTTTGATGTCATATCTTCCTCTAAGGCAATACTACCTTTGTATCCCAGAGATATGACATTTTTATTACACAAGATGATTAAAGAGTTTTAGAAATGGATTCCTGGCAATAAGCCGCTAATTTCTTTCGATCCCAGGTGGAATTCTGATCATTAGAATATATGGGCAGGACGGTAAGTTGAGCAGTCAGTGATCGGTTTTTGATGATGCTTGAGATTGACTCCAAGAGCCCCATATCTCCAATAAAGGCCGGGGATAGACTCCTCTTTCCCGTCTTTTTTGATAGATATTGAATTGCCAGGGGATGCACAGGGACTTGAGTGACGATAGCTGACTCAAAAAGGTTGGGCCTGAACGGTAAAACAATTTCGCCGATGGTTGAAGTCCCCTCGGGAAAGATGCATATTGATTCCGTTTTCAACACACTCGCCATCTGAATAACCACCTGTCTCGCGTGACGAGCACTATCTCTTTGGATAAATACGGTCCCCAATTGCTTGGCCATCCAGCCAAATACAGGCCAGTGCTCCACTTCAGACTTTGCCACAAAACGGATTGGCTTAAAGGCGTTGATCACATGAATATCTAGCCATGAGATATGGTTCGAAGCAATTAGGTGTGGAGTGTTTTCAATCAAATCAGAGCCGAGTACCACAAGCTCAATATTGAAGATTTTCAGCAGATACCGAGACCACTCCCGAATTTTTTGATCTTTGCTGCTACGGCTCAGAAACGGAAAGATGAAGCATAGTATGCAAACACCATAAATCACATGCAGCCAAATTTGAGTCCAAACCCAAACACTCGAGAGTGTAGATGTTTCAATTGGTATGGATTTTTGAGAAAGATTTTTCATAATCAAGCATCAATATAAATCAAGTCATCAAATTGACTTAAAAGCGTCATGAGGCTTACATAAAGATTGGGCTTAATACATACTCATGACGCATTACAGAGCTATCTGGATTTCAGATGTACATCTAGGAACATCAGGATGTCAGGCTAAATACCTTCTCGATTTCTTAAAACATAACGAGGCTGACAAGTTTTATTTAGTTGGTGACATCATTGATGGTTGGAAATTAAAAAGATCTTTTTATTGGCCACAAGCCCATAACGATGTTGTGCAAAAGCTCTTGCGCAAAGCCCGCAAAGGATCTGAGGTAATTTACATCCCCGGTAATCATGATGAAGCAGCTAGACAATACTTTGGCATGTCCTTTGGTGACATCCAGGTCCAAGAAGAGGTCATCCACACTACGCTTGATGGCCGTAAGCTGTGGGTTACACATGGAGATTTATTTGACGGAGTGATGCAATACGCCAAGTGGCTGGCCTATGTCGGAGACTCAATGTACTCCTTCATCCTCTACATTAATCGCTACTTCAACATGCTTCGCATCAAGATGGGGCTGCAATACTGGTCTCTCTCGCAATACCTAAAGCATCAAGTCAAAAATGCGGTGAGCTATATCGCTGATTTTGAGCACATTATGGCCAGAGAGGCCCGTTTACGTAAGTGCGATGGCGTCGTCTGTGGCCATATTCACAAAGCTGAAATCCGAGAAATTGATGGATTGCTCTATTGCAATGATGGCGATTGGATAGAAAGTCTCTCGGCGCTGGTTGAAACCACTACCGGCGAACTCAAAATTATTTATTGGACTCACATTCAAGGTGATCCAGTTCAGACATCCGAAATCACCCTACAACCCGAAGTTGAAGCACTTATTAAAGAGGTTACTGCATGAAAATTATGATCATTACAGATGCATGGGACCCACAAGTTAACGGGGTAGTCGGAACGCTCAAGCAAACTCGTGCCGAACTAATCAATATGGGTCATCAAGTAGAGATGATTACGCCAAATGGCTTCAAATCAATTCCATGCCCCACCTATCCCGATATCGCACTCTCCCTATTTCCCGGAAAAGAAGTTGCCAGAAGAATAAAGGCGTTCGCTCCTGACGCAATGCATATTGCTACAGAAGGTCCTTTAGGCTTGTCTGCTAGAGCATATGCGGTTAAAAATAAACTCCCCTTCTCAACCGCCTATCACACGCGCTTCCCAGAGTATATTAAAGCGCGTACCGGCATCCCACTCGCCATCACTTATGCATTCATTCGCTGGTTTCATGGCCCCTCCATGGCGGTTATGGCGCCAACAGTTGTGGTGAAGGATGATTTAGAAAAATATGGACTTAAGAATGTTGTGCTGTGGTCTAGAGGTGTCGATCTTGATATTTTCAAGATGCAGGATTCCAAAGTGCTTAATAGCGCTCACCCAATCTTTCTATACGTTGGTCGCGTTGCTGTTGAAAAAAATATCAACGCATTCTTGGAAATAGATCTACCGGGATCTAAATGGGTAGTTGGTGATGGCCCGGCCTTAGCCGCTATTAAAGAAAAATATCCCAACATTAATTATCTCGGCGTTTTACAACAAAATGAATTAGCTAAAGTCTATGCAGCAGCTGATGTATTTGTCTTCCCAAGCAGAACGGATACCTTTGGCCTGGTCATATTGGAAGCGATGGCTTGCGGAACACCGGTGGCTGCTTACCCTGTTACCGGTCCAATCGATGTTCTCGGGAAGTCTCCCGCTGGAGCTATGAATGAAGATTTGCGGATAGCCTGCCTGCAGGCTCTCAAAATTCCTCGCGCACTAGCGAGAGAGCATGCGGAAAAATTCTCATGGCGCGCTGCTTCTGAACAATTCGTCAATCATCTCAAGCCGGTTCCATCGCCCGAAGTTCATGTTACAGCTCTTGCCTAAGGTTAAATTTTGACCACCCCTTATAACATTAAGCAAAACCCCCACAAAGGAAACCGGGGGCTTACTAGAGCTTGGCATGCTGCCAAGAATTCTTGGTGCGGCGTTGTTTATGCATTCGAGGAAGAGAGTGCATTTCGACAGGAGCTGGCATTGCTAATCGCTCTCGCACCAGTAGCACTTTTTCTCCCCATTAGCCCCATTGAAAAATGTGGGCTCATTGCTTCATTAATCATGGTCTTGGTTGTTGAATTGTTGAACTCCAGCGTGGAGGCAGCAGTTGATCGAATCTCCTTTGATCATCATGACCTCTCAAAGAGAGCAAAGGACTTCGGATCGGCAGCAGTCATGCTCGCTCTACTGATTGCGGCAATCCTTTGGATCACGATATGCACGCCAATTGTCATAAATTGGTAATGCAGAGCTTCTACCATCAGAAGAATTCATAAAGGAAAACCATGTCTGATATTCCAAACCCATTAGGTGCATTTGATATTTTCAACTCACGTTTTGAGGGCAAGCCAAAGAAAAAAACTAAAGGGAAGAATAAGGCGCATGCCATTAAAAAACTATTCTCAAAAAAAATAGCCAAGAAATTATTTGGAAAGAAGTTTGCCACCCAAACACGTACTGAATTACACATCCAAACGCCTGGTACTCTTGAGAAAGCAACCGCCAAACCAAAACGCCCCGCCTTCCAAATTTCCTGGGCTAGTAATGCGAGCGAGGTCAAGGAAGCTCAACGTCTTCGCTATAAGGTATTTGCCGAAGAGATGGGTGCAAACCTTCCCCGGAATGCAGAAAACTTAGATATTGATGATTTTGATGTCTATTGCGATCATTTACTCATTCGCGATCAAGAGTCATTAAAAGTGGTTGGAACCTACCGGGTACTCCCGCCACACAAGGCGCTAGAAATTGGTCGACTCTACTCGGATTCTGAATTTGACTTATCGCGCTTGAATCATTTGCGCCCGAAGATGGTTGAACTCGGTAGATCCTGCGTGCATGCGGAGTATCGCTCTGGCGCGGTGATTATGGCCTTATGGAGTGGACTCGCCCAATACATGCAAAAGCATCATTATGAAATTATGCTGGGTTGCGCAAGCATTCCAATGGGGGATGGCGGTCACTTTGCAGCCAGCCTCTATAACTCACTTAGCAATGAACAAATAGCACCAGTCGAGAATCATGCTTTCCCGCGATTACCATTGCCCCTGGATAGATTAAATGGTGGCCTAGAGGTAGAGCCACCCCCTCTGATTAAGGGTTATCTTAAATTAGGCGCGAAGATTTGTAGTGCTCCAGCCTGGGATCCAGACTTCAATACCGCTGATGTGCTAACCATGCTACGCCTGTCAGAAATTAATCCGCGCTATGCCAAGCACTTTCTAGGGCTGTAGAATTACTTTAAATTGATGCTATAGGGTCGGCCGATTCTCTCCCACTCGGCCGCTTCTTTTTCTAGACTAAATTCGGTCAGTGGATGCTCCTTAGTCCACTCCTCGGAAAGACTAACCGAATATGAGCCATTAACTTCTGAGACCTTGACTTTGGGCAGATTGGCATCGCTGCGCCCCCGACAAAGTACCTGAGCTAAGCGCAAACAGAACAGCATGCGCCAATCTGAAAAACTAGAATTATTAGCCAACTTACCTAATTTACCAGTATGACCAATCAACAATGCAGCTAATCTTGCCTGGTCGTTTTTAGAAAAGCCTGGCATATCTGCATTTCCAGCAATATATGCAGAATGCTTATGGTATCCATTATGAGAAATCGATAAACCAATTTCATGCAAATTGGCAGCCCACTGGAGCAAGGCAATATTATCTGCCCTACTTTCTTCATCCGGCTTGGGAAGTTGCGACAAGAACTCAGCCGCCAAGCTACCAACCCGACTTGCCTGATCACGATCTACCGTGTATCGCTGCATAAATTGCTCAACCGTGACATAGCGCATATCGGCGTGCTGAGAGCGCCCCAAGAGGTCATATAAGACGCCTACCCGTAATGCAGCATCAGTCACCTCCATACTCTCAATACCCAATTCATCAAAGACAGCGATCATGATGGCAAGGCCACCAGGCCAAACAGTGCGCCTATCATCTTTGAGACCCACCAACTCCACTTGATTTACATGCTCATATTTGAGCAGATGCTTTTTCATGGCTTTTAAGCCATCGCGTGTAATTAAGCCGCTAGAGCCATTCACTCGACCCATGGTTAAGCTATCGCCATGATTATTGAAGTTGTTATGGGCAATAAGCTCAGCTAAGGCGCGAGCTGTTCCCGAGGATCCGATCACCTGCTTCCAGCCGGTTTTTAAAAAAGCTCCGGAAATAACTTGGATTTCTCGACGTGCAGCAAGCTCGGCCTCTTTGAACGCATGAGAATCAATATTTCCCTTCGGAAAGAAACGAAGGCTATGAGAGACGCAACCAATATATAGGCTCTCCATTAATTTAGGCTCATATGCTTTGCCGATAATCAATTCAGTAGAGCCGCCGCCAATATCCACTACTAAGCGATTCCCCTGAACTGCTGGGACCTCATGAGCTGCGCCAATATATATCAGGCGAGCCTCTTCAACACCGGCAATGATTTCGATTGGAAAGCCCAAGGCCTCTTCAGCATCACGAACAAAATTAGGAGCATTCTTAGCCACACGCAGCGTATTCGTCGCAACTGCACGAACTTTGCTAGGGTCGAAACCACGTATGCGCTCCCCAAAGCGACGTATTGCAGTGATGCCGCGCTGATAAGCCTCATTACCCAGTAATTTATCGTCAGTTAATCCAGCCGCCAGGCGGACTGATTCACGCAAGGTATCGATTGGGCGCAGCTGAGTCCCGGAAGATGTTTGAACCTCTTGGGCCACTAACATCCTAAAACTATTCGAACCCAAGTCGACAGCAGCGACCAGATCTGATGAATTATTTTTAGGTAAATCTGTAGCGGTAGTCACAATATTTCCAGTAGCTGCGTAGTTCAATTAATACGTAGTCTACAACTTAAGACTTAAGCGGCTAAATTTCTTTCTGAACTTGAGCAGTCAATACTCCCAAAACTACAGAATATGCAGCAGTCACCAGACTTTGGCTTCAATATGGTCTCACATGAATGACAACGATATAAATGCTGAGAGAAACCCTTGGGTAAAGCCAAGATTTCAGCATTCAAGCAGATTGGGCATGTGATAGTAGAGCAATGCTCTTGAAGTAATGTAGTCACACACGAATCATCCACCTCAAATATGACAACTTCATGTCAACCTACTAAGACATGAGACTGTCATATGGAGTTGATAGGATCACATCACAAATCAAGCTGGGTTAAGAAAAAATGAGTAAATATCACTACGAAGATGCAATTCAACAGTTACAAAAGACAGGACAAATCACTCTATCCGATTTTAAGAGTTTGCCTTACGAAGAACTTGTAGAGCTTCTTGAAGAGATTAAGGTGTGGTGTCTTTATGCCAATGGAAAGCTCGAAAAACTACCCAAGGAATCCAAAAAGAAGAAGAGAAAGAAAAAAGAAAGAGAGTAATCTCTCAATTTTCTTAAGATGTAATGCGATCTTTCGGAAAGCGCAAAGTAAAAGTGCTGCCCTTTCCTGGAGTGCTATCAATTAGTAATTGAGCTTGATGGCGGTTAGCAATATGCTTCACAATCGCCAAACCTAGGCCTGTTCCCCCCGTATCCCTTGAACGACTTCGATCAACCCGATAGAATCGCTCAGTCAGCCTAGACAGATGTTCAGATGCAATACCTGGCCCCGTATCCGTCACAGAAAACTCACCATACCCCTCACTATTAACAGACCATTTAGCGGTCACAACGCCAACATCAGGCGTATACCGAATGGCGTTCGAAACAAGATTGCTAAATGCAGAAAGAATTTCTCGTTCCTCCCCCATTAAATTACAAGGAGTTGAAATCTCAAAATTTAAAGCATGCCGACCTTGGGAAAGTGCCTCAGCATCATTTCTAACCAAAGCCATTAGCGTATCGATATTAATTACCTGTAGAGGGGCCGGTAAGGTATTCGCCTCAAGATTTGCAAGGGTCAGCAAATCCTCCACTAGACTCTTCATGCGTTGAGCTTGTGACATCATCATTTCAAAATATTGGTCACGCTGCTGCTTATCAATATCAAGAGATTGAATCGTCTCCAAAAAACCCATGAGCACAGTAATAGGAGTTCTCATTTCATGCGAGACATTGGCGACGAAATCACGTCGCATCGCATCGGCTTTTTGTAAATCGGTCACATCCTGCACAAGCAAAAGATGGCGCTTTTGACCAAATGGAAAAGCTTGAATCATCAAACTCAAGTTGGCATCCGCCCCCATCCTCTCCAGCAATAGAGGGTCTTCAAACTGGCGCCTATTTAGATACTGAATGAATTCAGGGCGGCGTATAAGAAAATTAATTCTCTGAAGCACATCTCGCTTGAAATTTAATCCAAAAAAACGCTCAGCAATTTCATTGCACCATTCAATTTGATCTTGATCATCAAGCATCAAGATGCCATTAGGGGATGCCTGAAAAGCTTCAATAAAGCGATCATGCTGCTTTTCAACCGTTCGGACTTCTTGCTTCAGATTGCGTACAAGTCGCTGCAGTCTGAAAAAAACTTCTTCCCAAAAGCCGCTAGGGAGCGGCATATTTTCAACGGCATCTTGTAATATGTATTTTCTGAGGCGAGCTAAATTGATGTAAGAGTAGACCAATGGCACAGCCAATACCGCCATTCCAGCAGCAATAGCAAAGTCAGCACCCCAATTGGCAAGCGCAATATATGCAGCCAGGAATGCCAGACATAGAAGAGTGATGAAACGAGTTAAAACGGATAGCATGACGCAATCTTAGAGCATCTGTAAGCAGAGCTAGTAAATCATCTAAAAATGCCTAGTAAATAAGCACTTAGGTTTCGGTTGGCACTTTGGTGATTCTGTAACCACTACCTCTAACAGTCTCAATAAAACGATCGCAATCCATTGGTGCCAGAGCCGCCCTTAAGCGCTTGATATGGACGTCTACAGTTCTCTCCTCAATATAGACATCACTTCCCCAAACCTGATCAAGCAGGCTTGCTCTGGAATGAACGCGCTCTGGGTTGGCCATAAAAAATTGAAGTAGGCGATATTCTGTTGGCCCCAAAAGAATCGGCTTTGGATCAACATTAGGCCGAACCGCTAGAACACGATGGGAGCTTGGGTCTAACCTGAGTGGCCCCACCGATAATGGCCCCGTATCGGCCATAGGAGCTTGCCTACGAAGAAGTGCTTTAACCCGAGCAACCAACTCCTTTGGAGAGAATGGCTTGGTTACAAAATCATCGGCACCAGAATCCAGGCCCAGAACTTTATCGGACTCTTCGCTTTTTGCGGTCAACATCAGTATCGGCAGCCCTCTTGTGCGCTCATTGGCGCGAAGCTCCCTAGCAAATTGAACCCCCGATTTACCTGGCAACATCCAATCCAAAATAAGCAGACTCGGCAATTCATCTCGCATCATATTCATGGCGACTTCGGTTTGAAGGGCCTTCTCCACCTGATAGCCCGCATGTGTCAAGTTAATCGCAATTAATTCAGCAATGGAGGGCTCATCCTCAACAACCAAAATACGGTGAGTCATGGTCATTCTTATGTCCTATTTGCCTCGCGAACAAGATCCTCGTGCGGAAGATGGCGAACATCAGAACCCTTGGCAATATAAATCACAAATTCAGCAATATTCTTTGCATGGTCTCCAATACGTTCAATAGCCTTTGCAATGGTCAACATATCCAGGCCAGTAGTGATCGTATGCGGATCCTCCATCATGTATGAGATCAGCTTGCGAACAAAGCCCCTAAATTCTTCGTCAATCTGACGATCTTCTTGAACCACTTCAGCAGCAGCCACAGTATCCAAGCGAGCAAAGGCATCTAGACTCCGACGCAATAGTGAAATTGCCATTTGGCCTGAAAGACGGATTTCGGCTACGTTAATATTGTGAGTTGCACCAGCCTCAATTAAGCGTTTAGTACGTTTGGCCACCCGCTCAGCCTCATCGCCGGCACGCTCTAAATTGGTAATGGCCTTAGAGACAGCCATTACTAGACGCAGATCTCGGGCAGTAGGCTGGCGACGAGCAATCAATTCAGTGCAAGCCATATCAATCTGAATTTCAAGATCATTAACCTGTTTTTCATTCTGAATAACAATATTACAAGTCTCAATATCCATTTGCGTAAATGCGCGCATCGCAGTTGAAATCTGAGACTCAACAAGACCGCCCATTTCCAGCAAACGACTGGATAGTGAATTTAAATCCGCATCAAATTGTGACGAAAGGTGTTTATCAGGCATTTATATCTCCAATTAACCGAAACGACCGGTAATGTAATCTTCTGTTTCTTTACGCTTAGGCTTGATGAATATTTCATCTGTCTTACCAAATTCAATTAAGCTTCCAAGATACATATAGGCCGTGTAATCAGACACACGGGCAGCTTGCTGCATATTGTGAGTAACAATCGCGATCGTGTACTCATGCTTAAGCTCATTGATCAACTCTTCAATCTTTCCAGTAGAAATTGGATCCAAAGCGGAAGTTGGTTCGTCGAGCAGAATGACGGATGGCTTAACAGCTACTCCCCGCGCAATACATAATCGCTGCTGCTGACCACCAGAGAGCGATAGACCGCTTTGATTTAATTTATCTTTTGCCTCATTCCAAAGTGCAGCCTTATTTAGGGCCCACTCAACACGTTCGTCCATCTCTGAGCGAGAGAGCTTTTCATAAAGACGTACACCGAACGCAATGTTTTCGTAGATGGACATTGGAAAAGGTGTTGGCTTTTGGAAAACCATGCCAATCCGTGAACGTAGTAAATTCAAATCCTGACCAGGGGCTAAAATATTTTGACCATAAAAGTTAATCTCACCTTCAGCACGCTGCCCAGGGTAAAGATCGTACATTCGGTTCAAGGTACGCAATAAGGTCGACTTACCACAGCCAGATGGACCGATAAAGGCAGTAACCTTACCCTCTTCAATATTCAAATTAATATTCTTTAGGCCCTGAAAGGCGCCATAGAAAAAGTTCAGGTTGCGAACCTCCAGCGCATTCTTCGCTTCACTTATCGGCTGTTGATTTTGCATATCATTCATTCGTGTTCCTTGACTATCAATTGTATTTAAGTCAAACATTGTTTTTATATTGCTCATTAACCTTGGACCTTCTCGCGGAATACCACACGGGCCAGAATATTTAGCCCAAGCACGGCAAACGTAATCAATAAAGCTCCACCCCAAGCTAGCTCGACCCAGTTATCGTAGGGGCTCATTGCAAACTGGAAAATCACCACCGGTAAGTTCGCCATTGGAGCATTCATATTGGTCGAGAAAAACTGATTATTGAGTGCGGTAAATAGTAGTGGCGCTGTTTCTCCGCTGACGCGAGCTAGAGCTAATAAGATACCTGTCATTACGCCACTTTGCGCAGCTCTTAGGGTGATCATAAAAGCCACTTTCCACTTCGGAGTGCCTAGAGCATAAGCCGCCTCTCGCAAGCTTCCCGGAACCAAGCGCAACATGTTCTCAGTGGTACGAACTACCACTGGAATCGCAATTAAAGCTAAAGCAATCGTACCGGCCCAGCCGGAGAAGTGGCGTACTTGAGCCACCACGAAAGCGTAAACAAATAAGCCAATGACAATTGATGGCGCTGAAAGCATGATGTCAGTGACAAAACGAGTGATAGCGGCAATCCGACTGCGGTCACCATACTCGGAAAGATATAAGCCAGCTAAAACACCAATTGGTGTACTAATTAGGGTGCAGCAACCAACCAATAGCAAACTTCCAACAATTGCATTTGCTAGGCCACCACCGTCAGAGCCAGGAGCTGGAGTACTTTGTGTAAACAAGGTGATATCAAGAGCTGAAAAACCCTTAAACACCAGAACACTCAAAATCCAGAGCAAAAAAATCATACCCAAGCCCATAGCACCCATTGATAGTGCCAGGCCAATTTTGTTGGCGCGCTTACGCTTCGCAAAAATAGTGGGATTGATATTCGAAATATTGTTCATGTTTTAAGCCCTTGCTTCTTCTCCATATTGTTTAGCATCCACTTTGCACATGCCAGAACAATAAAGGTAATGATGAATAGCGCTAATCCCAGGGCGAATAAGGAAGACAGATGGTTACCTGCCTCAGCCTCGCCAAACTCATTAGCAAGCGTTGAAGCTATTGAAGTTCCAGGCGCAAATAAGGATGGCGATAAACGGTGCGCATTACCAATCACGAAGGTTACAGCCATCGTTTCTCCAAGCGCCCTACCAAGGCCCAGCATGACACCGCCGATGACACCTGCCTTGGTATATGGAAGAACCACATTTTTGACCACTTCCCACGTGGTGCAACCGATACCATAGGCCGACTCTTTTAAGACCGGGGGAACAATTTCAAACACATCACGCATCACGGAAGCAATGAATGGCAGAATCATCATTGCTAGAATCAGACCAGCGCAAAGTACACCAATACCATTAAATGCGCCTGAAAATAAGATTCCTAAACCAGGAATTTGGCCTAGTGTTGCGGCTAAGGCTGGCTGAATATATTCAGCAAATAACGGAGCAAAGATGAAAAGGCCAAACATCCCGTAAATGATGGACGGAACCGCTGCCAGCAACTCTACCGCAGTACCTAGTGGTCTGCGTAAAGGGCCTGGACAAAGTTCAGTAAGGAAGACTGCGATACCAAAACTTAATGGCACGGCTATTAGCAATGCAATTAAAGAAGTAACTAAGGTGCCGTAGATAGCAATCAAGCCACCAAATTCACCATTAACAATATCCCACTCTTGAGTAAAGAAAAAACTAAAACCAAAAGTGCTCAGGGCTGGCCAAGCATTGCTGACTAAGGAGATCATGATGCCAAGCAAGGCGATCAATACAGATAAAGCAAAAAATTGAGTAATTGCGTGAAACAGGAAATCTTGAATACGCTGCAACTTAGCAATTCGGAGCGCTTGCGGCGTCGGTGCTGAGTGAGACTGGGTCGATTCAATCATAAATTGCACTTATTTAAATATTGAAACAGCTCCGCTTTCAGCGGAGCTGTTTTTCAGCGATGACTAAGAAATCTTAATCAACAATCCTTACTTAGTAACAACCTTTGAAAATACATTCTTGCGAATGAAATCTGTGGTTACATCAGGCATCGGAACATAGTCCAACTCTTCAGCCATCTTCTTACCATCCTTGAATGCAAAGTCAAAAAACTTAATTACTTCGGCGGCATTTGCCTTGTTCTCTGGATTTTTGTAGATCAAGATGAAAGATGCGCCAGTGATTGGCCATGATTTAGCACCAGAAGCATTGGTAATAAATGTACCCATACCAGGAATCTTGGACCAGTCTGTTCCGGCCGCTGCCGCTGCAAAAGTAAGATCATCAGGCTGAACAAATTGACCGTCTTTATTCTTCAAAGAAACACTAGTCATTTTATTTTTCTTGGCATATGCATACTCAACATATCCAATCGCACCCTTAACGCGAGTAACGTTAGCCGCAACGCCCTCATTACCTTTTCCGCCTACAGAGGAAGCTGCCGGCCATTTAACAGCAGCACCTTCACCAACCGCATCCTTCCAGTTTTGACTAACCTTAGCTAAATAGTTTGTAAAAATTGCTGTGGTTCCAGAGCCATCGGCGCGGTGCACTACAGTAATTGGTAGGTCAGGCATCTTCATACCAGGGTTGTTCAACACAATACGTTTATCGCTCCAGTTTGTGATAACACCCTGGAAAATATCGGACAAGGTATCTGGTGATAATTTAAGCTCATATGGCTTTACACCTTCAACGTTAATTACCGGGACAACACCACCAATAATTGCTGGAAACTGGACTAAACCGTCTTTTTCTAAGTCTTCAAACTTAACTGGATTATCGGATGCGCCGAAATCAACAGTCTTAGCTTTAATTTGCTTGATGCCACCAGAGGAGCCAATAGATTGATAGTTCATATTTGAACCAGTTTTTGCTTTGAAAGCTTCCGCCCATTTGGCGTAGATTGGGTACGGGAATGTTGCACCGGCGCCAGTCATATCAGCCGCAAAAGCAACCGGGGCAATTGAAATGGCGCTAATGATTAACGCTTTTTTCAAGAAAGATTTCATGTGGATCGATCCTCAAATTAATACCGCAACATTGCGATAACAGAACGATACGACTAGAGTGTGACTGTTTTGTGACAGGCTTTGCAGGAAAAATTAATTCAATAAAATCAGCAACTTAAGCAGTCGGGATCAGATCGGCAATGCTCTTGGCTGAACTCATGGCGACATCGCCATCTTGAGCTTCAACCATGACCCGCAGGACGGGTTCGGTGCCTGATGCGCGGATAAGTACCCTGCCTGTGCCTTTGAGGTCATTCTCGACCTGGCTTACCTTCGCTTTAAGGGTGCTGTCAGTCTTCCAGTCATAGCCAGCTTTGAATTTGATATTTAGGAGCACTTGGGGGAAGATTTGTACGGAATCCAATAATTGAGCCAAACTCTTCTTAGTCTGACTCATGGCGGCTAGCACTTGCAGTGCAGCAATAGTGCCGTCACCAGTCGAGTGACGGTCCAGGCAAAGAAGATGACCTGAACCCTCGCCGCCAATGAGCCAACCCTTTTGTTTCAGCAACTCTAAGACATAACGATCGCCAACATTGGCACGCTCAAATCCAATACCCAAACCTTTAATGGCGTTTTCTATAGCGAGGTTGGTCATTAAAGTACCAACCACTCCGCCCATTGCTTGACCACGCTCGATCCGGTCTTTTGCGAGCACATATAGAAGCTCATCACCGTTAAACAATCGGCCAGAGGCATCAACCATTTGCAAGCGATCTGCATCACCATCCAATGCGATACCAAGATCTGCTTTGGTTTCTTTAACTTTAGCAATTAATGCCGCAGGGGATGTCGCACCAAAACCATCGTTGATATTGCGGCCGTCGGGTTGAACTCCAATAGAGATAACTTCTGCGCCAAGCTCATGGAACACATGTGGTGCCGTGTGATAGGCAGCACCATGAGCACAGTCCACCACCAACTTCATGCCTTTAAGATTTAACTCACCCGGAAAGGTGGATTTACAAAATTCAATATAACGGCCAGCGGCATCGTCTATACGAAATGCCTTGCCCAATTCTTTTGAGCTAACACAGCCCATCGGTTTAGTAAGCTCAGCCTCAATAGCCAATTCAAACTCATCGCTTAACTTGCCGCCATCAGCGGAGAAAAATTTAATGCCGTTATCTTGATAGGCGTTGTGTGATGCTGAAATCACTACGCCAGCAGATAAACGCAAAGCCTTAGTCAGATAAGCAACGCCCGGGGTTGGCATTGGTCCACACAACATGACATCTACACCAGCAGCGGCAAAGCCAGCCTCTAAGGCAGCCTCCAATAAATAACCAGAAACTCGAGTATCTTTACCAATCAAAATCTTGCAACGCTCACCAGGTTTTGCCTGGCTACTGAGTACTTTGCCAGCAGCATAGCCGAGGCGAGTGATGAACTCCGGAACAATCGGAAATTGCCCCACTTCACCGCGAATGCCATCAGTACCAAAGTATTGTTTTTTCATGGGCTTGATTATAAAACTTGTGTGTATTTAGCCAAACAAGTTAATTCTGGACTGCTTCCCAGAGCTTTAAGGAGTCAACCGTCTCCTGTACGTCATGGACACGGATGATCCGAGCACCCCGATCAGCAGCCAGAATGGCAGCAGCAATACTAGGCGCTACTCGGTCATTAGTATCACGACCTGTTAACCTACCCAACATCGATTTACGAGAAATCCCCGCTAGTACCGGATAGCCTAATTGCGAGAATTGATCAAAATCTGCCAGCATCTTGAGGTTGTGCTCCAGACTTTTACCAAAACCAAATCCCGGATCAATAGCGATTCTATTATTAGCAATACCTTGATTCTCTAGCAAGGTGGCGCGTTCTTGTAGAAACTCTTTGACCTCTGTGATGATGTCGTGATACTCAGGATCAAATTGCATGGTCTGTGGATCACGCTGCATGTGCATTAAAACGATACCGCACTGTTTATTGGGATTACTCTTATCACTCTCGACGACAGCATCTATTGCGCCCTCTTGTCGCAATGCCCAGATGTCATTAACGCAATCCACTCCGGCATTGAGTGCCTGACGCATCGTTTCTGCTTTATAGGTATCAATGGATAGGGCTAGGCCGCAATCTTTTAAAGCCTCAATCACTGGCAAGACGCGATCCAATTCTTCTTGCAGAGAAACCGGTTCAGCGCCAGGGCGAGTAGATTCACCCCCGATATCAATCATGTCTGCGCCATTGGCAATCATGCGCTCAGCCTGAGCAATCGCATCACTTGGAGCTCTAAATCTGCCTCCATCTGAAAATGAATCTGGCGTGGCATTCAGAATACCCATGACTAGCGGGCGTTGACGTTTATTAAAGTCAAAAAGAAAACGCCCGCAACGCCATGTTGCGGGCAGAGTTTGCTTCAT
>ERZ650301.35-NODE-35-length-27107-cov-5.215289_pt1 | contig 27107 bp, 20 predicted proteins | sample MGYA00376237_ERZ650301 | MGnify/ENA primary metagenome ERZ650301 (study PRJEB26733, sample SAMN07839255) | wastewater metagenome | biome: small river; feature: stream; material: water | place: USA: North Carolina | collected 2016-04-05 ...
GCAACTCGGTTAGCCGCATCAAGGTGGCTTTCCCATCGGCTCTGGCCGAGTGGGTGCCTAATGCCGATGCCAGCCAGTGGTTGCGAATCCAGGATGGCAAGGTTGACACCGACTCAGCCACGAAGGAACAGTTTCACGCCACCAACGTAGTAGTACTCGATGTTCAAGAAGACCGCAGCTATGCCGACCCAAAGTATGGTCACATCCCGAAGGCCGTTCTGGTTGGCAAGGGCAAGGCTTGGGTTTTCACCGGCGGCAAGTATGTTGACGCCTTCTGGTCGAAGGCCAACCAAACCGCTCGCATCATCTTGACCGACGCCAAGGGCGCCGCCATCAACCTCGCCCCGGGCAACACCTGGGTCGAGCTAAAGCCGGCCGACCCTGAGGGCAAGTTGACCATCGTGGCTGGCGCTAGCCCTTCGGCCACCCCGTCGCCAACCAAGTAGTAGTTTCTCGGTTCTGTCGACTTCTAGTCGTCTAGGGGTTCGCGCCCAGGCTGGCGCTCCCAAGGCACTTCGGTGACCTTGGTTGGGTCGACCAGCGCAGAGTGATCGGCCGCGACAATCTCGACGATGCGCGCCGCCGATTCACCCGGATAAGGCGATGCCGCCTCACGCAAGGCTTCAATCTCGGCAGCGCGATCTGGCAGACCGGCCTCGAGGATGAACTCGAACCCGGCAACGAACTCGCCAAAGCTATTCAGGCGAACCGATGCCTGGGCGGCGAGCTCGCCGAGCGCCGAGAACTTCCAGTGGCCCTGATTCTCGAGGAACACAGCCGGTTTGCCGGTGACCAACGGATACTCAGCCAAGAACGAAATACCATCGGTCAACAGCACATCGCAGTTCACAAACAGTTCTGCAGGGCCCGAGGCGTGATCGATTGAAGTGTTCGGCAGGGCATCCCAGCCGGCTAACCAAGCGTCGAGGTCAGAGTCGCTGATTACCTCGCGGTCGGCCAAAGTGCCAAACATGAATGGGTGCGGTCGCAAAACCACGTCAATTTCGGGGTGGGCGGTGGCCCAATCGAGCATCTCGAGATACATCTGTGCAAAAGTGCCAAAGTTCAGCCAGTGTGGAGAATAACTGTGGTGCGGCGCCCAAAGCACGCGGGTGCGGTCATCCTCAGAGCGCGCCACCGCAGCCCTCTGCCCAGCCGCCTTCTCAGCCGAGTGAATCAGCGCATCCACCTTCGGTGACCCGGTAAAGAAAACGTGTTCGGCACCGCGCGAGGTCTCGGCATACGCCTCGCGCACGAACTTATCCTGGGTAAAAATGAGCGAGGCCAGCTGGTGTGAACGCTGGGTATAGAGGTGACCGGCAACATCCTCGTCGCCCGGTTCGTTCACAATCGGCAGCGAGTAGTAGGGCACATAGGCAATGCGGGTGAACTTGACCAGTTCGTCGGCGCGATAGGCCTTCTGATAGTTGCGCTGCCACGGATAGTTGATAAAAACGTACTCTGGCGCCCAGTCGCGCAGCTCGCTCGCGTCCTCCGAGCCGATCACATGGTCGATACCCAGCGAGGCAAAGAAGTCTGAGACGCCCGAGGCGTCATCCCAGGATGCATCACCCGTCAGCTTGCGGGGGATTGCGACGACCAAAACCTCGAAGCGCGGGTCGTCTAGCATGCGCGAGTAAATCTCGGCCAGGCTATCCCAGGCCTCGTAATAGAAAGTGACGAATGCCACGCGTTTGCGCATGACTCAACTCTAGGCGTCTGCGGGGTGGCCGTTAAATGGAAAAAGACCCGAGGCCCCGAATTCATGGGTCCCGAATCTTTTCCTTTGCAGAAGGCTTGGTTTCAACTGCAACCTCCATTCTGTCAGACAACCCTGTTAAAACCCTTAAGTTTCCTTAGGTTAAGCCAACTAATTAATGACCGGTCACTTCCGCGGCTAGAAGCCAACCAACCAATAGATTTGAACTATGAACCTGAAGAGCAAGGCCGTCTTGGCCATCACCACCCTTACCGCTGCCACCATGGCCCTAGTTGGCTCGAGCGCCGCAACCGCCGCCGTCTACTGGCCAACCGCCGCCGACAGCCTCACCAAGACCACGTTCGCCGTTGACAGCCAAGAGAGCTTCACCAGCACCCAGGGCTTCAGCACCCTCTTCAACGCCAAAGACCAGCTGTGTGAGACCTTGGGCGAGAGCCCTTGTGCGAATGTCACCACGGATGTCTTCAACGGCTCATACGTTCTACCGGTCTGCACCTCGGCAACCCAGATTCTTTGCCTTGACACCGTCAACATCTATAAGGGCACAAAGGCCGCCGCGACTTTCATTCGCCAGGTGATTGCACCAACCGCCAAGGTTGATGCAGCTTCTGCAACCGCAGGCATCCCAGCCGGTGGCGCCACCTCACTGTGGACCGGTGCCGATGGCAAGACCTACGCCGTGAGCGTTGAGGTTCAGGTTCAGATCGTCAAGGGCAAGCTAACCGCCAACACCTTCTCTGCTGTGGTCAACCCATACACCGTGACCACCGGCGCATTCACCGGCGCAACCGTGATTAAGAAGGACAACAAGACCTTCATCGACGACCAGCGCGAACTCAACTGCGCCTGGGTCGAAAACGGCACTTGTGGCGAACTTCAAGACTTCGACCCGGCAACCCGTGTCGGCATCACCTTCAGAATGGGCAAGCCAACCGCACAGTTCTTGTCTGGCCGTTTGGTCAAGCCGACCCTGGCCGTTGCCAAGGCTGCCGGCACCAACCAGATCTCACTAAGCATTGACGCCGCACCGGCTAGTGTTCAGCAGCTTTCAATCAAGTTGGCAACCAACAAGGTTCCAGCCGGTCTAAACGTCGGTGGCACACCTAAGGGAATGTTCGACTACTCACTAGACACGACCAAGAACGTCACTGCTCTTCGCACCGTTGCCGGCAACAAGGCATCGGGCAACCGCACATTCTGGGCCGTCACCAACGCCGATGACTCTCGCATCACCCAGCCAACCAGCTGCAAGGCTGCCTCTGGCATCGCCGGCCTAGTGGCCACCGATGCGCTGGTAGCCGACAGCTTCAGCCCTGTGAAGAGCGCAGGAGCCCTAAAGCAGACCATCAACGGCCTTCTCAACAACGCCGACGGCAAGGCCGACTCGGGCAGCCTAGACCTGTTGCTAGCTGACGACTTCGCCCGCTGCACCTTCGGCCTAGCCAAGACCGGCATCCTAAAGGTCAAGACCACCGGCGGCACCGCAGCCAACGCCGTAACCTCGAGTTGGGTTTCGGCTAGCTTGTCGGGCATCAAGTATGGCGCGGCCAGCACCCCGACCGTTGTGGTTACGCGCTAGACTTCGAGTTAAAGCTTGAGGCCCAGGTCAATGACCTGGGCCTCTTACTTTGTTTGTCGACTACTTATCTTCGCCCGACGCAATCTTTTCTGCGGTCGAGTTCTTGATTACAAGCCATGTCGGCATCTGGGTATTGACGAGGTTTGCCTTCGACTGCTGAGCCACAAGCCCATCGCCGGTCAGGTTGATTGCTCCGACTCGGATGATGTACTTGACGCTCTCAGGCAGGGTGTTGATGTCAAAGGTTGAGCCTTCAGCGAGCACCATCTTTTGCGAAGTTGGTTCGTCCAGCCAAAGCTGAGCGGCTTGAGTGGTCTGTTGAACCGTGCCGATAATCATCAGGTTCTTCTTCTCGTCGGCAGTTAGGTTGTCGTGTGCCCAGCGGGATGACTGGGTGTACATACCGACCTCAGAACTCGGAACAGTCATGTTGGTGTAACTGCTGATTGCATAGATCACAATCACCAGTGGCGCGAAAACATACAAGAACATCTGGGAACCCTGCTCAGGCTTGAACAACCAGTAGGCAAGCATGGCTAGCCCCAGAAGCGCGAAGAGAAACAGTGGAATTCCCGACTTGATTGCTGACGCAATCAACGATGAGTCGGTGAACAGCGCTGGAACGTATTTGCTCATGTTTGGAAGAGCCACAAATACCCATGCGGTTACTCCGCCAAGGATCAGCCACTTGGCCAGGTTTCCGAGTTTTGGAATGTGGTTTCCGAGCGGTAGCAGGGTCAGTGGCAAGAACGGGATCAAGTACTCGTAGTAACGAATCATGACTCGGTTCTGCAAGGTTTCGCCGAAGGCGCTTGAGTAGGCCACGAAGACCGCTGAAACGAGCACGAGTGCGATCAGTGCGACGAAGAGGAAGAACGAAACCTTGGTGGTCTCCGAAGGTTCGCCCTTGGTCTTGAAGGCGCGGCTGGTCTGGATTCCGGTCAAGATCAGTGGAACCGACAGGAACATGATCATGAAGGCGATGTGGAAGAGCACCTGCCAGATGGTGGTGCCAACCGCTCCGCCAGAGGCAATTGCAGTTACCGCAGGGTCAGTTGTGGCTTCGCCGATAGCCTTACCGCCGCTGTTGATTGCTGAGGTTGCAGAAGCATCATAAGAACCACCGAAGATGGCTAGACCCTTTTGTCCCGCAAATGCATATCCGATCGCGAACTTGGTTGCGAACATGGCTGCAACGAAAGCTAGTGCGCGAACTGGCGCATTGAGCCAACGGTTTCCTTCACCCTTGAAGGCAAGGTAGATGATGTACGCGAAGATCGGCGCTGCCAAGAAAAGTGCGTGAGGCTTGACCAGGGTGACGAGGCCGAGCCCGACACCGAGCAGTGCCCACTTGCCTACGCCAGTGCGTGCGTGGAAACGAAGAGCGAAATAGATGACCAGGGCACAGCCAAAATAGAACATCATTTCTGGGGTGAAATATGAGGCATAGGCCGAGATTGGGCCAACCAGAGCGAGCATCGCGACCACGAAAGACACCCCTGGCTTTGCGATCAGGCGGGCAGCGAAATAGACCACTGCCGAGAAGGCGAGCAAGAACCCGAGGTTATAAACCTTCGCCGCCGTATAGAAGCCATAACCAAAGGCCGAGGTAGAGCTGAAGATGATGTTGAAGAAGTAGTTCGGTACCGAGCTGTCAGCGAGTGGAGTGTGACGAGCGTTCATGCTGTAGATGTATTCGTCACCAAGAATCTTTGGCAGCACAGTCATGATGCGGGTCATAACCCAAATCAGACCTAGACCAACCACCGGGGCAACCCAACCGAAGGTTTTCCAGAACTTGCCAGGGTTGCTCTTGATAAGACCCCAGTTAACCGGGGTGTTATCTGCTGCGATGTCTTTTAGCGTGGTCATTAGTCCCTCTCGAGCCCGTGGCGGGCACGCTTTGGTGTTGCTGCGATGTCATATGAAATGAATGCTAAGAAAAGTTGGAAACCTAGAATCAGGGGAACTGCCGACAACATCACTGTTCCGGCAGACGCGGCATCCGCGCCAGCTAGTGACTGACTAAAACGAACAAGGCCGGTTACAGTGCCAAATACCATCATGATTAGACCCAGAGGCAATTCAAATGAGGCAATGTTAAGTTCGCGCAGGTAGTAGGCATAAAAAATGCGCTTCAAGTGATTGGCAAAGTGGCGGCGAGGGAACTCCCAAAGTACCTTGCCGATTTTTAGGTTGCTAGTCTCGTCGCCATAGCTTGAGGCGATTGGAACATCCCAAACCACCGCGCGCATAACTGCCAAACGATAGAGCATGTCGGATTCGAAGAAGAAGCGTTTGTTGACCTTGGCCATCGGTAACTGGCTCAGGATGCTCCGGTGAATCGCGGTGTAACCATTGGTCGGGTCGGTAATGTTCCAGTACCCGGTAGAAATCTTGCTCATCAGTGACAGTACGGCGTTACCAAAGATGCGAACCTTCGGCATCTGCTCAAGGCTCTCGAGGGTGTCAAAGCGGTTGCCCTTTGAATAGTCGGCACGGCCAGAAACAATCGGGGCGATGATTGCTGGGAGAAGCTTCGGGTCCATCTGGCCATCACCATCAATCTTTACGGCGATGTCGATGCCATCTTCTAGCGCCTTGGCGTATCCGGTTAGGACTGCGCCGCCTACGCCTTGGTTAACTTCATGGGTTAGAACGGTCACACGTTTGTCTTTGCACTTGGCCGTTACCAACTTGCCAGACTCATCTGGGCAGGCATCATCGACGACATAAATCTTTGACACCTCGGGGCCGATGCCTGCGATGACGTCAAGGATGTGTCGGGTCACCCTATAACTCGGAATGACAACACCTATTTTCATGCGGTTTAACCCATCTAAAACGTCAAAAATCCCTAATAGCATTCTCGCACAGGCTAGATTGTTGGCATGGCTTCTCTCAACCTTCTTTTCGTGCACGAAGTGAGCTATGAAAAGAAGCCAATCTTCGAAATGCACGAGTTCCCGGAGCATCTGGCTGCAAAAGGCCATAAGGTCACTTTTCTCCAATTTGATGAGGGCTTCAAATTTTGGCGAGACAAGCGTCAGCCAGAGAGCAAAACAATCGAGGGCCGTGTCTTGCCTGATGTCGAAATAGACATCGTCACGCCTTTCCAATTCGGCATTCCAGGGCTAGATCGAATCTGGGCGACTGTTTCGGTTTGGCCGGTTTTAGATCGTCTGCTGAAAAAGCGTAAATTTGACGCAGTCGTGCTTTATGCGGTGCCGACCTATGGACACCAGGTCATTCAGTTGGCCAGGAGGTACGGCGTACCAGTCGTTTTTAGGGCTTTGGATGTTTCACATTTGATCAGAAGGTCGGTACTTAGCCCTCTAATCAAGTCCGCCGAAAAGTACGTTTACGAGCATGCCGACGTTTTGTCGGCAAATAACCCGGCTCTCGCACGTTACTGCGACGAGCTTGGAAGTAGAAATTCCAATACCGTTGTCAACCTTCCGCCATTGGATGTGCACCACTTCGCTTCTGCCAAGAGGGATGAAAATATTCGCCGCCGATTGGGCATCTCGGAAAAAGACCGCGTCGTGGCTTACATGGGCAGTTTTTTCTACTTCTCTGGTCTCGACATAGTTCTGCGAGACTTTGTTTCCTTTGCCAAGGCTGACTCGAGCTTGAAACTTCTTTTGATTGGTGGCGGGGAGCAGGAAACCGAACTGAAGGCAATCGTCGCTAAGAATCGGTTAGAAAAGCAGGTAATTTTCACGGGTTTCATCCCATACGGCGACTTGCCGAGTTACCTAAAACAAGCTGATGTAGCGATCAATCCCATGCAAGCTCGCGAGGTTTCTGATTTAGCAATGCCGCACAAACTTCTACAGTATGTTTCGGCTGGAATTGAGAGCATTTCCACCCGCCTAAGAGGCGCCGTAGAAACCTTTGGTGAGGCCGGCGTGGTTACTTGGGCTAATGATTCTCACGACGTGCTGAAACTCGCAGTCGAAGCATTGAATAGTAAGAATCCCGACGCGACCGGGTCGGGGATGATCGGAGACGCCTTTTTGAAGCAATTTAGCCAGGACCAATCGGTTCGCGCATTCGAAAACATCCTCACGTTGCCTAGGCTGGAAGCATGAAAAAAGTTGTGATTCTTGGCGCATCCGGAATGCTCGGGCATGCGGTTGCTGCAGTTCTGGCAGAAGACCCAGTGGAACTTATTCTGACCTCGCGCCCGGCATCATCGGCGTTACTCCCGAGAGTGGGCAGGCATGTTTCTTTCGATGCCATGCAAGATGACATTACAAAACTCGGCTTCGGCTTGGGCGAAGGTGACTACATCATCAATTGCATTGGCATTATCAAGCCTCACATTCATGACGATAACGAGTTCGAACGAAAGTCGGCACTTCTTGTTAACAGTTTGATGCCTCATAAACTAAGCGACTACGCCGCAGAAGTCGGTGCTCGCGTCATCCAGATTGCAACGGACTGTGTGTATTCGGGTTCAACGGGTTCCTACAGCGAAAGCTCTCCGCATGACGCTCTAGACGTTTACGGAAAAACTAAGAGTCTGGGCGAAGTGCCTTCGGCTTCGATGATGCACCTTAGAGTTTCAACCATCGGCCCAGAACAAGGGCGAAGCACTTTGTTGCTCGAATGGGTTCGAACCCAGCCGAGCGGAGCTCAGCTGAATGGATTCACAGACCACTTGTGGAACGGTGTTACCACTAAAGCGTTTGGCCGAATCGTTCGAGGTATTTTGGAGAACAATAACTTTGCGCCAGGAACTCATCACATTGTTCCGGCGGACATCGTTTCGAAGGATGTCTTGGTATCGGCAATTGCTCGGGCCTTTGGGCGCGATGACATTTCGATTACCCCTGGTAAATCCCAGAAGTCAGTCGATAGGACCTTGAGAACTGATGCCCCAGAATTCAATGAGATGCTCTGGGCTGGTGCCGGTTATCAGCAAATTCCAACCATTCTGGACCTGCTCGCAGAGATTTCTGCGTAGCCCTATATCATTGAACTCGAATAATAGATTGGCGTTTCATGACTTCTAGCAGAATAAAAGACTCGGTTGTAACCATCACCGGCGGAACCGGATCTTTTGGTTCGACCATGGTGAAGCATTTGCTTGCCAACGAGGTCGGTGAAGTTCGTATCTTTAGCCGCGATGAGTCAAAGCAAGACGCATTGCGTCACATCCTTAAGGATGATCGAGTTCGTTTTTACATCGGCGATGTGCGAGAGCCCCTAAGTGTTGCAAATGTCGTCAAAGGTACCGATCTAATCTTCCACGCTGCGGCTTTGAAGCAGGTTCCGTCATGCGAATTCTTCCCACTGGAGGCTGTAGCTACTAACGTGCAAGGAAGTGCAAACGTCCTTCGCGCTGCAGTCGCAAACGAGGTCTCGTCAGTTGTTTGTCTGAGCACGGACAAAGCGGTGTATCCGATCAACGCGATGGGGATGTCCAAGGCGCTCATGGAGAAAACCGCGATGGCCTTTGCTCGCGACAACCAAGACTCAAATACCACTATTGCGGTCACTCGCTATGGCAATGTTATGGCTTCGCGAGGTTCGGTAATTCCACTGTTCATTAACCAGATTAAGTCTGGAAAACCAATCACAATTACCGACCCTGAGATGACGCGCTTCTTAATGAACCTGAATGAATCGGTCGACTTGGTTGAGTATGCATTCGGTCATGCGCAGACAGGTGACTTGTTCGTCCGCAAGGCCCCCGCATCTACCGTTGAAGTTTTGGTGAAGGCAATTCAGGAACTTCTGGGAGCCCCTAATTCCGAAGTTGAAATCATCGGAGTGCGTCACGGAGAGAAGCTTTATGAATCACTTCTAAGTACCGAAGAAATGGCCAAGGCTGAAGATCGCGGCGGCTACTACCGAGTTCCACTCGATACCAGAACACTGGACTACGGCATCTTCTTTGAGGATGGCGCAAACCGCCCAGCTGCTCTGGACTCTTACACTTCACACAACACAACCCGACTAGACGTCGAAGGTGTCAAGCAACTTCTACTTCAACTACCAGAAATTCAGGCAGCCATATGAACAAGCCCACAATCGTAACCGTCGTCGGCACTCGCCCCGAGATCATCCGTCTTTCACGTGTGATCGCGAAACTTGACGAAACCGTGAACCACATCTTCGTTCACACCGGTCAGAACTACGACCCAAAGCTGAACGACATTTTCTTCGAAGAATTGAAGGTGCGAAAGCCTGACTACTTCTTGGACGTTGATACTTCTAGCTTGGGTGCAGTGATGGGTGACACCATCAAGAAGATTGAAGAGATCTTCATCAAGCACAAGCCAGATGGAGTCACCATCCTGGGCGACACGAACTCAGCCGTTGCTGCGCTCCTTGCGAAGCGCATGCACATTCCCGTGTATCACATGGAAGCCGGCAACCGTTCGTTTGACGAGAACGTGCCAGAAGAGTCAAACCGTCGCATGGTTGACCACGTCTCTGACTTCAACATGCCTTACAACTCTTACTCTTACGAAAACCTTCGAAACGAGGGCATCCACCCACGTCGTTTGCTCAAGACCGGTTCGCCCATGCGCGAAATTCTCGAGTACTACCGAGCCGACATCGAAGCAAGCAAAGTGCTTAGCGACTTGGGTCTAACCAAGGGCGGTTACTTCTTGGTAAGTGCCCACCGTCAAGAGAACGTCGACAACCCTGCGCGTCTTGCTGACCTGCTTGAGACCCTTAAGGCAATTCACGGAGAGTGGAAGATTCCAGTTATGGTTTCGACCCACCCTCGCACCCGCAAGCAGCTCGAGAACCTACCTGGTTACGTCGAGACCCCAGGCGTTATTTTCCACGAACCATTTGGTTTCATGGACTATAACAAGCTTCAGTTAAACGCGCTTGCTGTGATTTCTGACAGTGGCACCATCAGCGAGGAATCATCTATCCTTGGCATTCCAGCGATCACAATTCGTGACTCGATGGAACGCCCAGAGGCTTTGGAAGTCGCCGGTGTCGTAATGACGGGCTTGAAGCGAGACAACGTTATTGCTGGTCTCCACGAGGTCATTTCGAACCCGCCAAAGGCTGACCGCACTCTGCCAGAAGGTTACGAGGTGCAGAACTTTGCCGAGCGCGTTGTTCGATTTATTCTCTCCACCGTGAGCCGTCACCACGAATGGGCTGGTATTAGAAAACTTTCAACAAAGTAACTGCAACGCGTTGAAAAGCATTTCGAGTTGAAGGAAGGCACCATGAGTAGTTCACCGGTACCAGGTCGATTGAGTGTCATCACTCCAGTTTTTAACGGCGAAGAATTTCTTGAGGAAACTTTGCTGTCACTCGTGGCCTCCGATTACGAAGACATCGAATTTATTCTCGTGGACGATGGGTCAACCGACAGTTCGCTTTCGATTGCGAAGCGCGTCCTTGAAAATTCCGGCCGAAATCACAGGATCATTTCTAAGCCAAATTCAGGTGAAGCTGATTCCGACAACGTCGCTCTTGCCGCATCTTCCGGCGAGTTCATCGCGATTGTCAATGCCGATGATCCTGTCTATCCGTCACTCTTTACGAAGAGTATTGACACACTCAATTCCGATCCAAACTTGGTTGTGACTTACCCAGATTGGGACATGATCGACAACGCAGGCAAGCTTGTGAAGACTGTAAAAACTGCGGATTACTCGCTCGACTCACTGTTGGGGGACAATTCTTGTTTGCCCGGCCCAGGCGCGGTAATCCGAAGAAGCAGCATCAAGAGCCCGATTTTACGTAAGCCGGAATTCCGTTACACCTCTGACTTCCGCCAGTGGTTGACTTTGAGCTCTGTTGGAGATTTCAAACGAATTCCTGAAACACTCTGCACTTGGAGAGTTCATGATGGGCAGCAAACAGTTGCCGCGCTCGGTTCAACTCAAGCGGCGGAAATGCTTCGTTGCATTACTGATTTTTATGAAGAGGGACCGGTGAGCCCGGCCGCATCGAAGCTGAGGAGCCAGGCAGAATCCCAGTCTTATTACCTTGCAGCCATTCAGTCCCTGTATAGGAAGAATGTCCCAGGACGCAGATATTTGCTCAAATCACTGTTTCGTTTTTACCGACGCAACTCGGGCTATACGCCGAACCGCAGATCATTCGTGGTTATGGGATTGATTTTCTGTAACCCGCTTGGTCGTTACCTGGTCAGACGATCTAAGAGTCGGTAGCACGAATGTCCTCGGCCTCCGGTTCGAAGCAAAAAGGTGAGAACTCTGTGCTTAAAAGTGCTCTTTCTTACCTGTCGCCAAAAGAGCGTTCAAAGTATTTTGCGCTGGTTACGCTCCGGGCATTAGCGGCAATACTTGATCTCTTAGGTGTTATTGCCTTGGGATTCGTGGCGTCGGTTTTGACCAGCGCTGTGACCGGGACTGCTTCAAAAATCACCATTCCGGTAATTGGAGATCTACTTCGTTCTTCGGGCCAGGGGCAACTCGCTTTTGTGCTGGTTGGGATTTTGATTCTTTTCGTCTCAAAGGCAGCTATTTCTATAGTTCTGACGGGCGCAATCGCCACTGTCGTAGCAAATGTCGAAGCCCGAGCCTCACTTGACGTTGCTCGAAACGTCCTAGGTGGTTCGCTTGAGGATGCTAGAGCCCGAAGTCGCGAAGAGCTGTTTTTTGCGTCATTCGCTGGAACATCAGCGGCCTTCACGGCTCAGTTGAACGCGCTCGCCACGCTAATTTCGGAGGGTTTTCTTTTCGTCTGCTTGACTCTGACTTTCTTGGTGGTGGATGCAACAAGCACCCTGCTTGTGGCTGCTTACTTTGGTCTAATCGCATTCTTTATCCAAATGGCGGTGGGGCGCCGTTTGCAACGTGCTGCGACCTCGGTTCGTGAGTTGCATCTGCAGCAGGATCAGGCCCTGAATGATCTCTTCAACTCATTCAGAGAGCTATCGGTTGCAAACCGCAGGGAAGACTTCTTCTCTCGCATTGCATCTCTGAGGGGTCGAACGGCACGCGGTGTGGCAACACAGTTGAGGCTTGGCACTTTGCCAAGACACTTGATCGAGACCGCCGTGATCCTAGGTGTCGTTGTCCTGGCCGCCATAAAGATGACTACTGGCGACCTCCAAAGTTCATCGTTAATGCTGGGCGTATTTCTAACCGGCAGCCTGCGTATGATGGCGGCTATGCTTCCATGGCAAGCCGCACTTATGTCTCTGAGGCAAAGTGAACCTGCCGCTGAGAAAGCGTTGGAATTGTTGCACCACACTGGCACCACAGGCAGAACAGGGCACGTTGAAAATGAGGCAGAGCCGCAGGAGCAAGTGGCTCTCAAGTTTGACCAAGTAATTTTCAAATACAAAGATTCACCGAATGTCGTCCTAGACAGAGTCGACTTTGAAGTTCCTAGTGGCTCGCAGACTGCAATCATCGGAAAGTCGGGTTCGGGAAAATCGACAATTGCGGATTTGGTTTGCGGGTTACTCGAGCCAACCGAAGGGAGCGTCATTCTGGGTGTTACGGAGGGTCGAAAGAATCGAGTCGCCTACGTACCTCAAAGGCCTAGTGCCATTTCGGGTTCGCTTCAGGACAACATCACGTTGTCTCAGAGCGCGGGCGAAGTTGATGAACTTAGGCTTACGCAATCCATTCGGGACGCCAATCTTGACGGCTTCGTTGGTAGCCTGCCTGAAGGATTGAAGACGGATATGGGAAAGCACATGGATTCCCTGTCGGGCGGCCAACTTCAACGATTGGGCATCGCGCGCGCACTTTACCAAGCACCTGAAGTCTTGGTCTTAGATGAAGCAACTTCATCATTGGACGCGGAATCCGAACACGCCGTAACTGAGACTCTTGAGCGCTTGAGGGGACGGGTAACTGTGATTGTTATTGCTCACAAACTCGTGACCGTTCAGCGTTCGGACCAAGTTTTGTTGATTGAAAATGGTCAAATCAAAGATCGCGGAACGTTCGATGAAATAGTTCGTGGAAACCCTGAGATTGCGCGCGCTGTTGAACTGAGTTCGTTTAGCTAATCGGTCACGTCGCCGTAGAAGCGGCGAGCGACTTGAGCGATGGTGTCGTTATCCATGCGTTCTAAAACCTGGAGCCGTCGCGCAGCCCACGCGTCAACACTCTGGCTCTGGGCAGCTTTAACGCCGGCTCGAATCGCGCTTGCAATTGATTCGACATTTATGTCGTGCACTTCTTGCCCTTCATTAGGGCCGTTGAACCACTCCGCTGTGCAGGCGGTAGAAGTTTGAATTGGGTAGCATCCCATCGACATAGCTTCAACCATAGAAGTGCTGATTCCATCTGATTCAGATACGCCAACATAAACGAGAGCCCTTGCAAAGTACTCCATCATCGCCTTGTGGGGGAGAGCGCCTTTTTTATGCACTGTCACTTTCGACCGAATGTTTCTTGGCAATTTCTTTATGGCTCTTAGAGTCTTGCGTTCACACGAATAGACAACAATTTCGAACGCTTCTAGATTCAAGCCAGACTTTGCTAAACCTTGAATGGCTAGCGAACCACGGCCCACCCAGCTGTCATAGCCTTTTATTAGAATCAAGTTTCTGTCGGCAGGCTTGGTAATTTCAGTAAGCAAATATTCTTCCGGTATTCCACCAGCATTGGGAATCGTTGGCAGCACGGTTCCTGAGAAGCCGTATTTAGTCGCTAGAGCGACGTCTCGATCGCATTCAGCCGAATAAAAGTCGGCTCTGCGCAGTACACGCCTAATCTTGGCGAGATGTTTCGGGAACTTCTGGAACCAGAAAATGTCACTGCCATAGCAAGTTGCGATAAAGGTTGTTGGCAGTTTGTATTGCCTTAGCGCGAGTTCGGCAAGGTAGGCCCCGTGCTGAAACTCCAAAGCGTGCACGAAATCGGGGTTGGATTTCTTCAGCAGCCGACTTAGGAACCAGGCGCGAACTTGATTTCCGAAGAACTGGTCCAAGGTCCACAGGTATAAACCAAGTCGACCCTGAAATGGATAAACAGAAATGTTGCCATTGCGTGACTGCATCTCAATGATTTTTGGATGTGACGCATACGTCGGCGTCGACGGAAAAAGGATGAACTCTACCTCTTCGGGTGGGAACTGTTCGATCCAGCGAGCGACGTGAATGCTGTTCACCATGCAAACGAGTACTACGCGCTTCTTAATTGAGTTCACTGACAAATACTAACTTCTGCCTTGTCAAGTTCAACGTAATAAAAATGCTTCTATCCCGTTACCTACTATGGATGACACAATAAAGGTATGGATCAAATGGCCGAATGGGATGACGAGTCTTTAGACGACGTTGAGAACCCGGAGTTCCGCGCGCATGGCGCCGCGGTGCTGAAAGATTGGTCTGCCCAAGATTTTGCCAACATCTATACCCGCTTCCGTCCACACCTTGAACGTCACGCTCGCCGCTTCTTGAGAAGCCAGCATCAGGTGGACGAAGTCGTTCAAGACGCATTCCTTTATTTGATGGTCACGCTTCCAGAGCTTGATTCTGAAATTGGAGTCCTTCGCTTCCTGAAGTGGAAAGTTCGTCTTCTTTGCCTCGACGTGATTCGTGCGTCTGGTCGCGCGATCATCAATAACATCGATGACATTGCTGAACCGGCTTCAAATGACGCCGAAGTTGGAAACGAGATGGAACACATCGAGGATGCGGCCATCGTTCGTTTGGCTCTGAGCAAACTGAACAGTCGCCACCGCGAAGTTCTATTGGCTTCTATGTATGAAGAGAAGTCGACCCGCGAGATCGCGGCCCAAGTCGGCCTGAGCGAGAACGCGACCCTCCAGTTGATTTTCCGAGCTCGAACCGCATTCAAGAAGGCCCTTCTCGGCGCAGATGTCGACACCACAGGAATGTCCGTATCTGCAATTCTTTCTGTTGCCGCCCGCAAAGCAGCCGAAGAAGCAAAAAAAGTTGGCGCCCAGGCCATGGTATTTGTCTTATTCATGGTGCTAGCGGTTGGTGCTTTCGTTAACTTCGGTTCGCGCAATACTCCGACTGTTATCGCTGAAGGTGATCGCAACCAAAGCGCCACCTCAGCACCAGCCCCTAGTTCAAGCGCTTCTGTTGTGACTGAAACGAGCAAGACCCCAGTTACTGAGAGCTCAACCTCACCATCGGCAGCATCAGGAACTCCATCTCCAACTGCAAGCGTCAGCCAGGTGGTTGAGAGCATCAAGATTAGGCCTGCTGAAGTAGAGCGTGGCGTTGATTCGAGAGATCTAGCCGTCCTAATCAACTCGGGTGCTTCGAGCGCCAATCTAACCAAGGCGACCAACCAGGGAAGTTCTTCGATTTATACGCTTGAGGCCGAAAACTTTATTCGCGCGAACGTGACCCTGTCTGCTCACTCGACCGTCTCTGACCTGTCGATCAAATTCTCATTGGGCGACTCAGACTACTCGGCTATGCCACGAGAAGTCGCACAAGAGATTTCCTCGGATGCCTCTGGAAACCGACAAGTGACCTTCATTGGCTCTCTTGCCTACGTGCTCGATGAAAATGACTGGCTAGTCGAAGATTTGTCGCTTACACACAACGTCGTGAAGGTAGTTTTGATCTTCGATAAGAGCAACGGCAAATACCTCAGCTCGACCTTGCAAATTGGTTCCCGATTCTAGTTCGGAACCTTTAACAGAAAACTAATTGAAAAACTTACGGTTTTCTGTCGCCAATACCGTAATAAAAGCGTGACCTCACCGCTAAATTAGACATAAGCCATGTTTATCTGCCTGCTTGGTGGCCGATAGCAAGTGCTTAAACTGCAAATTCATCCTGAAGTTGCAGTCAACCAAGAAAAGAAAGAGACAACATGTCGACCATCGTGACTCGTAAGAGCCTCGCACTTGGTGCAATCGTTGCTCTCGCAACCACCGCATTTGCTGGAACCCCAGCTCACGCGGCAGGCGAGATCGTCGTACAGCCATCTGCAGGAACTTCATACAGCACCTTGACCACTGATGCCTTCACCCTTGAGACCTCATTCGCCCCTGGCGTTGTAAACGGTAACTCACAGCTGAAGTACCAGGTCAAGACTGCTGCAAGCCTGAGCCTAAAGGTTCTAGCTGCAGACACCACTGCCCCTACCCTTTCAGCTATCAACGCTGACACTGCAGCTGCTGGTACCACCGGCGACGCTTCAGACGCTACTGCATTCGTTCAGTACGCAACCGCAACCGGTACCGCAACCACCAACCGTAACTTCGTTGGCGTTAAGATTGCCGGCAGCACCATGGACTCAGTCGATGTTGTTGTAACCGCATTCGTTGACTCAAACAACGACGGCAAGCTCACCGCTGGTGAGTGGTCAACCGCTAAGACCATCAACTTCAAGAGCTACGCTTCGGTTACCTCAACCATCTCTCTTGACGACCCAAAGGTTGGCGACAAGACCGCTAAGGCTCACTTGACCCTTGCTGGCCTAAACCAGTCACAGATCCAGAGCACCGTAAAGCTTTCATTCAAGAAGTCTGCAACTCAGACTCTTGACACCTCAGACGCTGGCGACACCGCCAACGCTGTTGCTGCAGCTAACGGTCTAACTGCAACTGTTGGCGACTCAGACGACTACGTTGCAACCACCGGTACTGTTGACAGCACCGACGGTTTCGACACTGGCGACACTGTTTATGTAACCGCAACCGTTGGTGGCGTATCAGTTGGTACTGCTGTAACCAAGACTGCAACCGCTCGCACCATTTCACGTTTCGATGCAACTGTTGATGCAAACGACAACGGAACTGCTGCTGGTCTAGCACGTCTAAACAGCGAGTACTCAACCACTGCTACCGTGCTTGACACTGCAACTTCTCCAGCTCCTATCGCTGGCGTTGCAGTTACCGCAAAGGTTGTTACCAGCGTTAGCTCATTCGCTACCACTGCTGGTTCAGAGCAGAGCGTTACCGTTAACGGCACCAAGTACACCACCAAGGCTGCACTTGAGGCTGCTTCACTATCACTAACCTCTGACGCTTCAGGTAAGGTCAACGTAAAGATCACCCCATCGAACTTCGCTTCTGGCGACACCTTCGACGTGACCTTCTCGGCACAGAACCTAAGCTCATCAGCAATCCGCGGAACCCAGTCACCAGCTGCTTACGTAGTTGCTGACGCACAGTCTGCTGCTGTTCGTGCAATCGCAAAGAACGCATCTGCAACCCTTAACTACACCGTCAAGGACCAGTTCGGCGTTTCAGCATCTGCAACCAACCTACGTTTGGTTGTTACCTCTGCACTAAAGACCCAGTTCGTTGCAGTTTCAGCTGGTAAGGCTGCGGTTACCGTAACCCCTACCACCGACTCAACCGACGCGGTTACCGTTGCAGTTGCTCTACAGGCAAGCTCGGTTGACGCTAACCAGCAGACCCTATGGGCGGCATCAACTGGCGCAACCAACCCTTCGAACATCACCATCAACGTGAAGTCAGCTGCTGACGACTTCGACTCCGCTCCTGCGCTATCGAAGATCAACAACAGCACCTACAACGCAACCACCAACTACAAGCAGACCATCGAAAACAAGGCTTACTCAGCTACCGACTTCCCTGTCGTTGCTGGTGCAACCCTTGCTGAGATCACCGGTTCTGTAGTTACCGATGGTGCAGACGTTACCGTTTCAGGTACCGGCCTTGCATTCGTAGTTGGCGGCAAGGTTTACACCGACACCGTTACCTTCCCATCAGCTGGTTCGTCAGCTGGTAACTTCACCGTTCTGGTAGCTGGCCACAAGGCCGGCGCAGCAACCGTTACTTTCGTAACCGGCGCTGTTACCAAGACCGTTGCAATTACCTTCGACGCAGCAGTTGTTGCATCGCTAAAGAACACCGCTGTTGTTGCTCCGACCCAGGCTCAGGCTGGTCGCGCAGTTGCAGTAACCGCAACCCTTACTGACGCTTACGGCAACGCAATCGCTGGCAAGACTGTGAAGTTCGCAGTTACCGGCGTTGGCACCTTGTCAAGCTCAGACGCTGTTACCGACGCTAACGGTGTTGCAACCGTTCGCCTAGTCTCGTCATACGGCGAGGACGGCGACTCAGTTGTTACCGTTTCACACAACGGTGCTGACGGCGCTACTGACACCTCGTCAACCACCACCCCAGACGACTTCACCCTAGTGAAGACCGTCACCTTCGGTCTAACCGACGCCTCGATTGACAACGTTGGCAAGCGAGTAACCGCAGTTGCTTCGTACTCAAAGGGCAAGACCGTAGGTTTCTACGTTGACGGCGTAAAGAAGTGGTCAAAGGTTTCAACCTCTGACGCTGACGTAGTTGTCAACTACAACCTAAAGAAGGGTCGCCACACTGTTACCGTGAAGATCTCTGGTGGTCTAGTGACCTCAGAAGTCATCGTTGTAAAGTAACGACAACTCTGTAAAGGGAAACCCCCTGGCCTTCGGGCCAGGGGGTTTCTCTTTTGCCAGATATGTTCGGTCTAGACCAGCCAAATGTAGTAAAAAATCCAACTTTTGCACGCTTTTGTTGCTGAACTAGTCATGTGAAACATAAGGAGAGTGCGATGGGGGAGCGTCAACAGCTTTGCGTGCTCTCTCCAGATCCTCTGTATGCCCTGAGGCTTCGTGAAGCCTCCTTTCCAACTTTCGATCTCAGGGTATTTCAGAGCCTCGATGAGGTAGAACAACATTCCGCAGCGATCAAACCTGACATCTGTCTAATCTTTGGCAGTCAATTCACCCACTTGAGCCTGGCTGAAACACTTTTGTTTATCAGGGAAAAGTTTCGATCGGCGAAAATTCTGCAAGTTGAAGGAGTTTCTGATCCGACAGTCCGCCAGGTGTGGCCGGCGCCCGTGATTAAAGACATCGCCACCAATCCATTCAGGTTTCATGATGTTGATTCTCTGGACGCTGTCGTTCAAAACATTTCCAGCGGTTGGGAGGCATTGGTCGCTGCGGGCAAATCGCTGACCGGTAGCCAAATTGGCATCCTTGTCGCCGTTGCTTCGGGGCAATCAAACCGAGAGATCGCGGAATCCAGAGGCACTAGCACTCGAGCCGTAGAAAGCTTGGTGAATCGCACGTTTGCACGTCTTGGCTTGGCCGAGAAGCACAGCGCCCGCACCCGCAGTATCAAAGCTCAGGAGTATCTAGCTGGCCTTGGCATTTCCGCCAAGTAAGACCTATTTAGCGAGTGCGTAATTCGCGTCGCTAGGTTTAGCAATAATGCCTGCCGCACGCGCTTTCACAATCGCCTCTGTGCGTGAGTGACAGTTGAAAATCCTAAAAATCCGGATTGTCTCTTGTCTAACGGTTGACTCTGAAAGCAAGACAACCTTGGCTATCTCAGCATTCGTTAGGCCATCGGCCATCAAGTGGATGATTCGAACCTGTCGCGTTGTCAATTCTTGTTCTGGCGAAGTAGTGACAAGACCACTATCTCTTGGCTGTTCGGCGTTTTTCCGGAAGCTCAAGCCCTTGTTATCCATGAATAGACCTCCGAGGCTCGAAAGCATAGAAGTCACATCATTCGAGAACACCGGACTTGGAACTTTTTTGGAAAGGTTGAAGATAAACGCACCCGTAATAACGCCTGAGAGCTCAATCGGTAACGCATAAAGTGTGGAGTCATTAGTTGTCTCGATGGAAATCCTGCGCGAACGAACTGCCTTTGCCATGACGTTGTCGTCCCAAGCCGAAATTTCGTCTTGGCCAAAGTCATGGTCTTTTCCGTAGCTTGCCACCTCGATCAACACAGAGCGCTGATCCAATAGATAGGCGGCAACTCCGTAGCAAAAACCATCCATGAATTCTGCGTGGGCTATACGTCGACATAAATCTTGTGCGTCTGAGCTCTGGCTCAGCACTTCGATCCCCGCCTTGATGGCCTCTAGTTCCCCGATTTGTTTCATTGTTTCTTGAGGCATTACGCCCCTCCCCTGTAGTGCGTTGGTGCATCCAGAAAAATTCTGTGCTCTAAAGGTAGACCAGGCTACGGACAGTGTCCTGCCGAATGTCCTTCCATTTCAGGCGGTTAGACCGGTCTAACCCCACGGCGAGACCGTATCAGGCCCAAAAGACTCGCGTTACCTAGATTGTGAGGCAATATCTCCCTCCTGCTTGGTTGCTGGGACGACGAACCTCACTACCTCTATTTCCATCCCGGAAACCGAGGTTTCTAACCAAGTAAAGAAAGAGACATACATGTCTAAGAACCTAACCCGCAAGGGCTTGGCGCTTACTGCTGTTGTCGCTCTAGGCGCGAGCTTCTTCGCAGGTACCCCTGCGTTCGCTGCCGACCTAGGCATCAACAACGGTTCAGTTTCGCTGACCCCAAACGCCGGTAGCAACTACGCTGTATTGACTGACTCAACCTTCGTTCTGAAGGCAAACTCAGCATCAGGCGTAACCGGCTCAGGCAAGTACCTAAAGTTCAAGGTTTCTGACCTTGACGCAAAGGTATCTGCTGCCTCTATCTATGGCGTTGCTTCAACTGCTTACGCCCTAACGTCAAACGTCGCGACTGTCACCGTCCCAAGCGGTCACAAGTTCAAGGTCGGCGACAAGGTCGCTGTTGCCGGACACGTTACTGGTATCAACGGATCATTCACCCTTACTGCTGTAACCGCCACCACCGTGAGCTACGCATCAACCAACGCCGACATCACTTCTGCTACTGACGCAGGTACTGTCGATCTGTTGGCTTCATACGGCTCAACCCGTGGAACCGGAACCAGCTTCATTCTTGACTCGAAGGTTGACACCAACACTTCGAACAAGACCATCACCCTGACAAGCTCAGACAACGAGGCTAGCCACTCAGCAGACGTCACCGCTTGGATCGACGACAACGACAACGGTGTAATCGATGCAACCGAGTACCAGTCACCAACCCGCACAGTCAAGTTCCTAGTGCCTGGTGACATTGTTTCAACCACCACCATTCGTCCTGCATCGGCTGGCGACGCAACTGTTACCGCAGACGTCACCACCGTTCCAGCACTAAACGGTGACCAGATTGTTTCAGGTAACGTCCAAGTAGCCTTTGGCCGCCCTTCAGAATCAGCAGCGCCTAAGACCAACGCGTCTTGGAGCGACGACGACCAGAAGTGGACTGCCGTATCACGAGCATTCAACACTAACTACTGGACCGACACATATGCAGGCCTACCTGCTGTTGGAGGTGCGACCCTGAGCAAGATCGCCATCGCTTCAAACGTTGTGACTGCAACCACCACTGCTGCTCACAAGTACCAGGTTGGCGACACCGTGACCGTAAACGCGACTCTTGCACGTGCAGACAATGCAACTGCAACGGTTCTTACCGTTCCAACCACCACCACCTTCACCTACGCTGTTACCACTGCTAACGAGGCAACCGCCGCTGTTGCAGAGGCTGCAGATTCAGGTTCAGTAGCCAACGTAACCACCCTGCGCGACACCGTTCAGGCTGGCACCGTTACCGCTCAGAACTACATCTACAAGGCTGCAACCACTGCAGGTTTGGTTAAGAATGGCGTACAGGCTACTTACGTAGTAGGCGCAAAGGTTGCATCATCGATCACTGTTGCAGGCGTTGGCTCAGCAACCGTTTCGGCTGACGGCACCTCTGTTTACAAGGGCACCAAGTCAGCAGACTTCACTGCAACCATCAAGAACACCGATGGCGACGCAGTTGCTGCTGGCGTAGACGTAACCATCGTGGCTCGCAAGTCGAGCTCAGGTTCAGTTACCCTAAACGGCACCACCTTGGACACCACCGACAAGACCCTATACGCAAAGACCGATGCTAACGGTAAGGTTGCAATCGCTGTAACCAACAGCTCAGCTACTGCTGGCGACACCGTTATCTTCAGCGTTGCATCTCAGGGTGTTTCACCGGTATCAAAGACCGCTACTTGGGCCGACAAGATCTACAGCATCCTTGACCTAAACGACCAGACTGCTGCTGGAACCGCACGGAACCGTGCAGTTGCAGAAGGCGCTGCGTACACCTTCGACTTCCTAGTCGTTGACCAGTTCAAGGCCGTTGCAGGTTCAGACATCCGTCTAGCTGTATCAACCACCGGTAACACTGTCTCAAACAACACCGTTGCACTAGCTGCTGGTAAGGCTTCAGTTGCAATCGCAGATGGCGGCTTGACCACCGGTGCGGTAACTGTTTCTGTTGCAATCCAGAAGCTAACCGACGGCGTTTGGGCGGACATTGCTGATGCATCAGGTATCAACTGGGATGGTCTAACCGACGAGCTCGGTACCGTTGCAATCAACTACTACACCCAGACCGACGCGATCACCTTGAACGCTGACGCCGCAAACTACCCTTCATCAACCGTTGCTGACCTGGGTGCAACTGCTACCGCAGCTACCCTGTCTGCTCTTGACTCACGTGTTGCAAACGGAACCGCACCTGCTGTTCTAGCTGCTGACAAGGCTGTTGTCTCGGGTAAGGTTGCCAACGCAGCTACCGGTGCGGCTAAGGCTGGTGCAGTTGTTACTGTTACCGCTGCAGGCCTACTGTTCAAGTCTGGCGATGTTTGGTCACTAGGTTCAGCTTCAGTCCTTTCAAACGACGGAACCTTCTCAGTTGAGGTTTACTCAGCTTCAGCTGGCGACAAGGTTGTAACCGTTGCTGTTGGCGCTGTTACCAAGACTGCTACCGTGACCTTCACCGGTCTAGGTGCATCGAAGACCAACGTACTAAAGGCTTCTGCTGGTGTAACCACAGTTCAGGCCGGCCGTTCAGTTGACTTCACCGCTACCGTTGTTGACAAGCTTGGTAACGCAGTTGAGGGCTTCGCTGTAAAGGCAACCCTTTCAGGTGCAGGTTACTTCGCTGGTTCAGTGAACGCAGATGGCACCGCATCTATCACCACCGACAAGTACGGTAAGGCTGTTGTGAAGGTTCTTTACACTTCAAGCGACCAGGGTACTTCAAGCGTGGTCTTCTCAGACAACGATGCATCGACTGCAACCGCAGACAACATTGCATCAGCATCTGTAGCGATCGAAGTTGGTTCAACTGACGCCCAGATCGACAACGTAGGCAAGCGCGTTACCGCTCTTGTTTCGTACTCAAAGGGCAAGACCGTAGGTTTCTACGTTGACGGTGTAAAGAAGTGGTCAAAGCTTTCAGCTTCTGACGCTGACGTCATTGTTAACTACAACCTAAAGAAGGGTCGCCACACTGTTACCGTGAAGGTTTCTGGTGGTCTAGTGACCTCAGAAGTTATCATCGTAAAGTAGTAGCTACTTTCTAAGAGGAACCCCTCAGGCTTCGGCCTGGGGGGTTTCTCCGTTAACCTCCACAATGATTAGGCTTGAGCCATGGCTTACGAATACAAAGAGCACCCACACATCGAAGCGCGTAAGGTCAAGGGCCCTGCGGTTTCGAAGCGCCATCAAGCCCGCAAGGCCGAGCTAGGCATCAACGAGCGCATCGGGCTCGGGGTAACCAAGCGCGTAGGCACGATGTGGGCTGCCTACGCATTCTTTGGCCTGACCCTGGTTTCACTGCCGGCTGCACTTAGCTCGGGCAACGTGATTGTCATCGTTTCGTGGGTGGCCCAAACCTTCTTGCAGCTCGTGCTGTTGCCGATCATCATCGTGGGGCAGAACATCCAAGCGAAGTCATCTGACGATCGCGCGATTGCCACCTATGAAGATGCTGGCGCCATCCTTGAAGAATCTCGCGAGATTCAGGCTCACCTCGGTGACCAAGACAAGGCGCTGAATCTTCTGGTCGAAAAGGTTCGCATGCTCGAAGAGCAGATCGCAAAGCAGCTGAAGAAGTAATGCGTCTGGTTATTGCCCGCTGCGCGGTCGACTATTCGGGGCGTCTCTCGGCCCACCTTCCGTTGGCCACCCGCTTGCTGATGCTCAAGAACGACGGTTCGATCTTGGTGCACTCAGACTCTGGTTCTTATAAGCCGCTCAACTGGATGAACCCACCATGTACCATCGTGGTCGAGGAGCCAACCGCCGAAGCCGCCGAGTTTGGCGTGATCGAGGTCTGGAAGGTTCAGCAGAAAAAGACCGAAGACGTGCTCAAGGTTTCGATTCACGAAATCATCGCCGACGTCGCGCACGAACTCGGTGAAGATCCAGGCCTGATCAAGGATGGCGTTGAGGCGCACCTACAGGTTTTGCTCGCCGAGCAGATCACCCTCGTGCACGAAGAGGCCGTGCTGGTTCGTCGTGAATACATGACGGCTATCGGGCCGGTAGACATCCTGGCTCGCGATTCGGCGGGTTCGATTGCTGTCGAGCTCAAGCGCCGCGGTGACATCGACGGTGTCGAGCAGCTGACTCGTTATCTCGAGCTAATGAACCGCGACCCGCTTTTGGCGCCGGTTCGAGGTGTCTTTGCGGCCCAAGAGATTAAGCCTCAGGCTCGCAAACTGGCAGAAGACCGAGGCATCGAGTGCTTAGTCTTGGACTATGACGAAATGCGCGGAGTAGACAGTGGTGTCCCAAGGCTCTTCTAAGCGCGTCAAGCGCGAGCATCACCGCAGCCGTTTCGACATTCGCGGTCGCGGATACTTTCACCGCCTAGGCCCGGGGATTGTCACCGGAGCCGCCGACGACGACCCTTCGGGCATCGGCACCTATTCGCAAGCTGGCGCCGCCGCCGGCTATGGCTTCTTGTGGTCGGCCGTCTGGTTGCTGCCACTGGCCTTCGCAACCCAAGAGGCCTGTGCTCGTCTCGCGTTGGTGACCGGCAAGGGTTTGGCTGCGATCATCCGCGCCACCTTGCCTCGCTGGGTTCTGATTCTTGCCGTGCTTCTGGTTTCGATTGCCAACACGGTGAACATCGCCGCTGACCTAGGTTCGATGGCTGCCGCACTGCGGCTACTCGTGCCGATCGACCAAGTGGTGGGCGTCGTGGGCTTTGCGGTCGTGATGGCCTTCATCGAAATCGCCGTGCCGTATCACCGCTATGCCAAGGTGTTGCGCTGGCTGTGCCTTTCGCTGCTCGCCTATGTTCTGGTGCTTTTTGTGGCCAAGGTCGATTGGCAGGCAGTGGTTTGGCAGACCGTTGTGCCGCATCTCGACTTCAAGAAGTCTTCGCTCGAGCTGCTGATTGCCCTTGCCGGAACCACCATCTCGCCTTACCTGTTCTTCTGGCAGGCGGCCGAAGAGGTCGAAGAGCGTCACGAGCCAGACGAGGTTGGCAACGAATCGAAGTATGAGGTTGCCCAGACGCACATCGCAGCCATGCGCGGCGACGTGTTCAGCGGAATGTTGACCGGCGTCTTCATCATGTTTGCCATCATGGCCACCTCGGCGGCAACCCTGCACGCAACCGGAATCCTAAACATCAATTCGGCCGAGGATGCCGCCGCTGCCCTGCGACCGATTGCCGGTGATTTCGCCGGCGTGATCTTCTTGATCGGCATTCTCGGGGTCGGCCTGCTGGCGGTGCCGGTGCTGGCCGGGTCGACCGCCTACGCGTTGTCTGAGACCTTTGGTTGGCGTGCATCGCTCGAGCTCAAGCCGTGGCGCGCACGGGCGTTCTATGGCGTCATCGTGGCTTCGGTCGGCATCGCGGTGCTGCTGAACCTAATCGGCATTCCGCCGATGCGCTTCTTGGTGTTGGCCGCGATTCTCAACGGCCTCTCGGCGCCGATTCTGATGGCCATCGTTTGGTACCTCGCTCGCAGCAAGAAGTTGCTTGGTCGTTGGGCTTCACCGCTTTGGTCGCAGATTCTGCTCGCTGTGGCGACCCTCGCCATGACTGCGCTTCCGCTGCTGTGGCTGTTCGCTTAGGCTAAATCCATGCCAAAGATTCTGGTCATTCAGCACAACGATGATGACAACCTAAACGACCTAGCCCAACCGTTTTATGAAGCCGGGCTCGAGATCGTTCAGTGGCACGCGGCCAAGACCGCAGCCCCGGTTGATTCGCTCGATGGTTTCTCAGGTCTGGTCTCGCTAGGTGCCTTCGCGGGTGTCGAAGACGAAGCCGAAACACCATGGATGCCATTCGAGCGAAAGCTCATCGAAACCGCCCTCGAGCACGAGATGCCGGTGCTCGGCCTGTGCTTCGGCTCGCAGTTGCTGGCCTCGGTGGCCGGTGCCGAGGTTGGCAAGTCTGGCCGCCCAGAGGTCGGCTGGTATCAGGTGCAGATGACCGAGGATGCCGCCAACGACCCGCTGATGAGCGTGCTCGGCCCAGAGCCCGAGGTGATTCAGTATCACTACGACACGTTCAATTGGCAGACCTTGCCCGAGAATCTCACCATCCTGGGCGCGGCCAACGGCATGAATCAGGCCTTTCGGGTGGGCAAGAACGCTTGGGGCACTCAGTTTCACATCGAAATGAATCTGCCAACCATGCTGGGCTGGATTGCCAGCTATCCGCGTGCCTTTGAAAAGGCAGGCAACGTGCCGGCCGAGCAGGTAGAGGCCACGCGCAAAAACTGGCGCCTGCACCAAGAGCGTTCGGTCGCCCTCGGTCGCGCATTTGCCGAACAGGTAAAGGCATTCAACAAGCCCTAAATCGGCCCTAAGCCGATAAACTTGACCCCTATGAAGGTCTTTCTTACTGGCGCAGATGGTTTTATCGGTTCACACCTGGCAGAAGAGCTGGTTCGCGCCGGCCACCAGGTCAAAGCACTGTGCATTTACAACTCAATCGGCTCTCACGGCTGGCTAGACACCATCGACCCTGCGGTTAAGTCGCAGATGGAGATCGTGATGGGTGACATCCGTGACCCATATCACATGGCTCAGGTGGTCAAGGGCCAGGATGCCATCTTGCACCTAGCCGCGTTGATCGCGATTCCGTTCTCATACGTTGCGCCTGACATGTATGTTCAGACCAACATCCAGGGAACCCTGAACCTTCTAAACGCTGCGCGCGACGCCGGTGTTTCACGCTTCATTCACA
>ERZ650301.37-NODE-37-length-26646-cov-5.200895_pt1 | contig 26646 bp, 29 predicted proteins | sample MGYA00376237_ERZ650301 | MGnify/ENA primary metagenome ERZ650301 (study PRJEB26733, sample SAMN07839255) | wastewater metagenome | biome: small river; feature: stream; material: water | place: USA: North Carolina | collected 2016-04-05 ...
GCGCAAGACCGAGCGGGTAGAAATCGACAACCTAGAAGGCCGTATCACCGTGGGTCTGGTAACGCCTTATCCACCCGGTATTCCGCTGCTGATTCCGGGTGAACAATTCAATAAGACCATCGTGAACTATTTGCAGTTCGCACGCGAGTTCAATGAGCGCTTCCCCGGCTTCGAGACAGATGTCCATGGTCTGGTAAAGGGTGAGGCGAATGGTAAAACCGCTTATTACGTTGACTGCGTGCGCTAGGCCACTATGGAATCAAAACGACTGACGCAGTTTATTGTTGGGGCTCTGGTTCTGGGCATTTTGTCCGGCGCAGCGGTTTATCATCTGGGCCAGGGTAGCGCGTGGCCGGCAGCCTATGCCGAGAATGTCTCGCTGCTAACGGACATCTTTTTACGCATGATCAAAATGATCATTGCGCCTTTGGTGTTTGCCACGCTGGCCGTGGGTATTGCCAGTATGGGAGATTCCAAAACCATTGGCCGGGTGGGGTTGCGTACCTTCACCTGGTTTATCACCATGTCTTTTGTCTCGCTGCTGCTGGGCTTGCTGATGGTGACTTTGCTGGAACCGGGGGTCGGCGTTAATCTGCCGGTGCCGGAAGTGACCGCCAGTAGCGGCCTTTCGCAGTCGGGCACGGGCCTGAAAAATTTTCTGAATCACGTGTTTCCGTCCAGCATTATGGATGCGATGGCTAAGAACGAGATTCTGCAGATTGTGGTATTTGCGGTGTTTTTTGGTTTGGCGGGGGCGCATTTGGGACCGCGTGCTGAAGAGTTTTTCCGCAATCTGGATATGCTGTCGCATGTCATGTTGCGTATCACGACCATGGTCATGAAGTTTGCGCCTGTGGCCGTTTTCGCCGCTGTGTCTGCCGTGATCGCCAAGAATGGCCTCGGGATTCTCGGCACCTACGCCCAGTTTATGTTGGCGTTCTACGCGTCGATTCTGGTGCTCTGGCTGCTGATTATTCTGGCCGGTTCGGCGGTGCTCGGTAAATCGGTGTTAAAGCTGGTGGCAATGCTGCGGCAACCGCTGGTGTTGGCGTTTACGACGGCGAGTTCCGAAGCTGCCTATCCGAAGACTCTGGAACAGGTGGAGCGCTTTGGTGCCCCGAACAAGATTGCGTCCTTTGTGTTGCCTATCGGGTATTCGTTTAACCTCGATGGCTCGATGATGTACTGCACGTTTGCGACGTTATTTATCGCGCAGGTGTATGGCATTGAAATGAGCCTGGGGCAGCAGTTTCTGATGCTGCTGATGCTCATGATCACCTCCAAGGGTATCGCCGGTGTGCCACGCGCCTCGCTGGTGGTGATTGCGGCAACGCTATCGCACTTTGACATTCCCGAAGCGGGTGTCTTGCTGATTCTGGGCGTCGATCACTTCCTCGATATGGCCCGTTCAGCCACCAATGTGCTGGGTAATGGCATTGCAACCGCTGTAGTCGCCAAGTGGGAAGGTGTACTTAAGCAGCCGGCCCTTGCGCATAACGAACCAGCGCATACGGCAGCCCCGAAGCACTGAGGTGCTGGCTGCGCGAGATCTCCTGCCAGGTGTGACCCATCGCCGGAAATGATGTGTCACCCTCGGCGTCAATCCCGACTTCCGTCACAATCAGTTGCCCGGCGAGGGGGAGCGCCTGGCGGTACAGCTCGGCGCCACCAATCACAAAGCTTGCAACCGCATGCGTGGCTGCCAGTGCCTCTGTCAACGATCCAAATACTTCTGCCCCCGTTGCCGTATAGCCCGGCTGCCGTGTAATCACGATATTGCGGCGATTGGGTAGGGCCCGCCCTAGGGATTCCCAGGTTTTACGGCCCATGATGATCGGGTGGCCGCTGGTAGTCTCTTTAAAATGCTTGAGGTCTTCGGGCAGGTGCCAGGGCAGCGTGCCGACGCCCGCTTCATTTGTGGCACCGATAATGCCGTTGCGGGCCACGGCGACGATGAGCGCGAGCTTCGGGTAAATCGGTTGTTCAGCCATGGGTGGTTTGCGTCCAGTCGATGAGTCCACGGGTGGACGCGTCTAGTGATTCTTTGCCGGCATCGCCATTCAGAACAGGCAGCACACGTGAGGCGAGTTGTTTGCCCAGTTCGACACCCCATTGGTCAAAGGAGTTGATGCCCCAGATCACGCCCTGGACGAACACCTTGTGCTCATAGAGCGCGAGCAACAGCCCGAGGTGATACGGATCCAGGCGGGGCAGCAGCAAGGTGGTGGACGGCTGGTTACCGGCAAATACTTTGTGCGGCAGCAGCGCATCACGCTGCGCGTCAGATAGTCCGGCGGCCTCCAGTTCACTGCGCGCCTCTGCTTCTGTTTTACCAAAGGCCAGCGCGGCACTCTGTGCAAAGCAATTGGCCAGGAGCGGTGCCTGATGCCCAGGTAGCGGATAATCACTCAGTGCTGTGGCAATAAAATCACAAGGTACCAGCCAGCCGCCCTGATGCAGAAGCTGGAAGAAGGCATGTTGCCCATTGGCCCCGATTTCACCCCAGACAATGGGATTGGCCGGGCAGGTCAGGGGTTGCCCATCGCGGTTGACGGTCTTGCCGTTCGATTCCATTTCCAGCTGCTGCAGATAGCCTGGCAGATGACGCAAGGATTCGTTATAGGGGACGATGGCCGAGGTGTGCGCGCCGAGGAAATTTGTATTCCAGATGCCCAGCAAAGCCAGCAGCACCGGTAAATTATCTTTGAGCGGCGTTTGGCAGAAATGCTGATCCATGGCCTGTGCGCCAGCGAGCAGGCGCTCAAAGCCGCTCATGCCAATGCTGACGGCTAGCGGTAGCCCGACGGCTGACCAGAGCGAATACCGGCCGCCGACCCAGTCCCACATGGGGAGGACTTGCGCTGGCGGAATGCCGAACTCCGCGGCCCGTTCGGGGTGGGCTGATACGGCAATAAAGTGTTTGGCCAGTGCGGCTTCGTCGCCGGTATGGGCCAGCATCCAGTTGCGCGCACTGGCTGCGTTGATCATCGTTTCCTGCGTGGTGAAGGTTTTGCTGGCGATGATGAACAGTGTGCCGCGCGGGTCCAGTGTTTCGAGTAATGGCGCCAGGTGGGCACCGTCCAGGTTAGACACGTAGTGGACATGCAGGCCCGGATGTGCAAAGGCTGACAGTGCGCGCGTGGCCATTTTGGGGCCAAGATCCGAACCGCCAATGCCGATGTTAACGACGTGACGAATGGTGTCGCCGCTATAGCCTTTCCAGCTGCCGCTGCGCAACTTTTCAACGATCTCGGCCATCTGCATGCGTACGGCACGCACGTCCGGCATGACGTCGAATTCCGGGGCGGGAAATGCGCTGTCGCCCAGATGGCGCAGTGCCGGGTGCAGGACTGCGCGTTCTTCACTGACGTTGATCGGTTCGCCTACAAACAGGCGCTCGCGCCAGCCGCTGACATCAGTGGCTTCAGCGAGTGCGACAAGGGCATCGAGGACTTCGCCATCCAAACGCTGTTTGGAGAAGTCCAGCAGTAAATCGTGGGTTTGCCTTGAGAAATTCTGAAAGCGTTGCGCATCTGTGGCAAAGAGTTCGCGCAGATGGGTATTGGCCAAACGATCCCGCGCCTGGCTCAGTCTTGCCCAGGCGGGCGTTTGCGTAAGGTCTCGATGCATAAGGCGCTCGTTAGACGGCTACGGGGGCCGGAATGTGCGGGTGCGGATCGTAGCCTTCGAGCGAAAAGTCTTCGAAGCGGAAGGCGAACAGATCTTTGACCTCGGGATTGATACGCATCACCGGCAACGGGCGCGTCGTACGGCTCAGTTGCAGTTGTGCCTGTTCCAGATGGTTGCTGTATAGGTGGGCATCGCCCAGGGTGTGAATGAACTCGCCGGGGCGGTAGTTGCAGACCTGGGCAATCATCAGGGTCAGCAAGGCGTAGGAGGCAATGTTGAATGGTACGCCGAGAAAGATATCGGCGCTGCGCTGATACAGCTGGCAGGACAGGCGCGGACGCTGGTCGGCATCGCCCGGGGCGGGCGGTGCGACATAGAACTGGAAGAGGGCATGGCAGGGTGGCAGAGCCATGCGATCCACTTCGCCCGGGTTCCAGGCGCAGACCAGATGGCGGCGCGAATCCGGATTGTTTTTCAGGCCTTCAACCAGTTGGGTCATCTGATCAATCGTGCGGATGGTCGGTGGCGCGCCATTCGCATCCGGTACGACCGTTTCCCAACGGCGCCACTGTTTGCCATAGACGGGACCGAGCTCACCCTGTGCATCGGCCCAATCGTCCCAGATCGAAACACCGTTTTCTTTGAGGTAGGCGATGTTGGTGCTGCCTTGCAGAAACCAGAGTAGTTCATGAATGATCGAGCGTAGATGCAGCTTTTTGGTGGTGAGTACCGGGAACCCATCCTCCAGGTCAAAACGCATCTGCCAGCCGAAGACGGAGCGTGTACCGGTACCGGTTCGGTCGGTCTTGACGTGGCCCCGTTCGAGCACATGTTGCATGAGATTCAGGTAAGTCTGCATACGGAAATCCGTTTTTTGTTTCTAGGGTGATTCCAACTTTATAATCATCGCATAGATCATCCCTCTGAGAACTTTCCTATGGCTGTAATGACGCCGCGTCCGACCCCGATTCCGACTGCCACGAAAAAACCGGCAGTGCCTAAACGCAAGCGCCTGGGTGTTTTGCCGGATGGCTGGCAGCCTGTTCTGCCCAGAGTGTCTCTGGAAACCGGCAAATTAAAAGACAGCGTGCTCAATGAGTTAAGTCACACGCTGGTGCTTTTTCCGGCCTCGTTGCTAGCGGGCGGGCAGTTGCCAGCAGGTCTGCCGGGCGGCGCGCTACTCAAACAGGTTTTAGGTCGGCAACGTAAAAAACCGGGCGCATTGCTGCGGGTAGCAGCAAGTGCTGGCAAGATGCCAGTTGAACCGGTTGTGCCGGCGGCTTCGTTGCCGGGTGGCGGCTTGATTGGCTGGCTGGCGGTTGATCCGGATGCGGCCGCTTTTTTGCGCCATCAGCAGTTGCGCCAGGCGCTGAGTGGGTTGTTGGCCGAGCAGCCTGAGCAGTTGAACCTGGTCTTTCATGGGTCAGCCGGCTTTGTGGCGAGTGCGCTGCCGGATGCCGCTTATGTTGCGGTGGTTAACCGTGTTGGGTTGCCGAAGACGGTGGCTCCTGACAAAGCCGTAAAAACGGCCCGCAACGCTAAACCGGCTAAAGCCGGTGATATTCGATGCTGGGTGGGTACGCGCGATCAGGCATTTCTCAAGACGGCGCTGAACACGGCGCTGGTCAAAGCCGAAGCCAATATTCTGACGCGTGCGCTGTGTGTGCTGCCGCCGAATCAGCTGACGCCGGGCTCTTTCCGGGCGTTGATTCCTGCCCAGATCAAAGGATTGGGCATTCGGAGTGAGCTCTATGATGTGACGCGGCTGCAAAAAATGAAGGCCGGCGCGTTTCTCGCGGTTGCCCAAGGCAGCCCGGAGCAGGATGCGGCCATTGTGCATCTGAGTTATGTGCCCAAGATCAAGCCAGCAAAACCCTCGACAAAAGATAAGGCTGCCGTGCAGCCATTGCCCTATGTATCGCTAGTCGGCAAAGGTATCTGCTTTGATACGGGCGGGCACAATCTTAAACCGGCACGCTATATGGCCGGTATGCATGAGGATATGGCCGGGGCGGCCGTGGCGCTATCCGTGATTCAGGCGGCAGCGCGCCTGCAGTTGCCGGTACGCATTGATGCCTGGCTGGCGCTATCGCGGAATGACATTGCGCCGGGGGCTTATTGCCAGGGCGATGTCGTGACCTCACTCAATGGGCAGACGATTGAAATCGTGCATACCGATGCCGAAGGACGCATGGTTCTGGCGGACACGCTGGCGTTAGCCGCGGGGAAAAAGCCCGACGCGATGATTGATTTTGCAACCCTGACGGGCAGCATGACCACTGCTCTGGGCAATCGCATGAGCGGCTTTTTTACATCGCAACCGCAGCTGGCTTCGCATCTGGCCGCGGCGGGAGCAGAGGCCGGTGAACGCCTGCTGGCTTTTGCCATGCCGGATGACTACGATCAGGCGCTGGAAAGCCAGGTCGCCGATATCAAGCAGTGCACGCTGGATGGTGAGGCTGACCATATTCTGGCGGCTCGTTTCCTCAACCTGTTTGTGGGCGACGCCCCCTGGCTGCACGTGGATCTATCTGCCGCAACCTGCAAGGGCGGGTTGGGGGCCGTGGGCACGGACACAACGGGCTTTGGTACGGCGCTGACCCTGCACTGGCTACAAGCGATTGGTGCCAAAGGGTTTGCGCGGCCGTCAGCCGCTTTCTAATCAGGCGTCTTCGTCGCTATCTTCGACCGGCAGCTCAGCGTCAGCTGTTTGCTGGTCAAGTGATTTCAAGAGTTGAAAGATGGCGCGGTAAGCTTTAGGTGGCTTTTGCTCGGCCTGTTCTTTAAGGGCGTTGCGTCGTAGCGTGCGCAGCGCCGTGACGTCCAGATCCGGGTAATCGGTTTTCAGTTGGGTAATAACCGATTCGTCGGCCAGCAGTTTCTCGCGTCGCTTTTCCAGCGCGTGGAAACGGGCATTCGCTTTGTTGGATACGCCGTCAATTTCATCCAGCATTTCCTGAATCGGTTCGATATCCACCTGGCGCATCAGTTTGCCGATGTACTGCATCTGGCGGCGCAACGCCCCGAATGCGCTAATCCGCTTGGCATCACGCACGGCATCGGCCAGCGTTTCGGGGATATCCAGTTTTTTCAGACGATCCGTGCTCACACCAACCAGACGTTTGCCCAACTCCTGTAATTCATCCATCTCTTCTTTGGCCTTGGTCTTGCTGCGCCGCCGACCCTCGGTTTGTGGCGGCGGTTCGGCGTTGACCACTTCCTGGCCCTGACGGGTTTGAAAGTGACTGGGCGGTTTGGTCGGATGGAAAGGCATGGTGGTTTCTGCTGGTCGGGGTATTCGGTACGCAAGGCGCGTTTGCCGCTATCATACCAATCGAATGCTTAACCCCTGAATGAATGACTCGATGACTACCCACGCTGTAGAGCAGAACGCTCAAGATCATCTCTTTGCGCACACGCAGGAGGCCCTGGCAAAAATTGCGACGCATGTACTCGATCTCGCCCGAGCGGGCGGGGCTTCGGCCTCGGAAGTTGAGCTTTCCGAAGGCTTTGGGCAAAGCGTCAATGTGCGGCAAGGCGAGGTTGAAACGATCGAACATCACCGGGACAAACAAATCGGTGTCACGGTTTATCTGGGGCAGCGTAAAGGCTATGCCTCGACCAGCGATTTTTCTCATGAAGCACTGCAAGCGACGGTGAGTGCGGCGCTGGATATTGCCCGTTTTACGGCAGAAGACCCCTGTGCGGGCTTGCCAGAAGCCAGCCTGCTGATGCTGGGCCCCGTGCCGGATCTGGATTTGTTTCATCCGTGGACACCCAGTGTGGAAACGGCAGTGATGTTAGCGCGGGAATGCGAAGCCGCTGGCCTGGCCTTTTCACCGGCCATTCAGAATTCCGAAGGCGCATCGGTGTCGAGTCACCAGGGCCACTTTGTCATGGCGAATAGCCTGGGTTTCCTCGGCGGTTATCCGACCAGTCGGCATAGCATCGGCTGTGCGCTGATTGCCGCCGATGATCAAGGCATGCAGCGCGACGACTGGTATGAATCGGTGCGTGACGCACGGCTTTTCCCGTCTCCCGCCGAGATCGGTCTTAAAGCCGCGCAGCGTGCAGTGGCACGTTTGGGTGCGCGCCAATGCCCAACCGGCGAAGTGCCGGTGATTTTTGAAGCACCGATTGCCTCAACCATTGTCGGCAGTCTGGTGCATGCGGCCTCGGGCGGGGCGTTGTATCGCAAGAGCTCCTTCCTGGAAGGCGCTCTCGGTCAGCAGATTTTGCCGGAATTCGTGGTGCTGGAAGAGCGACCCCTGTTGCCGGGCGGGCAATCGAGCGCCCCTTTTGACGGTGACGGCCTGCCGACCCGGGACCGCGATGTGGTTAAAGCGGGCGTGCTCGAAGGGTATTTTCTCTCGGTGTATTCGGCCCGCAAGCTGGGGATGGCCCCTACGGCCAATGGCGGCGGCAGCCACAATCTGTGCTTCCGTGACACCCGTGCCGCCCATGCGGATCTCAAAGCCCTGATGCAGACCATGCAGCGCGGGTTGCTGGTCACCGAGCTGCTGGGCCAGGGTTTGAATTATGTGAATGGCGATTATTCACGCGGGGCCGCCGGTTTCTGGATCGAAAATGGCGAAATTGCTTATCCGGTCGAAGAAATCACCATCGCGGGCAACATGAAGGACATGCTGAAGGGCATCGTGGCGATCGCCGAAGATCGTTTGCCCCGCAGCGCTAAACAGTCCGGGGCCATTTTGCTCGATCGCATGATGGTGGCGGGTGCCTGATGCGTTGCTGCATCGTCCGGCATGGTGAGACCCCCTGGAATGCCGAACGGCGTTTACAGGGGCATCAGGATATTCCGCTAAACGCCTGCGGTATGGCGCAGGCAGCGGCTGCGGGGGCTTATCTGCGGCACAGGCATCAGACGGTGCCTTTTGCCGCAGTGGTGAGCAGTGATCTGTTGCGTGCCCGGCAAACCGCCGATGCAGTTGGCGCAGCGCTGGGTCTGCGGGTTGAGCACGATGCCGCCTTGCGGGAGCGCCATTACGGACAATTTGAAGGCAAAACGCCGACGGAAGCTGCGCTTTTTGCACCGGAAGCCTATGCGGATCTGGTGGCTCGACTTGATTTGACGGCGGCACCGGCCGCCGCCGAACCCTTGCAGGCGATGGTAGATCGTATTGATCAATGCATGGCAGGGTTAGCCCAGCGCTTTCCGGCAGCATCCGCGGTGGTGGTTACCCATGGCGGGGTGCTGGATATTCTTTACCGGCGGGCGATGAATCGCGCGTTAACGGGGCCGCGTGATGCGCCGATTCCTAATGCAGGGTTGAACTGGATAGATTTGCAGGTCGAACAGTCGGGTTTGCACTGGTCGATGGTGGCTTGGGGTGAAACTGCACATTTAACCGGCACCAGCCGCGACGAAATCCTGTAAAATCACGAACTTGGCCCAGACCGGCGCGGTGCCGGCTGCTAATCGATATCTGATTCCCGAGGTTTCTTATGTTCTCCGCCCGCGATACCCTGCAGCAAGTTGATCCCGAACTCTGGAAAGTCATTGAGGCGGAAGACCGCCGCCAGGAAGATCACATCGAGTTGATCGCCTCGGAGAACTATGTCTCCAATGCCGTGATGCAGGCACAGGGTTCGCAGCTGACGAACAAGTATGCCGAGGGTTATCCGGGCAAGCGCTACTACGGTGGCTGTGAGCACGTGGATGTGGTCGAGCAACTGGCGATTGATCGTCTCAAAGCGCTGTTTGGCGCAGATGCGGCCAACGTGCAGCCGAATTCGGGTTCGCAGGCCAACCAGGCCGTACTGATGGCCTTTGCTAAACCGGGCGACACCATCATGGGTATGAGCCTGGCTGAGGGCGGACACCTGACCCACGGCATGCCGCTCAACATGTCGGGCAAATGGTTCAATGTCGTTTCGTATGGCCTGGATGCCAACGAAGTGATTGATTACGACAAGATGGAAGCGCTGGCGCGTGAACACAAGCCCAAGATTATTGTGGCCGGTGCCTCTGCCTATGCGCTGCGTATTGATTTTGAGCGTTTTGCCAAGATCGCCAAAGAAGTCGGCGCCATCATGTGGGTGGATATGGCCCACTACGCCGGGCTGATTGCCGCAGGGTTCTATCCGAATCCGGTGCCGCACGCCGATGTGGTGACTTCAACCACGCACAAGACCCTACGTGGCCCGCGCGGTGGTGTGATTCTGATGAAGGCCGAGCACGAGAAGGCCCTTAACTCTGCCATTTTCCCCGGCCTGCAAGGCGGCCCGCTGATGCACGTGATTGCAGCTAAGGCCACGGCGTTCAAAGAAGCGGCCACCCAAGGCTTCAAGGATTATCAGGAACAGGTCCTGAACAATGCCCGCGTGATGGCGCGCGTGCTCGGCGAAGAGCGTGGCCTGCGCGTGGTATCGGGTCGTACCGAGAGCCATGTCTTCCTGCTCGATCTGCGCAACAAGAACATCACCGGTAAAGAAGCAGAAGCCGTGCTGGGTCATGCGCATATCACCGTCAATAAGAACGGCATCCCGAACGACCCACAAAAACCGTTTGTCACCTCGGGTATCCGTATTGGTTCACCGGCCATGACAACGCGTGGATTCACGGAAATCGAAGCCGAGCAAATTGCACATCTGATTGCTGATGTGCTTGATGCACCGACCGATGAAGCCGTTATTGCCACCGTGCGTGACAAGGTGTCGGCACTCTGCAAGCGCTTCCCGGTTTACGGCAAGTAAGTCGGGTCTGATCCATGCGGTGCCCTTTCTGTGGCGCGGACGGCACAACGGTTGTCGAAACGCGCGAGTCGGAGGAAGGGCACCTCGTTCGCCGCCGTCGTCGCTGTGGTCAGTGTGAAAAGCGGTTTACCACGCATGAACATGCGGAGATTCAGTTTCCGTTTATTGTGAAGCGCAATGGATCGCGCACCGATTTTAAGCACGATAAACTGGTAGCCTCGTTACAGCTTGCCCTGCGCAAACGCCCGGTGACGGCAGAGGCCATTGATTTTGCCGTGTCGCGTATTGAAGAAAAACTACTGGCCTTGGGCGAGCGGGAAATTACCTCGCAACAGGTTGGTGAACTGGTGATGCGCGAACTGAAAAAGCTGGATAAGGTCGCTTACGTCCGCTTTGCCTCTGTTTATCGCAACTTCACCGACATTGACGAATTCTCCGAAGTGATTCGTGAGATATCGCCGGTTGCCTGACCGGCCAGAATCAATCCGCGGGTTATCCGACATGCCCGATACTTTAGCGCAGGCCCTTCAGGGTCCGACGGCCGATGATGCCCGGTGGATGGCGCGTGCGTTACAGCTGGCTGCTCACGGGCTATACACCACAGGGGTTAACCCACGCGTAGGTTGTGTCCTGGTTAAAGACGACCAGGTCATCGGCGAGGGCTGGCATGAACGCGCTGGTGAAGCCCATGCCGAAGTCATGGCAATTCGTGCAGCGCAAGCGGCAGGCCATAGCACGCAAGGTGCGACGGCCTATGTGACGCTGGAGCCGTGTGCACATCATGGCAAAACCCCACCCTGTGCCGAAGCCTTGATCAACGCCGGTGTCAGTCGCGTTGTCGGTGCCATGGAAGATCCGAATCCATTAGTTGCAGGCAAAGGCTTTGCCCTGCTGCAAGCCGCTGGGATCGCGGTTGCCGCGCCGCTCATGGCGGCCGAGGTAGCAGCGTTGAATATAGGGTTTGTGAAGCGTATGCGCGCCGGTATGCCGTGGGTCCGCCTCAAAATGGCCGGCAGCCTGGATGGGCGAAGCGCGCTTGCGAATGGCCAGAGCCAGTGGATTACGAGCCCGGAGGCGCGGGCGGATGGTCATCGTTTCCGTGCACGCGCGCAGGCGATTATCACCGGTGTCGGTACGCTGATCGCCGATGACCCGTTGCTAACCGTACGGGGTGTGCCCGCACCCATTGGCCAATCCGGCCAAACGGTGCCGTTGGACGCAGCGTTGCGCGTGGTAGTCGATAGTCACCTGCGCCTGCCCGCTACGGCAAAAATTTTACAGGGTGGTTGTTTGGTGGCTACCGCTTCGACCAATGTAACCAAGTCGGCTGTTTTACAAGCGGCGGGTGCAGAAGTGGTCTGCCTGCCGGATGCGAATGGCCGCGTTGATTTGAAAGCCTTGCTGAATGACCTGGCACAACGTGGCGTGAATGAAGTGCATGTGGAGGCCGGGCCGCGCTTGAGTGGGGCGTTTCTGAAAGCTGGGCTGGTGGATGAGCTGCTGCTCTACATGGCTCCAACGATATTAGGGAGCGATGCCCGTGGCTGGTTCGATGATTTGGCGTTGACGTGCCTAGATCAGAAGGTTGAATTCAAATTTCAGGATGTGCAGATGATCGGACCGGATCTGCGCATGATCGTTAGGCCTGTCTAGTCATACCTAAAGACGGCTGCATACCTGACAGGCTGGATCTTTCTTAACCCTTGATGCCGACCAACGGCCAGTCAGCGCATCGTAACGCTGCAGCAGGCCGCTGGCCGCTTGACCAAAGCCGGCCACTAACTTGATCGCCTCTACCGCCTGCATGCAGCCAATGACACCGGTGAGGGGGGCAAGGATACCCGTGGTGGCACAGCGTAATTCATCGTCAGCGCTGTCTTCAGGATAGAGGCAGGCGTAGCAAGGGGCATCTGCCTGACGTGGATCTATGACCATCAATTGTCCGGTTAGCTTGATGGCAGCACCGGAGACCAGAGGTTTTTTCAAATCGCAACAGGCGCGGTTGAGCGCATAACGCGTGGCGAAGTTGTCACTGCAATCGAGCACGATATCGGCAGCGGCAATCGCCTCAAGCAGGGCCGTGCCTTCAAGTCGCGGCAGGGCGATGACGCGACAGGCCGGATTAACGGTGTGTAGCGCTTCGATAGCACTGTGTGTTTTGTTTTGGCCGATACGCGCTTCGGTATGCAGAATCTGCCGTTGCACATTACTCAGCTCCACCGTATCGCCATCGGCAATGCTGATCGTGCCAATGCCGGCACTGGCCAGATACAAGGCCGCAGGTGAGCCAAGCCCACCTGCACCCACAATCAACACATGGCTGGCCAGGAGTTTTTCCTGGCCTTCGATACCGATTTCATCGACCAGGATGTGCCGGCTATAGCGCAGCAACTGCTGGTCGTTCATGCAGAACTTACTTGGCCGACGCCGCAGCAGGGTCAGCGGCTGGTTGATCCGCGGCCGCCTTCAGATCTTTGGCGGGTGCGACAGGCGGCTTGCCACCCAGACGCTTGATGGCTTCGGCAAACTGGCGATCCTTGGCCGAGGTGTAGTCGGCAATTGCCAGACCCGGCTCAGTATCATCGTCCTTATTGCCGTTTTTACCATTCTTGCCATTCGCTTTGTCCGCATCCGGTTTGGCGTCTTTGTCTTTTTCCTTGTCGTTGATCAGGTGACCACCCAGATCCGCTTCACGTAGTTGACCATTGGTCTTGGCACCGGGCGTTTCTTCCACGGTGACATCGGGTTCGATGCCTTTGGCCTGAATGGAGCGACCGTTCGGCGTGTAGTAACGCGCCGTGGTCAGTTTGATGGCGGTGTTGCCAGGCAAGGGCAGGACGGTCTGGACCGAGCCTTTGCCAAAGGTCTGCGTGCCAAGCACGGTGGCGCGTTTGTAGTCCTGTAGCGCACCGGCCACGATTTCCGACGCGGAAGCCGAGCCGCCATTGACCAGCACAATCATCGGGACGGTCTTAATCCCTGCGGGCAGGTTGCGAAGCTCATCTTCGCGGCCACGTTGATAGTCTTCCGGCTTGGCGTAAAACTTGTGTTTGGCATCATCGGTCCGGCCATCGGTCGAGACAACCAGCTTATCGGCAGGCAGGAACACGGCAGAAACGCCGACGGCTGCATTGAGCAGACCGCCCGGATCATTGCGCAGATCTAGTACCAAGCCTTTGAGCGGCCCATTTTTGTAGAGCTGGTTGACTGCGTTGGCGAGTGTGTCAACGGTAGTTTCCTGGAACTGGGTAATCCGGATGTAACCGTAGCCCGGTTCGATCATCTTGAATTTGACGGACTGCACCTTGATGACCTCACGGGTCAGGGTGACGATCAGAGGCTTGGTCATGCCTTTACGGGCAATGGTCAGCGTGACTTGGGTCTTGGGTTTGCCACGGAGCTTCTTCACCGCTTCGTTCAAGGTCAGGCCTTTGACCGAGGTGTCGTCGATCTTGATGATCAGGTCGCCGGTTTTGAGGCCGGCACGGGCCGCGGGTGTATCTTCAATCGGTGCGATCACTTTGACAAAGCCGTCTTCCATGCCGACTTCGATACCCAGTCCGCCGAACTCTCCCTGGGTCCCCACTTGCAGTTCTTTGAAGGCTTCGGCATCCAGATAGGTTGAGTGCGGGTCGAGGTTGCTCACCATGCCAGAGATGGCATTATTGATGAGTTTCTTGTCTTCAATCGGCTCGACATAGCCCTGTTTGATGACATTGAAGACTTCGGCAAAGGTCCGTAGATCCTGAATCGGCAGACCGGTGCTCTGTTGTGCGCCGGTCGCTGCCTTTTCGGCAAACGCCGGCAATTGCAGGGCAATCAGAATGCCTGCCACTAGGCCGCCCAAGCCAACGCTGGCCGTTCGTACCCAACCGGACTTTTGATCCGTGGGCTGGGCGGGCGATGGTTTTTCAGAGTCTGGCAAATTGTGCGGCATAGTGGGGCTTTCCTGTCGTCCTGATGACGGCGATTATTTTTTGGCGGCCTGTTGGGCAACAGCCGCAGCAGCCTTGGCCGCCGCTTCCTGGTCGCCCAGGTAGTAGCTGCGGATTGGCTTCAGCGTCTCGTCATCCAATTCGTACACAAGTGGGATCCCGGTCGGAATATTCAACTCGACGATGTCGGCATCCGACACGTTATCAAGATATTTGACCAGGGCGCGGATGGAATTGCCGTGCGCCGCCACAATCACGCTCTTGCCGGATTTAACAGCCGGCGCAATGGTGCTTTCCCAGAATGGCACAAAACGGGCCACGGTGTCTTTCAGACATTCCGTCATTGGCAGTTCTTGTTCGGTCAGGCCGGAAAAGGCTTCGCCATAACGGGCATCGAAACGTGGGTGGCGCGGGTCATCAAAGGCCAGTGCCGGCGGCGGCGTGTCGTAACTGCGGCGCCAGACCAACACCTGATCGTCGCCATATTGGGCGGCAGTTTCGGCCTTGTTCAGACCTTGTAGGGCACCATAGTGGCGCTCGTTCAGACGCCAGCTGCGCTGAATGGGGATCCACAGACGATCCATTTCTTCCAGCGATAGCCACAGCGTCCGCATGGCGCGCTTGAGGACGGACGAATAAGCCTGGTCAAAGGCAAAGCCGGCTTCCTTCATGAGGCGGCCTGCCTGCTTGGCTTCTTCAATGCCTTTTTCGGTCAGATCGACATCCGTCCAGCCGGTGAAGCGGTTTTCTTTGTTCCACGAAGATTCGCCGTGGCGTAGCAGCACAATTTTTTTCATGGTTCGCGTCCGTAAGTGCGTTAATCCGCTATAAATGATTCAGCCCGCTATTCTATAATGCCAAAGGCGCTGACTCTAGCGGCGAACCCTTCGACTTCGTAATTTCTGGAAAAAACATGGATTTCTTTCTGCAGCCCCTTAATGTTGGCCTTGTTTTAATCGCACTGGTTTCCGGTGGATTGCTCGTTCGCCAGGTCATGTTGCCCGGTGGCAGAGGCGTTTCTCCGCAGGTAGCGATTGCCCTGACCGATAAAGAGGGCGGGGTACTGGTGGATGTACGTGAAGAGCACGAAGTAGCCGTCGAGCATATCCAGGGCAGCCAGTTCATTCCTTTGAAGGAATTGCCGGCCAAGCTGTCCAAGCTGGAAAAATACCGGAAAAAACCGGTCGTCGTGGTTTGTGCCGCCGGACAGCGTTCTGCCGCTGCCAGTCGTTTGCTGAGCAAAGCCGGATTTGAAAATGTCTGCCAGATCGAAGGGGGTATCCAGGCGTGGGAGAAGGCTGGTCTGCCTCTCAAGCGCGGCACGGCACCGGCTAAGGGCTAAGGCAATGGCCAAGGTATTGATGTATAGCACGGCGGTTTGTCCTTATTGCATCCGGGCTGAGCAGTTGCTTAACAGCAAAGGGGTGACCGAGATTGAGAAAATTCGTGTAGATCTCGACCCTGAACAACGCGAGGCCATGATGACCCGTACCGGACGGCGGACAGTGCCGCAAATTTATATCGGGGAAACCCATGTCGGTGGTTTCGATGATCTGGCGGCGCTTGACCGCGCCGGTGGTCTTGAACCATTGCTCAAGTAATACGTTGTCAACGCATACTCTTTTAATTATTCACAAGGATTTACCATGGCCGAAATCGATCAAAACAACGAACCCGTCGTGGGCGAGCAGCCCGTGCAGCCGATGTTTGCTATTGAAAAACTGTACGTGAAGGATCTCTCGCTGGAAGTACCATCGCCAGACGTCTTCCTGCAATCGCAGGCTCCGGAAATCGGTGTCCAGTTCAAAACGGCTTTTACCCAGCTCGATACCGAGGTGTTCGAAGGCGTGCTGCAGGTCACCGTGACGGCTAAAGCCGATACCAAAGTGTATTTCTTGGTCGAAGTGCAGCAGGCCGGTATTTTCCGTGTGGCCGGTGTGCCGGAAGAAGCCTTGCGCCCATTCCTGGGCTCTGCCGTTCCGAATGTGCTGTTTCCTTATGCGCGTGAAGCCGTCTCTGATGCCACGACCCGTGCCGGTTTTCCGCCGGTGGTGCTGCAGCCCGTTAACTTTGATGCAATGGTCGAAGCCCCACCAGCAGACGCTGCAAGCGCTGAAGCCGAAGCGCCTACCACCTTGCAATAATTCTTACGCCGGAACTTGCGATGCGCCTAGCGACAGACATTCAGCTCAAGGTCGGGGTTCTGGCCGCCGGTGCCTGGGGCACAGCACTGGCCGCCAATTGGGCGCAGCGTCACCAGGTGATCATCTGGGCCCGCGAGCAGGAAGTAGTTGACAGCATTAATGCGGATCACATCAATCATCGCTTTCTACCCGGTATTTTGTTACCAAGCGCATTGAAAGCAACGGATACGCTGGCAGATGTACAAGGGTCTGATGTACTCGTGTTAGCCACACCCGTTGCCGGTTTGCGTACTACGCTGCAGGCATTGAAGGCCCTGTATGGTGCAGACCCATTGCCCCCGTTGGTCTGGGTCTGTAAGGGATTCGAGCCACAGACGGGTCTGTTACCACACCAGGTCGTGCGCGAAACGCTGGGTGCCGTGGCTGCTGCAGCGTTGTCTGGACCGAGTTTTGCGCAAGAAGTGGCTCGGGGCCTGCCGACGGCGGTGACTTTAGGGTCGGCAGATCTGCCGCTGGCGGAAAAACTGGCCGATTGGCTGCACACGGCAAACCTACGTCTGTATGCCTCGGGCGATGTGGTGGGTGTCGAAGTGGGTGGTGCTGTTAAGAATGTATTAGCCATTGCGACGGGTATCGCCGATGGCCTGTCTCTGGGCCACAATGCGCGTGCTGCATTGATGACTCGTGGTCTGGCCGAAATCGGGCGACTGTGCGAGCGTCTGGGAGGACAGCGTGAAACCCTGATGGGACTGGCGGGGTTGGGCGATCTTATCCTGACCTGTACGGGTGATTTGTCACGTAACCGTCAGGTAGGCCTTGCGCTGGGTTCGGGTAAAACGCTGCAAGAGACTCTGGAAGCATTGGGTCATGTGGCGGAAGGCGTAGGGACTGCGCGTGAAGTGGCAAGGCTGGCTGTGGACCTGCAAGTCGATATGCCGATAGCGCTGGCCGTGGCAGCGGTGATTTCTGGCGAGCTTAAGGCCGGTGATGCAGTCACCCAGTTGATGCGCCGGGCGCAGCGCGCCGAGTGATGCGCTAAACGGCGCCGCCGAAGCCGTTCTGGCGCCAGATTTCAAAGGTCACAATCGCCGCAGAATTGGCCAGGTTCAGGCTGCGGATGCCGGGACGCATGGGAATGCGCAGGCGTCGATCCGTGGCAAAGGTTGCGAGTATTTCTGGTGGTAACCCTTTGGTTTCACAGCCCAGCACAATGACATCATCTGGTTGAAACGAAACTTCGTGGTACGGACGGCTGCCTTTGGTGGTCATGGCAAATAAGCGCCGGGGATTGGGATCTGCGGGCTCGCCCTGCAGAACAGACAGGCAAGCCGCCCAATCATCGTGCACTTGAAGAAAAGCCTGGTCGTGATAATCCAGACCGGCACGCCGTAATGAACGATCGTCAACATCAAAACCGAGCGGGCGGATCAGGTGTAGTTCAAAGCCGGTGGCCGCAGACACACGAATCAGATTACCGGTGTTCGGTGGGATCTCCGGGTGGACCAGCACAATGGCGGGTCGGCGGGTCGTGTCGAGGGTGGTGTTGATGGCAGTCATTTAGCGTTGTCCAGGTTCGGGGGTACGGGCGAGAACGGCGACATCGACGCGCGAGGCACCGGCAAAGCGCAATATATCGGCACAGGCCGATAGACTGGCACCCGTGGTAAGTACATCATCAATCAGTAAAATGCGTTGGCCCTGGAGCGGCTGCGGGCAGAAAAATGCGCCGCGCAAATTAGACCAACGTTCTGTCCGGTGCAAGCCGGCTTGCGGTGGGGTGTCGTTCTGCCGCAATAAATGATCCACAGACCATCGTAGGTGCAAAATTTTAGCCACCTGGCGCCCTATTTCTGCAGCCTGATTGAAGCCGCGTGCTTTTAATCGATTCGGGTGCAGGGGCATTGGCAAGACCAGATCCGGTGGCGGTATATCCGGGTTGTTTTCCCAGGCATCTGCCAGCGCATGAGCCAGATGCGCTCCGAAAAACCCACTCAAATAAAGGTGATGCCCGTATTTGAAATCCCGGATCAGGGTGTCTATCGGAAACCCGTACGACCAGACGGCAGTGGCCGAATCAAAGGTGGGCGTATGGTGCATGCAGTCCGGGCAGAGACTTTGAGTACCGTGTGCGCTAAGGTTGAAAGGTAGGGCGCAACGTGGACAAGCTGGGCGTTTTAGCGGGGGCAAGGCAGCCGCGCAGTCCTGGCAGAGCGGCGTTTCACCGCTGGGTAGGCTGCATAGGATGCAGCTCTGAGCCAGGAGCGTATTGCCAAAGAACTGTCCCATCGCGTGCAGACGCTGCCGAAGTTGCTGCGTCAGCGAGTCGTCGGGAGCCATGGTCGGGGGCAGTGGGGGCACAGGGGTTTCTCAGTCAGTCAGGCTTTGTTCGGGTGCTTCGGGCATAATTATGCCTTTACAAAGCCATTTGCCTCCAGTTGTGAGAGCCCCTATGCAAACAGAGAACATCCCCTTGAATTTTGTCCCGCCGCGCCAGAATAAAAAAGGCTCCGACCATGCTGCGCGAGGAACCGGCCTTTGGTCAACCGAAGCCGTGCTGGCGCTGATTGAAATGCCCTTCATGTCACTGCTGGCGAAAGCCCATGCGGTGCATGCCGATCATTTTGATGAAAACGCCGTGCAACGTTCAACCCTGTTATCGATCAAGACCGGCGGCTGCTCGGAAGACTGCGGTTACTGTTCGCAGTCTGCTCGTTACGATACGAACCTGGAACGGGAAGCCCTGTTATCGATGGACGAAGTGATGAGCGCGGCCAAGGCCGCCAAAGCGGCTGGTTCATCCCGTTTCTGCATGGGTGCCGCCTGGCGTGGTCCGAAAGACAAAGACCTCGATCAGGTTGTGAATATGGTGCAGGAAGTAAAGGCGCTGGGTCTGGAAACCTGTGTCACTTTGGGGATGCTCAAGCCCGGTCAGGCCGAGAAGCTGGCCACCGCCGGCCTCGATTACTACAACCATAACCTGGACACCGACGCCGAATTTTATGGCGAAGTGATCAGCACGCATACGCATGAAGACCGACTGGATACGCTGGATCGTGTACGTCAAGCCGGTATCCACGTGTGCTCTGGCGGCATCGTGGGCATGGGCGAAAACCGCAAGAATCGGGCGGCATTGATTGCCCAGTTGGCGAATCTTGACCCGGTGCCGGATTCGGTGCCGATCAATAATCTGGTGCCGATTCCGGGTACACCGATGGCGGGCGTTGACCCGGTGGATGGCATTGAGTTCGTGCGTATGATCGCTGCTGCCCGGATTACGATGCCGGCGTCGTGGGTGCGCTTATCGGCGGGGCGTCAGGAAATGTCTGATGAGCTGCAAGCGTTGTGTTTCTTTGCCGGAGCCAACTCGATATTCTACGGCGAGCAATTGCTGACGACAGGCAACCCGAATACAAGTCGGGACCAGACCCTGTTTGCCACGTTGGGTCTGAAGGGCGTCTGATGGTGGCGGGGGAGGCTCCCCGTTTCCGGTGCGCCCGGATCCGGCGTGCTTTCGATCGGGTTGCGGCACAGTTCGCGAGCAATGATTTTCTGTATCGCGAACTATCGAAGCGAATGGCGGAGCGCTTGGATGTAGTCCGTATTGCACCGGCACGGATACTCGATGCCGGCTGCGGCTGGGGGATGGATCGGCGCATCTTGAGTGAACGCTATCCGGAGGCCGAATGGTTAGGCGTTGACTGTAGCGTGCCGATGCTAGAGGCTGGGCGTCGCGCAGATCAGGCGGCAACGGGCTTTCTGCGTCGAGTCTTGAATCAGGTCCGTAAAACGAATGCCTTGCGCCTGGCGGCGGATCTGAATGCGTTGCCGATGGCGGCGCAATCTGTCGATTTGGTATGGTCCAATGCCGCATTGCATTGGCAAGATGATTTACCGGCGACGCTGCAGGAGTTAAACCGGGTACTAGGTATTGGCGGTCTGCTGATGTTCAGCATGTTCGGACCGGATACCTTAAAAGAGTTGCGACGAGCCACGCAGGCTGTCGATGCAGGCCTAACCCGCATCGACCACACCCAGACCTTTGTCGATATGCATGATGTGGGCGATATGTTGGTCAATGGCGGTTTTTCAGATCCGGTGATGGATATGGAAACGCTGACGCTGACCTACACCGACCCCTGGCAGGCTTTGTACGAGCTGAAGCGGGCGGGCTCGACCGTGGCGACCTGCTTTCCAGCGCAAGGTTTATCGACACCGGGCTACTGGGATCGCGTGATTGAACATTGGCCGCAAGATGCTGAAGGGCGTTACACGCTGACCTTTGAACTGGTTCAGGGACATGCCTGGAAAATGGCTCCCCGGCAGCATGAAGATGGGCGTGCCGTCGTGAATTTCATGCCCCGGCCGACACGGCCTAAAGCATGAATACGTGCATGCTGGCCGGCGTTGAAGACGCCTGGCGGGCGCAAAGTGTGCAGGCGAAATGTCTGGCAGTCGATGCGTTGATTCCGGCCTATCTGGCCATCACGGCAGGTAGTGTGCTCAAGACACATACCGTTGCGCCGCCGAGTGAGCAGATCGGCAAGCCGGATAAACCGGTGTGTGTGTCGCCTGAGAAACTCCCTTTTCGTAAGGCCGTCGATAAGGCAGGCCGCGCTGCGTTACTGCATGCGATTGCCCACATCGAATTTAATGCCATCAACCTGGCCCTGGATGCCGCTTGGCGATTCCAGCATCTGGGCCCCCTCTTTGTGCGCGATTGGGTCGGTGTGGCTATTGAAGAGGCCTATCACTTTGCTCTCATCAACGCGCGTCTGGCAGCGCTGGGTGTGGCGTATGGTGATTTGCCGGCACACACAGGCTTATGGGACCTCGCTGAACAGACGGCGGGTGATGTGCTGGCGCGCATGGCACTCGTGCCTCGCTTGATGGAAGCCCGTGGGCTGGATGCAATGCCGCCGATCTTTCGGAGCTTTCAGGGCATCGGCGATAAATCCACATTGCGTGTCCTGTCTGTCATCGCCCGGGATGAAGTGCGTCACGTCGCGCTGGGCGATGCCTGGTTCCGTCAGCTGTGCGAGGCGCAGGCGCTGCCGGTGGTCGAGACCTATCGGCAGTTAATTACGCAATATGAGGCGCCGCGGCCACGCCCGCCATTGAACGAAGCAGCCCGGCTGGCAGCGGGGTTCAGTCATGATGAGCTTCAAGCGCTGAAGGATTAATAGCCGCCGTTAGCCAATAAAAAAGCAGCCTTCAAGGCTGCTTTTTTATCAAGCAAAACTGCAATTACTGACGCAGACCTGCTGCATATTCGGCCACAGCCGACATTTGCTGATCGGTCATTTTGGCAGAAATCATACGCATCACGGCTTCCGGATCATTGGCACGGGTACCGTCACGGAACTGTTTTAGTTGCGCAACAATATAGTCCGGGTGTTGGCCAGCCAGCACAGGATACTGGGCTGGCAGACCTGCACCTGCTACACCGTGGCAACCGGCACAGGCAGGGATGCCCTTCTTGATGTCGCCACCGCGCCAGAGTTTGCGGCCTTCGGTCACAAGTTTTTCATCCTTGGCTACATCCGGCTTCAGGGTTTGCTTTGAGTAGTACTGGGCCACTGCCGTAATTTCTTCGGGCGTTAGCGGCGCAGCCATGCCATTCATGATGGCATTCTGGCGCAGGGCAGGTTTGCCATCAGCGGACGTACGGAAGTTGTTCAGCTGTTTCACGATATAGGCAGCGTGTTGACCTGCCAGGCTCGGGTTGGCCGGAATGCTGCTGTTGCCGTCCATACCATGGCAGGCGGCACAGACATTTTTCACGACGGCCGGCACTTCGGTCGTTGTAGCAGCTTGGGCTGCTGGCTCTGCAGCCATTGACAAGGCGCTGACGGAACACATCAGGGCGAATGCGACAACTCGGATCATGTCCACACTCCTAACAGGATAGTAAGCAAACCCTTGGCAATCCAAGGGGTAATAAATCGTTAAGGCTGTTATTCTAATACAACATGAACGAGGCGTACTGTGTCTGACAACCAAACTTTGAAATCCAGCCCCAAATCGGCGGCAAAAAAACCTGCGGCTAAAGTAAAGCGTGCGGTAAAACCTGTGATTCAGCCCTATATCAAGGCGAAAAACCCCGGGCATGCGCATCCGTTTCCGCGTACCGAGTTTTTAACTACCGTAGCGCGTTTGCGGGATGCGCCGGGTGATGCCGTGGCGGAAGTGGCTTTTGTTGGCCGTTCCAATGCCGGGAAGTCTTCTGCAATCAATACCTTGGCCGGTAAGACGCGCCTCGCTTATGTGTCAAAAACACCTGGCCGGACACAGCATCTCAATTATTTTTCTGTAGCGCCGGATCGTTATTTCGTAGATTTGCCCGGTTACGGTTTTGCCAAGGTGCCTGAAGATGTCCGCAAGCAGTGGGATGTTCTGCTTGCGCCCTATCTGCAGTCTCGAGCGCAACTGAACGGGCTGGTGATGATTATGGACAGCCGTCGGCCATTAACCGAGATGGACTGGCAGATGCTGGAGTGGTTCGCGCCTACCGGGCGGCCGGTCCATGTGCTGCTGTCTAAATCCGACAAGCTCAACCGCGAAGAACAAACCAAGGCCCTGCGCAAGGTCAAAGCCGACATGGCCGAATTAGGTTGTCCGGTAAGCGTGCAATTGTTTTCCAGTTTGAAGCGGACCGGGGTGGCAGAAGCCGCGAGCGTGCTGCGGCGCTGGCTGGGCCTGTGCGACAATTCTGCTCAGGATACTGTTGAACCAAGCGATGCGAACCCAGCAATCGCTGCTGTGGACGTGGGTGAAGATGATGTCAAATAATGCTGGATTCCCTTGGGCGCGCCCCCGCCGTACGCGTGCGGATGAGGCGACGCGTCGCCTGGTTCGCGAGCACCATTTAACGGTGGATGATCTAATCTATCCGGTCTTTGTTTGCGAAGGTTCGGGTATGCAGGAAGCAGTGAGCTCCATGCCCGGCGTCCATCGTTACTCGCCGGATACCTTGCTGACGCATTTGGCAGAGGTGGTGGCATTGGGCATCCCGGCCATTGCCCTGTTTCCGGTGATTGATGGCGCTCTTAAAAATCTAAGTGGCAGTGAAGCGGCGAATCCGGATGGACTTGTCCCGCGAGTGGTGAAAGCCATCAAGGCGCGTTTTCCAGAACTTGCTGTGATTACCGACGTGGCGCTCGATCCCTATACTTCCCACGGCCAGGATGGCGTCATTGATAGCCATGGTTATGTGCTGAACGACATCACGCTTGATATGCTCGTGAAGCAAGCGCTGAATCAGGCTGCTGCGGGTGTAGATATGGTCGCGCCCTCCGACATGATGGATGGGCGCATCGGGCGTATTCGTGCAGCGCTCGAAGCGGCCGGTTACGTCAATACGCGCATCATGGCCTACAGTGCCAAGTACGCCTCGGCTTTTTACGGTCCTTTCCGCGATGCGGTGGGTTCTGCCGGCCAGTTGGGCAAGAGCAACAAAATGACCTATCAGATGGATCCGGCCAATACCAATGAGGCGCTACACGAGGTGGCGCTGGATTTGGCCGAAGGCGCCGACATTGTCATGATCAAACCCGGCATGCCTTATCTGGACATTGTCTGGCGTGTGAAAGAGGCGTTCAGACGTCCGACCGCGGTTTATCAGGTCAGTGGTGAGTACGCGATGCTCAAAGCGGCTGCGCAGAATGGCTGGCTGGATGAGCAGAAAGTGGTTTTGGAAAGCCTGCTGGCGTTCAAGCGCGCTGGGGCCGATATGATCCTGACCTATTTTGCGCCACAGGTTGCGCGCTGGCTCCAGTCGACTAAATGACGTAGGTCTGTAACGCTACGCAGCTTGTGATCTACCCAGGGGCTGTTGCGTAGTGTGCGCGTGACCCAGAGCGTGTGCATACCCAGTCGTTTGGCCATGACCAGATTAGGGAGGCTGTCTTCCACCATGATGGCCTGGGCGGGCCTGATACGTTCTTTTCTGAGCAGCTTGAGAAAACCGCTACGCATGGGTTTGGGCTGGAAACCGAAAGACTCGACGGTATAGACCGCATCAAAGACGGGTAACAGTCCGGTGAGACGTAAAACGTTTAGCGTATAGGCGCGGGGCGCATTGGAAAAAACAATGCGGCGGCCCGGTAATTGCTGCAAGATGTCGGCCAGAGCCGGTGCCGTAATCAGCATCGAAGAAAGGTTTTCGAACTGGTGGGTTTCGGCCAGAAAATGATGCGGGTCAATCCCATGATGGCGAATCAGACCGAGCAAGGTTGCGCCATAACGCTGCCAGTAATGCTGGCGCAGCGCAGTCGCAGCCGCGTGATCGAGCGCCAGATGACGCTCGATGTAGGCCGTCATGGCCCGGTTGATCTGCGGAAAGATGTACGGCGTGGCGTGGTGCAGGGTGTCGTCCAGATCGAACACCCAGACCGGTGCACGCATGCGTTGCATCAGGAGGATCTGATCATGGTGCCTACGCCGTGCTGCGTCAGAATCTCCAGCAGCAGGGCGTGCGGTACACGGCCATCAATGATGTGAACGCCTTTCACGCCATTGCGGGCAGCATCAAGCGCAGACGAGATCTTCGGCAGCATACCGCCGGAGAGCGTGCCATCCGCCACCATGTCGTCAATATCCCGCGGTGTTAGACCGGTCAGCAGATTACCGGCCTTGTCGAGTACGCCCGGTGTATTGGTCAGCAGGACAAGTTTTTCGGCACCCAGTACTTCGGCCATCTTGCCGGCGACCACATCGGCGTTGATGTTGTAGGTTTCGCCATCGGGGCCATAACCAATCGGCGCAATCACCGGAATAAATGCGCCGGTGACCAGATGGTGCACGATGGATGGGTCGATCTGTTGTATGTCACCGACCAGACCGATGTCTAAAAGCTCTGTGGGGCTACCGTGCTTGGGAAGCATGAGTTTTTTGGCGCGAATGAGACCACCATCTTTGCCGGTCAGGCCTACGGCCTTGCCACCATTCTGGTTAATCAGGGCGACGATTTCCTTATTAACGGCTCCGCCCAGCACCATTTCGACGACGCTCATGGTTTCGGCATCCGTCACCCGCATACCCTGGATGAATTCACCTTTTTTACCGACCTGGGTCAGCATCTGTTCGATTTGTGGGCCGCCGCCATGTACCACCACCGGATTGAGGCCAACCAGTTTGAGCAAGACGACATCATTGGCAAACGATTGCTTCAGGCGCTCTTCGGTCATGGCGTTGCCGCCGTATTTGACGACAATGGTTTTGCCATGAAAACGCTTGAGGAAGGGCAGGGCTTCGGCCAGTACTTTAGCTTCGAGTGCGATGTTTTCGTGCGGTTGAGCGATGGTCATAGGGGTTCCGTCGGTCATGAAAATAAGTTAGAGACTGGTGCTGATTGTAGCAAGCTGCAGAATGGCCTCGCGGTTGCTTGCAGAAAAACAGGCTGCCGCCGCTTCTGCCTGCGATACCCAGCGCCAGTCGCGATGCTCGGTGGCGCTCAGGGTAATTGCGCATACCTTGGGCAGACAAAGTGAAAAGACGCGCTCAAGGTTATGGGTCACCTCCGGCGCAAAACGATGGCGCCATTCCGGCATGATTTCGTACACATTTTCACCGGGCCAGGCAACGAGTTGATCGGTGGTGATGCTTAGGCCGGTTTCGTCGCCCACCTCACGAATAGCGGTCTCGGTGAAGCTTTCGCTGTCTTCACGGCTACCCGTTACGGATTGCCAGTAGCCGGGATGCTTGGCCCGCTCAAGAAGCAGAACCTGTAAATCGGCGGTGTAGATCACCACTAAAACCGACTCTGGCCGTTTAAAGCCCGTCGCCATTTGCCTTAACCGATCATGGGCAGCAGGGCGATGCCATCGCCGCGTAGCCCAATGAATGCCCAGAAGGCGACTTCCTGGCCTTGCCAGTGATGGGCGGCATTCTGTAGCCCTTCGAGCAGGCGCTGTACACCGCTGGGTTCGCTGGCAATCAGGTTGTCGGCATCCTCAATCAGCAGTACGTAACCCTGTGCAGGCAACCAGGAAAAATCACACAGCATGGCGGCGAGATCATCCAGGTGAGCACCTTCATGCGCCGGGCACTGGATGGCCTTGGTCAGAATGCGCATCGCCTCTGCCATGCTCGGTGTTTCTGCCAGGGGTACGGTAATCAGTTGCAGGTCGGCCTGCTCGCACGCATCGGCCAGTGCCGTCATGCCACCGGGTGTCAGATGGTAAACGCCCGCCCGTTCGAAATCTTCGAGCAGGCGGGCGAAG
>ERZ650301.38-NODE-38-length-26480-cov-10.557502_pt1 | contig 26480 bp, 22 predicted proteins | sample MGYA00376237_ERZ650301 | MGnify/ENA primary metagenome ERZ650301 (study PRJEB26733, sample SAMN07839255) | wastewater metagenome | biome: small river; feature: stream; material: water | place: USA: North Carolina | collected 2016-04-05 ...
CTACCCGTAAAACATCCGAATACAGCGAATCATCGATTCAGGTCCTAAAAGGACTGGAACCCGTCCGTCAGAGGCCGGGAATGTACACCCGCACTGATAACCCTTTGCACATCATTCAAGAGGTGCTCGATAACGCTTCCGATGAAGCTTTAGGCGGGTTTGGCAAGCAAATCATCGTGACATTGCATACCGATAGCAGCGTGAGTGTGGAAGACGATGGTCGCGGAATTCCCGTTGGAATGCATCCAACAGAGAAGTTGCCCGTTGTAGAAATCGTCTTTACCCAGCTGCATGCCGGCGGTAAGTTCGAAAAAGGTACTGGTGGCGCTTACGCATTCTCTGGTGGTTTGCATGGAGTTGGTGTTTCGGTAACAAATGCCTTATCTAAGCGCCTTGAAGTGACGGTATGGCGTGAAGGTCAAGTTTCTACTTTGACTTTTGCTGATGGCAAGGTCATCGAAAAACTCAAAACCAGTGCTGTTGGTAAAGAAGACAAATCTCACGGTACACGCGTTCGTGCATGGCCTGATGGCAAGTACTTTGATAGTGCTGCGATTCCGATGCCTGAACTTATTCGCCTGCTGCGCTCTAAGGCAGTCTTGCTGCCAGGCGTTAAGGTGACCCTGATTCAGGAAAAGTCTGGAGAGAGCCAAACTTGGCAATATGCCCAAGGCTTACGTGGCTACTTAAATGAAGCGATTGCTCAAGCCGGTCATGGTCCAGAAGTGATTCCCCCGTTTGAAGGTGAGCAATACGCTACCGGCAATGGTGATGATGATTCCTTTGCTGAGGGCGAGGGCGCTGCATGGGTTGTTACATGGACTGAAGATGGCGCACCAGTGCGTGAGAGTTATGTGAATTTGATTCCAACTCCAGCAGGTGGCACCCATGAAAGCGGATTGCGTGAAGGTCTCTTTAATGCCGTTAAAGGTTTTATTGAGATGCATGCTTTGCAGCCTAAGGGGGTGAAGCTGATGCCTGAGGACGTCTTTGCACGCGCCTCCTTCATTTTATCTGCCAAGGTTTTAGACCCGCAGTTCCAAGGTCAAATCAAAGAGCGCTTGAATTCGAGAGATGCAGTGCGTTTGGTTTCTGGTTACGCTAAATCTGCTCTGGAGTTGTGGCTTAACGAGCACGTGGATTACGGGCGTAAATTAGCCGACTTAGTAATTAAACAGGCGCAAGCAAGAACGCGAGCGGGCCAAAAAGTAGAGAAGAAAAAATCTTCTGGCGTTGCAGTTCTGCCTGGCAAGTTAACTGACTGTGAGAGTCAGGACATTAGCCTCAATGAAATCTTCCTCGTCGAGGGAGATTCGGCGGGCGGTTCTGCCAAGATGGGTCGCAATAAGGAATATCAAGCGATCCTTCCTTTGCGCGGTAAGGTTCTCAATACTTGGGAAGCAGAACGCGATCGCTTATTCGCCAACAATGAAGTGCATGACATTGCCGTTGCGATTGGTGTTGATCCCCATGGTGCTAATGACACGCCGGATTTATCGAACTTGCGTTACGGCAAAGTGTGCATCCTGTCTGATGCGGACGTTGATGGTGCGCATATTCAGGTATTGCTACTCACCTTGTTCTACAAGCATTTCCCTAAACTGATTGAGTTAGGCCATGTGCATATATCAAGACCACCATTGTTTAGGGTGGATGCGCCAGCACGTGGTAAAAAGCCAGCGCAAAAGATTTATGCGCTAGATGCAAATGAACTTCAAGCCATTGAAGATAAATTGCGCAAGGATGGCGTTAAAGAAACTGCTTGGCAGATTTCTCGCTTCAAAGGTTTGGGTGAGATGAGTGCTGAACAATTATGGGACACCACTTTAAATCCAGATACCCGCCGACTTCTGCCAGTGACTTTGGGCACCTGGACAGAGGATGAAACGATTAAAACAATGGATATGTTGATGGGCAAATCTGAATCTGGGGCGCGTCGTGATTGGCTTGAAGAGCGCGGTAACGAAGTTGAGGCGGACATCTAATGGCAATTAAAAAAACTCCAGGTGGCACAGGACCACAAGATCAAGCGGATTTGTTTGCGGGCGAGCCTATTGAAATGAATATTGTGGAAGTAGATGAACCAATTGCTGTGCAAGCAGGTGGCCCTAAGGATCCACATGATCCCAAAATTGTTGAACTCAATGAAGATGACAAAGATAGCTTAACGCTGGCGGTCTACGCAGAGCGTGCTTACCTTGATTACGCGATTAGCGTAGTTAAAGGCCGCGCCTTGCCAGATGTGTCGGATGGCCAAAAGCCGGTTCAACGTCGCATTTTGTTCTCCATGAGTGAGATGGGTTTACGCGCTGATGCCAAGCCTGTGAAGAGTGCTCGTGTTGTTGGTGATGTTTTGGGTAAGTTTCATCCACACGGCGACCAATCCGCTTATGACGCATTAGTGCGTCTTGCGCAGAGTTTCTCGTTGCGTTATCCATTGATTGATGGTCAGGGTAACTTTGGCTCACGCGATGGTGATGGCGCGGCTGCAATGCGTTACACCGAAGCACGTTTAACCAAAATTGCAGGCCTGTTACTGAGTGAGATTGACGAAGGCACGGTAGACTTCGCACCAAATTACGACGGATCATTCCAAGAGCCTAAGTTATTGCCAGCGCGCTTGCCCTTTGTTCTATTAAATGGAGCATCTGGTATTGCCGTAGGTATGGCGACAGAGATTCCGTCGCATAATTTACGTGAAGTGGCTAGCGCGGCGATTGCTTTAATGAAGTCTCCGAAAATGAGCACTTCAGAGTTGCTAGAGATCATGCCTGGCCCAGACTATCCTGGTGGCGGTCAAATTATTTCTTCGCCAGCGGAGATTGCGCAGATATATGAAGCGGGTCGAGGTAGTTTAAAAGTCCGTGCTCGTTGGTCTATCGAAGAATTGGCTCGTGGACAGTGGCAAATTGTGGTGAATGAGTTGCCACCATCCACTTCATCCCAACGCGTGCTCCAAGAGATTGAAGAGATCACCAATCCGAAGGTCAAGGTTGGTAAGAAGACCTTAACCCCTGAGCAAAACAATCTGAAGTCCACAATCTTGAATGTGCTCGATGGTGTACGTGATGAGTCAAGCAAAGATGCTGCTGTACGCCTGGTATTTGAGCCTAAGAGCAAAAATATTGATGTCAATGAGTTTGCGAACTTATTACTAGCCCACACTTCATTGGAGTCTAATGCGCCAATGAACTTGGTGATGATTGGTACCGATGGTCGTCCACGTCAAAAAGGTCTCAAAGAGATTATTGCCGAGTGGATTTCTTTCAGGGTGGCTACAGTTACTCGACGCACCAAATACCGCTTAGGTAAAGTTAACGACCGGATGCATATTCTGGAAGGGCGCTTAATCGTTCTTCTGAATATAGATAAGGTTATTAAGATCATTCGCAATAGCGATGAGCCGAAGGCTGATCTCATTAAAGAGTTCAAGCTTAGTGATCGCCAAGCAGAGGATATCTTGGATATCCGCTTGCGTCAGTTGGCCCGTCTTGAAGGGATCAAGATTGAGCAAGAGTTGAAAGAGCTCAAGTCTGAGCGTGACGATCTTGAAGGTTTGTTGCAGAGCGATACAGTTCTTCGTAAACGCATCATCAAAGAAATCGAATCGGATATGAAAGATTTTGGCGATGATCGTCGTACCTTGATTCAGGAAGATAAGCGCGCCGTTGCTGAAACTAAAGTGTTGGATGAGCCAGTAACAGTGATCGTGTCTCAAAAAGGCTGGGTCCGTGTTCGCCAAGGTCATGAGCATGATGCAACGCAGTTTGGTTTCAAAGCGGGTGATGCGCTCTACGGAACATTTGAGTGCCGAACGGTGGATGTAATGCAAGGCTTTGGTAGTGATGGCCGTGTCTATACTGTACCGGTCAGCGAATTGCCTGGCGCCCGTGGCGATGGCTCTCCATTAACCAGCTTTGTGAACTTAGCGGCTGGATCGCAGATGGTGGCTTACTATGCTGGCCAGCCTGATGATCTCGTGCTTATTTCTACAAGATCAGGTAATGGCTTCCTGGCTAACGTGTCGGATATGACTACCCGCAATAAGGCTGGCAAATCTTTTGTTGGCATCGATAGTAAGTTCCCAGGTGGTGATGCACCTCTTGGAGCGGCTAAAGTTACCGCCGGCATGAAGCAAGTGGCCTGTTTATCTGAAAGCTCCAAGTTATTGGTATTCCCGCTTGATGAGTTGAAGCGTTTGCCTACTGGCGGTAAAGGCGTCATTCTGATGGGCTTGGATGACAAAGAGAGGTTGGCCTCTGCAATTGCTGTTGGTCCTGATGGCGCTACGTATTCTGGTGCTGGACGTGCAGGTAAGCCAACCGAGTTAAGTCTTGATGCAAAAACCTTGAAATCGTTTGCGGGTAATCGTGCGCGTAAAGGTCATTTTGTGGAACCAAGACTCAAAGATGGAAAGCTTAAGGCTAACTAATAGGCAATCCTAGCTTGGTAGAAGTTCAAAAACCCGGTCATCTGTTGATCGGGTTTTTTATTTCCGCCTAAACCTTTTTAGGAATTGGCACGCCATATTTCACGGCAATCACTTCCGCCAAAATCGATACAGCGATTTCAGGTGGTGTCAATGCGCCGATAAATAGACCAACAGGCCCCTGGAGACGCTCCACTTGCTCCTGTGTCACATCAAACTCCAATAGGCGGGCTTTGCGTTTCTGAGTATTAATTCTGCTGCCCAGTGCGCCAACATAAAAAGCGGGGGACTTTAACGCCTCCATTAAAGCCATGTCATCGAGCTTAGGGTCATGAGTTAGAGCAACTACAGCTGTGTGAGAGTCAACGCCAATTTCTAGTAGTACATCGTCTGGCATACCTTTGATAAATTGAATCTGTTCGCGATTGATGCCTTCCGCATATTCCTCACGGGGATCAATAACGATGACTTCAAAGTCGGATGCGATAGCAAAGTCCGCTGTATAGAGCGATAGTTGCCCTGCGCCAATAATGACCATGCGCCAACGAGGACCATAAGTGGTTTTCATCAGCTGCGCATTGCAAATAAAAGCTTCGTTCCGATTTCCGTCTTCCAGTTTAGATTTGCCAGTTGAAAGATCTACAGTACGAGAGGTGATTTGGTGATTTGAGATGGAGCTGAGGATGGCTTCTAGAACCGCTAATTCCGGTTTTGGTTCGACGAGTAATCGTAGTGTTCCACCACAAGGTAAACCAAAGCGTGCGGCCTCTTGCTGGCTGACCCCATAGACCACCATCTCCGGCAAGTCTCTGGTCAGGATTTCAGTTTGAACACGACGAATCAAATCGTCCTCAACGCAACCGCCAGATACCGATCCGGCAACTTGTCCGTCACCCCGGATTGCCAACCAAGAGCCGATTGGTCTTGGGGAGGAGCCCCAGGTTTGAACTACTGTGGCAATCGCAACGGGATGGCCAGACTTAAGCCAGTCAACAGCGGCTTTTAATACGCTTAAATCAGTGCTATTCATTTTTTGAGTTTAATTTCTTATATTTAATTTTTTTGTATTTATTATTTTTATCTCGCAATGTAATTATTATCACCCTAATGACAAGTTCTAGCCGAGCCACTCCTGCCTCACATCTGCGCCTTGCTGTTCTCCTGCTAGCTGCGGGAGAGGGTAGTCGGATGGGTGGGCACCCTAAGGCTTTGCTCCGAAATGACGGTCAAACTCTATTACAGCGATTTTCAAGTTCTATTCAAGTATTTGCTCCAACCCAATACATCGTAGTAACTGGCTTTCATGCCGAAGCGATTGAGTCGGAGATCGAGAAGTTAAATTCCTCCTTAGCTCATCCAATCAAGGTTATTCAAAATCCCGCTCCAGAAAGAGGTCACAGTTCATCTATTCGCCTGGGCCTCGAATCCCTTATGGAGGAATTTGACGCCTTACTAGTAGCACTCTCAGATCAGCCTTCAATAGGGATAAAAGAGATTCAACAGTTGCTTGATGCGTTCCTCGGGCGAGAGATTGGCGAGGAAATCATTCTCCCCATGGTGGAAGGTATGCGCGGCAATCCTGTACTCTTTTCGCGAAAAGCCATATCAGAGGTTCTTGCAACCCCGGGAATGGTTTGCCGGGAATATATGGACGCTCATCCCGACCAAGTAAAGACCATGCTCACCAGCAATCAGGCATTTGTATTGGATGTCGACACGCTTGAAGACATCCAAACGCACAAATTAAGCCTAACTTAGTTTTTTAAATCTCGGCTATCAGCTCGATTTCAACGCAGGCACCCAAAGGAATTTGTGCGACACCAAATGCACTACGCGCATGCTTGCCAGCATCTCCAAATACCTCAAAGAGTAGCTCTGAGCAGCCATTAACAACCAAGTGCTGTTCAGTAAATTCAGAAGTGGAATTCACTAGACCCATGACTTTCACAATACGTTTAACTTTATCTAGGGAGCCCAAGTGGTTTTGTAAGGTGGCAATCAAATCAATCGCAATTGACTTAGCCGCAGCTTTGCCGGTCTCCGTATCCATATCCTGACCAAGCTTGCCAACCCAAGGTTTGCCATCTTTCTTGGCAATATGACCAGATAAAAAAACAGTGTTACCACTGGTCGCTGCCATTACATAAGCAGCAGCAGGGGGTCCGGGTGGAGGTAGATCAATACCAAGAGTTTTCAGTCGATCGCTAATGTGATTTGTCATGGAGTTCAGTGGCGTTAAATTAAAGACAGGAAAAAAGAAAAAGGGAAATAGGCTAATAAAGACTTTATTACAGCAAATATTACTTGATTACTTTGAGAGTTGACGCATGGCATTTTCAAGGCCATTTAAAGTCACGGGATACATGCGGTCTTTCATCAAACCCTTCATGATGTCAATTGATTGCCGATACTGCCAGACAGATTCTGGCTCTGGATTGAGCCATGCAAAATGGGGGAAGTGGTCAATCAGGCGATTGATCCATGTAGCTCCAGCCTCGCGGTTGTTGTATTCAACTGATCCGTTGGGGCTCAGAATTTCATAAGGAGACATGGTGGCATCTCCAATGAAAATGAGTTTGTAGTCAGGACCATACTTATTAATGATGTCTTGAGTTGCCGTCACTTGGTCTCGTCTGCGACGATTGCTTTGCCAGAGATGTTCGTACACGCAGTTATGAAAGTAGTAATACTCCAAGTGCTTGAATTCAGTTTTGACTGCAGTAAATAATTCAGAAATTCGTTGGATGTGGTCATCCATCGATCCGCCAACATCCATTAGCAATAAAACTTTGACTTGATTGTGGCGCTCAGGCCGCATTTGAATGTCGAGCATCCCTGCATTTGCTGCGGTGGAATGAATGGTCTTATCAAGATCTAACTCTAGATTAGAGCCTTCTCTAGCAAATCGACGTAAGCGACGCAATGCCATTTTGATATTGCGTGTTCCGAGACTGAGATCGCTGTCATAGTCTTTAAACTCTCGAGCTTCCCAGACTTTGATGGCAGTCCGATTGCCTGCGCTTTCACCCCCAATACGAATACCTTCTGGGTGATAGCCGCTATGGCCAAAAGGGGAGGATCCACCGGCACCAATCCATTTATTGCCGCCCCCGTGCCATTCTTTCTGCTCCTTCATTAGTTCTTGAAGTCGCTTTTGCAATGCCTCAGGACCACCTAACTTTTTGAGTGCCGCTTTCTCTTCCTCTGTTAATACGCGCTGTAATTTTTTCTCAAGCCAGTCCAGCGGGATGTCAGGGGCTAAGGCCATGATTTGCTCTACACCGTTGAAGTATGAGCCAAAGACTTGATCAAAGCGATCAAAGTGTTGCTCGTCCTTAACTAATGTCATGCGCGCCAACTGATAAAACTCATCAATTGAAGGCTCAATGACGCCTTCTTTTAAAGCCTCCAGTAGCGTTAAAAATTCTCGAACAGAAACCGGCACCTTTGCCTCTTTGAGTTTGAGAAAAAATTGAATCAACATGATTCAGCTATTGCAGCGTCTAGGTGCGTGAGATCAGCGGTGATTGCGATTCATCATGACAAGACGTTCAAACAAATGAATATCTTGTTCGTTTTTTAGAAGAGCGCCATGTAATGGTGGAATCGCAATTTTGTCTTCGTTGCTATAAAGCGCTTCAGTAGGGATATCTTCAGCTAGTAATAGCTTTAACCAATCGATTAATTCAGAAGTAGAGGGTTTCTTCTTCAGGCCAGGTAATGATCGAATTTGATAAAAAGATTTGAGAGCTGCATCCAGCAATTCTTGTTTGATATTTGGGTGATGGACATCCACAATACTTTGCATTGTTCCCGCATCTGGAAATGAGATGTAATGAAAAAAGCAGCGACGCAAAAATGCATCCGGTAATTCTTTTTCATTGTTTGAAGTAATGATGACAAGAGGGCGGTGCTTGGCCTTAATGAGCTCTCTTGTTTCGTAGACGTAGAACTCCATACGATCAATTTCTCGCAAAAGATCGTTCGGAAATTCGATATCCGCTTTATCGATCTCATCGATCAGTAGAACAACAGGCTCATCCGCTTCAAATGCTTGCCACAGGACGCCTTTAACGATGTAATTGCGTATGTCATTTACTTTTTCATCGCCAAGCTGGGAGTCTCTGAGTCGACTAACCGCATCGTATTCATAGAGACCTTGCTGCGCCTTAGTAGTTGACTTAATGTGCCATTGCATCAGTGGCATATTCAAGGCTGCAGCAACTTCCTCGGCTAGCATGGTCTTGCCTGTGCCTGGCTCACCTTTAATTAAAAGAGGGCGCTGCAGTTGAATGGCGGCATTTACCGCTAACTTCAAGTCATCAGTGGCTACATAGCTTTGGGAGCCATCAAAGCGGGATTTGGTCTTAGTCATCTCTAGGGCAATCAATTTGTCTTTAAATAGCGTTCAAGTATAGGTAAAAGGGCTGATATTTTCAGTGTTTTTACTGATTTCAAGCTCTGAAATGGTCGATCCGCTCCTGTCTCCGCTATACTCTGTGCAAATTGATCTAAATCAAACTCGTTAATGATGATTTCTATGAAAAAACACCTCATTCTTTCCCAATTGGCCCTCTGTGCTGGCTTGGCTTTTGCAGGTTTTGCTGCCCAAGCTCAAGACGTCAAAGGTTCTGCTCAGGCTGGACAAGGTAAGGTATGGCTCTGTATTGGTTGCCACTCCATTCCTGACTACCGTGCTGACTATCCCTTGGTTTACAAGGTCCCAATGTTGGGCGGCCAAAATGCTGCTTACATTGCAAGTGCTTTGTCTGCTTACAAAAAGGGCGAAAGAAAGCATCCAACGATGCGTTCTATTGCTGCCAGCTTGTCTGATCAAGACATGGCCGATCTTGGCGAATACTATGCTGCGCAAACTGCCAGCTCACCAAATAACCCATTGAAGTGATATTTAGAGGCACGTTTATGAAATTCGCACTAATTACCGCCATTTTGTTATCCAGCATTGGTCTAGCTCAAGCCGCTAGCGCTGATAAAGGCCAAGCACTTGTAGAGAAGGCCAATTGCGCCTCTTGCCATGGTGCTGGACTCAACGCACCTATTTTGCCCGCCTATCCAAAGCTAGCTGGCCAGTACTCTGATTACCTCTACTACGCATTAAAGGCTTATAAAGTGGGTAACGGAAATGCTCAATACGGCCGCAACAATGCTGTGATGGGCTCTCAAGTACAGTCTTTCACTGATGCTGATATGCAAGACATTGCTGCTTATATCGCTACATTGCCAGGAAATTTTGTAGTTAAGAAGTAACTCTGAAATTCTTGTTGTATAAGCAAAAAGGCTTAGGTTAATGACCTAAGCCTTTATTCTTTATGGGCTTTGCACCCTTATTTTGTTGCCTCAAGCCCTCTGGTGAGGTGTTTTTGCATCGCTAGCTCTGCTGCCAGGGGATCCCTTTTGAGGATTGCCTGAAGAATTTCACGATGCTCGACTAACGAGCTTAATAAGCGGCCACTTCTAGTCAGGGAGTCACGCCTTTGGAGTTTTAGCACCTTGCGAAGGTCTTCAATCACGCCATTCATCCACTTGTTTCCAGCAATTTCCTGGATCAGTTCGTGAAATTTGACGTTTATTTCAAAGAACTGCTCAGTATCACGGTCTGCTGCAGCCTTTTCTAGGCGGTGATGGAGGTTATCGAGCTGTGTTAGCTGGGCTTCGGATGCTTTTATAGCTGTTTCTTTGGCCGCTTGACCCTCCAACAAGGAGAGTACCGTAAAGATTTGCTCTAGATCGCGCCGATCAACTTCAGTGACATAGGCGCCTTTATTCATTTTGGTGGTTACTAGCCCTTCAGAGGCCAACACCTTGATGGCTTCACGCATCGGTGTGCGGGATATGCCAAAGGCTATCGCGAGGCTTTGCTCGTCCAGCCAGCTCCCGGGCGCTAGCTCATGGGAAAAGATTTGCTCGCGAAGGCGCTCAGCAACATCTTCGTATAGAGGTCTATTAATTAGTTTTGTATTCATAATTATGTATACAGTATCTAGACAAATTTAAAAATGTCAAGCAAAATAGCCCTACAAATTTAGCAACAATGTAATAAAGCCAACCGGGAGTGCTTTATGAGTACAAGTGAAAAAAAGTCAGCATCGAATACATCCAATACCTGGCCTAATGTGCCGGATAGCAATTTAGATGCTTGGAAAAAATCAGCCCAAAAGTCAGCGCCAAACGGCGATGTCGATAAATTAGGTTGGCAAACACCTGATGGCATTCATCTCAAGGCTTTGTATACAGCTAAAGATACTGAAGGCCTGCAGTACACACATTCATTGCCAGGTTTTGAGCCATTTGTGCGCGGACCTCAGGCAACGATGTACTCAGTACGTCCATGGACTATTCGTCAATACGCTGGCTTTTCAACTGCGGAAGAATCCAATGCGTTTTACCGCAAGGCACTAGATGCAGGCGGTCAAGGTGTTTCAGTTGCTTTCGACTTAGCCACCCATCGCGGCTACGACTCTGATCATCCGCGCGTGACTGGTGACGTTGGTAAAGCAGGCGTAGCTATTGATTCAGTAGAAGATATGAAGATTTTGTTTGATGGCATCCCATTGGACAAGGTATCAGTTTCAATGACTATGAACGGTGCGGTCTTGCCGGTATTGGCTGGATATATTGTTGCTGGTGAAGAGCAAGGTGTGAAGCAAGAGTTGTTATCAGGAACAATTCAGAATGACATTCTGAAAGAGTTCATGGTGCGTAATACTTACATCTATCCACCAGAGCCTTCCATGCGCATCATCGGTGACATCATTGAGTACACCGCGAAGAACATGCCGAAATTTAACTCGATCTCTATTTCGGGTTATCACATGCAAGAGGCTGGTGCAAACCAAGTTCTCGAATTGGCGTTTACATTGGCTGACGGTAAGGAGTACGTAAAAACCGCCTTGGCTAAAGGCTTAGATGTCGATGGTTTTGCTGGTCGTCTTTCATTTTTCTTTGCCATTGGCATGAACTTCTATTTAGAGGTTGCAAAGTTACGTGCTGCACGCCTCTTGTGGTGGCGCATCATGAAGTCCTTTGAGCCAAAGAATCCAAAGTCACTGATGTTGCGTACGCATTGCCAAACATCTGGCTGGTCTTTAACAGAGCAAGATCCGTATAACAACGTTGTTCGTACAACCGTTGAAGCTATGGCCGCAGTATTTGGCGGCACACAATCCTTGCATACGAATTCATTTGATGAGGCGATCGCTTTACCATCCGAGTTCTCTAGTCGTATTGCTCGAAATACCCAGTTGATTCTCCAAGAAGAAACACACATTACGAGCGTCATCGACCCATGGGCTGGTTCATACATGATGGAGAACCTCACTCAAGAGATGGCAGATAAGGCCTGGGAAATTATTCAAGAAGTTGACGCCATGGGTGGCATGACTAAGGCTGTCGAAAGTGGCTGGGCTAAGTTGAAGATTGAAGCTGCAGCTGCTGAGAAACAAGCCAAGATTGACTCCGGCTCTGATGTCATTGTCGGTGTTAATAAATATAAGCTCGGCAAAGAAGACTTGGTTGATGTCTTAATGATTGACAACGATAAAGTTCGTGAAAGCCAGGTTGCACGATTGAAAGATATCAAGGCAAAGCGCGACTCCAAAAAGGTAGAAGCTGCATTAGAGGCATTAACTAAAGCTGCAGAAGAAAATACAGGCAACCTATTGGAGTTGGCTGTGCAAGCAATTCGTTTGCGCGCTACGGTTGGCGAAGTTTCTGATGCATTGGAAAAAGTTTACGGGCGCCATCGCGCCGATACTCAAAAGGTGACCGGTGTGTATGCAGCTGCTTATGACTCAGCAGAAGGCTGGGAAAAATTGAAGGTAGAGATTGCTGATTTTGCTAAAGATTTTGGCCGTCGCCCACGTGTGATGATTGCGAAACTTGGCCAGGATGGTCATGATCGCGGTGCAAAGGTAGTTGCAACTGCTTTCGCTGACTTGGGCTTCGACGTTGATATTGGGCCGTTGTTCCAAACCCCGGAAGAGTGTGCTCGCCAGGCAATTGAAAATGACGTTCATGCTCTAGGAATCTCTACTTTGGCTGCTGGACATAAGACCTTAGTCCCGGCCATCATTGCTGAATTGAAAAAGCAAGGTGCTGACGACATTATTGTCTTTGTTGGCGGCGTCATTCCAAGACAGGATTACGACTTCTTGTATGAGGCAGGAGTGAAAGGTATTTATGGTCCAGGCACTCCAATTCCAGCTTCAGCCAAGGATGTGCTTGAGCAGATACGTAAATCTGTAAAGCCAGAGTAATTTACGGATCGAAGACATCAGCATGCTCAATGCAGTTGACCAAGCTTTGGTGAATGATCTCACCGGTGGGCCTTCATCGGCTCAGCGTCGGGCCTTGGCCAAGATCATCACCTTGCTTGAGTCAACGCGCATGGATCATCGCAAGCGCGCAGATGATGTGCTCAATACCTTATTACCAAAGACGGGTAAGTCATTTCGTCTGGGAATCTCTGGCGTACCAGGGGTTGGGAAATCGACTCTGATAGAGACGCTCGGTTTGTATCTGATTGAAAAGGGCCATCGCGTTGCTGTTCTGGCTATTGATCCTTCTTCGAGCCTATCTGGCGGATCTATTTTGGGTGATAAGACGCGCATGGAGAGGTTATCGGTACTAGATAAGGCCTTTATTCGTCCGAGCCCATCATCATGCACGCTAGGAGGCGTGGCTGAGAAAACGCGTGAAGCAATGTTGGTTGCTGAAGCGGCAGGCTTTGACATTGTGATTGTTGAAACTGTTGGTGTAGGTCAAAGTGAAATCGCGGTTGCCGGTATGACCGACATGTTCTTGCTATTGCAATTACCCAATGCTGGCGATGATCTGCAGGCGATCAAAAAAGGCGTTATGGAGATTGCGGATCTGATTGTGATTAACAAGGTTGATATCGATCCAGATGCCGCTATGCGTGCGCAATTATTTATTACGAGCTCTTTGCGTCTTTTGGGTTTCCAAGGCAATCCCGATCATGCCTCGCACGATCAAGAGTATTGGCATCCTACTGTCATGACCTTAAGCGCCCTAGAAGGTAATGGCGTACCGGAGTTATGGGAAAAAATTCTGCATTTTCAGAAACTACAGAACGCCAATGGCAAATTGCAATCCCGCCGCAAACAGCAGGCAGGTGCTTGGATGTGGGATCGTATTGATGCAGGCCTTAAGAATGCTTTTCAGAATCACCCAGCAGTACAAACACTTTTACCTGGCCTAAGTGCCGAGGTTAATCAAGGAACCATGGCCGCTTCTGTTGCTGCGAGGCGTTTACTCGAAGCAATGGGACACGAATTTTTCTAAGGGAGTAGTTATGAAGGAAATCATTCAACAGCTTGAAGCAAAGCGTGAACTTGCCAGATTAGGTGGCGGGCAAAAGCGTATCGCCGCTCAGCATTCTAAAGGCAAGCTCACTGCACGTGAGCGTATTGAGCTCTTGCTTGATGCCGGCACCTTTGAAGAGTGGGACATGTTTGTTGAGCATCGTTGCCACGATTTCGGCATGGCTGATCAAACTGTTCCCGGGGATGGTGTTGTTACTGGTTACGGCATGATTAATGGCCGCTTGGTTTTTGTATTCTCACAGGACTTTACTGTTTTGGGTGGCTCTCTTTCAGAAGCGCATGCCGAGAAGATTTGCAAGATCATGGATCAGGCGCTCAAAGTAGGTGCACCGGTGATTGGTTTAAACGACTCTGGTGGTGCACGTATTCAAGAGGGTGTTGCTTCCTTGGGTGGCTACGCTGAGATTTTCCAGCGCAACGTGACTGCCTCCGGCGTTATCCCACAAATTTCTTTAATCATGGGCCCATCCGCTGGTGGTGCCGTGTATTCACCAGCTCTTACTGACTTCATCTTCATGGTGAAGGATAGTTCTTACATGTTCGTGACTGGTCCAGAAGTGGTTAAGACAGTGACACATGAGGATGTCACCGCAGAGGAGTTGGGCGGCGCTGTAACTCACTCCACTATTTCAGGTGTTTGTGATTTGGCATTCGATAACGACGTTGATGCCATCATGATGCTCCGTCGTTTCTTCAATTACCTTCCTTTGTCTAATCGTGAAAAGCCACCCATGATTAATGGGGCAATGCGTACTGAAGAACCTGATTTCTCGCTTGATACCTTAGTGCCTAGCAATCCGAATCAACCATACGATATGAAAGAGTTGATTGAGAAGATTGTCGATGATGGCGAGTTTTTTGAGCTTCAGCCTGATTACGCAAAGAACATCTTGATTGGTTTTGCCCGTATGGAAGGCCGCTCGATTGGCATCGTTGCAAACCAGCCTTTAGTTTTGGCTGGTTGTTTAGATATCAAAGCATCCATTAAAGCGGCTCGTTTTGTGCGCTTCTGTGATGCCTTCAATATTCCAGTTGTGACCTTGGTTGACGTTCCAGGATTCATGCCTGGTACATCACAAGAATACGGCGGCATTATTAAGCATGGAGCTAAATTGCTCTACGCATATGCAGACTGTACCGTTCCTAAGGTAACCTTGATTACTCGTAAGGCCTATGGTGGCGCCTATGACGTGATGGCTTCTAAGCATTTGCGTGGCGATGTTAACTTCGCCTGGCCTTCTGCTGAAATTGCCGTAATGGGCCCTAAAGGCGCTGTTGAAATCATCTTCCGTGAAGAAAAATCGGATCCAGCAAAAATTGCTGCACGTGAGGCCGAGTACAAAGCGAAGTTTGCAAACCCGTTTGTGGCAGGTCGACGTGGCTACATTGATGATGTGATCTTGCCGCATGAGACACGTAAGCGCATTTCACGTTCTTTGGCGATGCTCAAAGACAAAGAACTCACAAACCCGCCACGCAAACACGGCAATATTCCTCTCTAAGGCGCCGATAAATCATGACTACGAAAATGTTTAAGAAAATTTTGATTGCAAACCGCGGTGAGATTGCTTGCCGTGTAATGAAAACCGCCAAGAAGATGGGCATCAAGACGGTAGCCGTCTATTCTGAAGCGGATAAAGAGGCGCGTCATGTGCAGATGGCTGATGAAGCAATTTGCATTGGACCAGCCCCTTCTCGTGAATCCTACTTAGTAATGGATCGCATTATTCAAGCTTGCAAAGATACTGGCGCTGAAGCAGTTCATCCGGGTTACGGCTTTCTTTCTGAAAACGAACAGTTTGCTAAACGCTGCGAAGAAGAGGGCATTGTATTTATTGGACCCAAGCATCAGTCTATCGCTGCCATGGGCGACAAGATCGCCTCGAAAAAGTTGGCACTTGAGGCTAAGGTTAATACCATCCCTGGCTACAACGAAGCGATTGATACAAATGAAGAAGCAGTCAAGATTGCCCAAGGAATTGGTTACCCGGTGATGATCAAAGCATCAGCAGGCGGCGGTGGCAAGGGCTTGCGTGTCGCGTTTAATGACAAAGAGGCTGCTGAAGGTTTTGCTGCCTGTAAAACAGAGGCAATGAATAGCTTCGGCGATGACCGTATCTTTATTGAAAAGTTTGTCGAAGGGCCTCGCCATATTGAGATTCAGGTTCTAGGTGATTCACATGGCAATGTGGTGTATCTAGGGGAGCGTGATTGCTCGATTCAACGACGCCATCAAAAGGTGATTGAGGAGGCTCCATCTCCATTTATTGATCCTGCAACTCGTAAGGCTATGGGTGAGCAAGCTGTTGCATTGGCAAAAGCTGTGAACTATCAATCCGCCGGTACAGTCGAGTTCGTAGTTGGTAAAGATAAGTCCTTCTACTTCCTCGAGATGAATACCCGTTTGCAAGTTGAGCATCCGGTAACTGAAGGTATTACTGGCTTAGATTTGGTTGAGCAAATGATTCGCGTTGCTGCAGGTGAGAAGCTGGCATTTAAGCAAGAAGATATTAAGCTTGATGGTTGGTCGATGGAGTGCCGCATTAATGCAGATGATCCATTCCGCAATTTCTTACCATCTACTGGCAGATTGGTGAAATATCGCCCACCAGAAGAGTTGGATGGTGTACGTGTAGATACCGGCGTCTATGAAGGCGGTGAGATCCCGATGTACTACGACTCGATGATTGCGAAATTGATCGTTCATGGCAAGGATCGCACTGAAGCAATTGAGAAGATGCGTGCTGCACTGAATGATTTTGTCATTCGTGGCATTCATTCGAACATTCCTTTCCAGGCAGCGCTTTTGCAGCATCCCCGTTTTGTTTCGGGCGACTTCACTACTGGCTTTATTGCGGAAGAGTATCCGGATGGCTTTAAAAAGGATTCTGTTCAGCCCGCTGATCCTAAGCGTTTAGCAGCTTTAGCTGCATTTATGCGCTATCGTTATCTCGAGCACATTCAAATGATTGACGGTCAATTGGCCGGTCATGAAATGACTATTGCAAAGAAGTTCGTGGTTGTAACTGGATCACGCGTTGGCTCAAGCGAAGAGATTCAAGAAATTCCCGTTCGTGTTGATCTTAAAGATGGTGTCTACTCTGTCTATGTAGAAGAGGGTGGCGATGTTAGTCGATACAACATCGTCAGCAGCTGGCGTCCAGGTGAGCTTTGCTTGCGCGCAACGATTAACGGTACACATAAGATCACCGCTCAAGTGGAGCGTAAGGGTGTTAAATATGCACTTGTCTTAGATGGCGCGCATTATGAATGCATGGTCTTAAGTCCCTTAGGTGCAGAGCTACAGCGTCGTATGCTGGTTAAGGTTCCGCCAGATACCTCTAAGTTAGTTATGTCTCCAATGCCTGGTCTTTTGACCAATATATCTGTCAAAGTTGGTGAAGCAGTTACTGCTGGTCAGAAATTGGCTGCCATTGAAGCAATGAAAATGGAAAACACACTCGTTGCCGCTCAAGATGGCGTGGTAGCTGAAATCTGCGCTAATGTGGGCGAAAGCTTAGCAGTTGATCAATTGATCATTCGTTTTGAATAAGGCTAGTCATGACTAAACCATTCAAGATTTTAGGGATTCAACAAATTGCTATCGGTGGCGAAAATAAAGATCGCCTTCGTAAGCTTTGGGTTGACTTGTTAGGCTTTGAATACAAGAGTACTTTTGTCTCTGAGCGTGAAAACGTGGACGAAGACATTTGCGCGATTGGCAAAGGTGCTCATGAGATTGAGGTTGATCTCATGCAACCCTTCGATATCGAAAAGAAACCAGCTGTTCATCAAACACCTTTAAATCATATTGGCCTATGGGTTGATGACCTACCAAAGGCTGTTGAATGGTTATCAGCACAAGGCCTACGTTTTGCTCCAGGCGGTATTCGTAAGGGTGCTGCTGGTTATGACATTACGTTTGTCCACCCCAAAGGCAATGAAGAGTTTCCGTTTTGTGGTGAGGGCGTATTGATTGAGCTGGTTCAAGCTCCACCAGATATCATTGCGGGTCTGAGTTCATAAAAATCTAGAGAGTCCAAATTGACCCGCATACTGGCCATCGATACCTCCTCAGCGTGGTGTTCGGTGGCTTTATCTTTACCTGATACTGCGCCCCTAGTTCGCCACCAAAAGGTGTCGGCTGGCGCCAGCCAACTTTTGCTACCTTGGGTGGAAGAGTTGTTAGCTGAAGCTTCGCTCACACTTTCAGCCCTAGATGCTATTGCGGTCGGTATTGGTCCAGGGGCATTCACTGGGGTGCGATTAGGTGTCGCTGCTGTTCAGGGCCTGGCCATTGCGGCAAGACTGCCGGTTTTACCTGTGGCCAGTCTAGATGCGATTGCCAGTCAACTCACTCTATCTCCCGCGTTTATTTCTTCTGGCGCTAAGTCATTTGTGATTGCAGTGGATGCACGTATGGAAGAAGTTTATTGGGCCACGTACGAGCATGTCGCCAATCAATTGCCTCAGCGTCAAGGCGATATTCATTTAACTGCTCCAGAAGGTATTGAGCTCGAAAATATTGAGTTTTTGGCTGGCAGTGCAATTGCTGAGTTTGGCAATCGTGTATTCGCCAGTGTTTCACAACCCTTTGCGGGTGGTCATCTTGATTCAGCTATTGGGGTAAATGCTCTAGGTGTGCTGGCTTGTGCCCAGGAAATGTGGCGTAAAGGTCTGCAGCAAGATGTGCATCTATTGGAACCTCTTTACATCCGCAACAAGGTAGCATTGACATCAGCGGAGCGAAGTCAGCAACATGGTTGATGCCACCAATTCCTTGCATTCCAGCGCTGATGGTGTATCAGAGCTTTCATTTTTACCAATGGCGGTAGAAGATGTAGATTCCGTGCTGGCGATTGAATCTGTTTCGCACATTCACCCTTGGACAAAGGGTAATTTTTCGGATTCCCTTGCGGCCGGACATTGGGCCTATTGCGTCCGACCTCAATTAGCAGATTCGATAAAAGGTAGCTATTTAGATCCAACAGTGCTCTGGGCTTATTGCATTTTGTTCCCGGCAGTTGATGAGTTACATCTCCTGAACATCACTGTTTCTCCAAAATTGCGTCGTTTGGGTATTGGCATAAAAATGATGAATGCAATTGAGGGTGTGGCTGCACAACAAAAGATGCCCCGAATTATTCTGGAGGTTCGCCCCACCAATGAGGCAGCCTTAAAACTCTACCAAAGCCTTGGATACGAGCAAATCGGTTTGCGCAAAAACTATTACCCCGTAGATATAGCAAGCGGTTTGCGGGAAGACGCTCTGGTTTTAGCTAAATCGATTAAGCTTGAGGCATGAATATGAGTACAAACTCTGCCTTTCTGAAAGAGATGGGCATTACCGAGTGGACTTCGCGAGATGCTGCTCCAGATCAGGCGCAATTTATGGTTGCGGCCGAAGAAGCTACACAACAGGCTAATCCAATCGCTACTGCAGCATCTGCTGCTCCAGAAACGCGTGAGCGAATTTCTCCTGGAATATGGTGGTTTTTTGGTAATAAGCCTCAGGGTGATGCCGAAGCACTGTTTCAGAACATCATTCGTGTTCTTGGTTTGGCTCCACAAGAATGGTCTTGGAAAAATCCAGCCGACAAGTTCAATCCAGACTTACTGCCTCAAGATGGAACACCAATAGTTGCTTTCGCATTTGGCGGCCCAGCTGCTCAAAAATTATCAGGTGAGCGTGATGCGCTCCCAGAGCTTCGCGAAACTGTTCTAGCTATTAATGCTGATGGTGCGGAGGATCTGCCGCTGATTGCTACTTTTGAATTAAATCAATTAATCGCTAGACCAAAAGATAAGGCGTTATTTTGGCAGGATCTATTACTCGCTAAATCAGTATTGCAAAATATCTAAGTCTTGCACTTAGTGCTTGTGCTCACCGATCAAATGCATTGAGTCATATTCAGCCTGGTTTGCAGCATGACGCTTAATCACTAACCACATGATTGCGCTTACAGCCACACCAAAACCAATAATTACTGCTTGAATCGGCGCATCTAACCAAATCAGGCCTGAGTAAATTAATAACATCATCAGAACAGAAATGTTTTCATTAAAGTTTTGAACGGCAATAGAGTGACCGGCGGACATCAGTACATGTCCGCGATGTTGAAGTAGCGCATTCATTGGCACCACAAAGTAACCAGCTAGCCATCCAACCAATATCAATAAGAAATAAGCTGGTAATAGGTTCAAAGAGATTTCAAGCTTGCCGATAGTCCAAAGCGTTGTGTTGGGCAGCATATCTGAGTTGTAGATTGCCATCACACAGACCACTAGACCCATAGCAATGCCATAAGGAAGAACCTTAAGGGAGCTACGAAGAGGAACTCGCCAAGCTGCCCATACAGCCCCTCCAGCCACACCAAATGCCGAGATCGCCTGGAGAATGGCTCCCTGTGACAAGCTCATGTGTAGGGCAACTTGAGCCCATTTAATGACAATAAATTGCAGAGTGGCACCAGCGCCCCAAAATAGAGTGGTAACTGCCAGGGAGATTTGCCCAAGTCGATCGGACCAGAGGGTCTTAAAGCAAATAGCAAAATCCTTGACTAACTCGATAGGATTGGTTTTCTGAGACTCATAGCGGGCCCCAGTATCCGGAATGCGTAAATTGATAAGAGCTGCCAATACGTAAATCATCATGATGATCAGAATGGCTGATTCTGCAGCGGTATCAATGCTGGTATCCAGGATTGGCATATCTAAGCCCAAAAGGCTTGTGGAGACGGTTTTACTAATAAGCACGCCCCCAAGTACGGTACCCATGATGATGGAACCTACCGTGAGGCCCTCAATCCATCCGTTGGCGGCAACCAGCTTTTCAGGGGGGAGGAGCTCGGTCAGAATGCCATATTTGGCTGGTGAGTAGGCGGCGGCACCAAGGCCAACAATGGCATAAGCCAGTAAAGGGTGGCTACCAAACAGCATGACCACGCAGCCGATAAATTTAATCGTATTAGTAATGAACATGACATTACCCTTGGGTCGGGAGTCGGCAAAGGCTCCTACAAAGGCTGCCAGCACTACATAAGAGAGAACGAAGAATAATTTGAGTAAAGGGGTCATCCAGGCCGGAGCGTTCAGCTGGACCAAGAGGGCGATTGCTGCGATCAGCAATGCGTTATCAGCAAGCGACGAAAAAAATTGCGCCGCCATAATGATGTAAAAACTACGGTTCATTCGTACAATCTAGTCATTACTGTAATTAAAACATGAAAGGAGGGGTGGATATGAGCTCATCGGCTAATCGCTTGATAAATAGGCCAATTTTGGCAACTATACACACTGATGCCTTTCGTCATAATTTAGGTCGCATTCGTGAGCTCGCCCCGGAATCCAAAATCTGGTCAGTTGTAAAGGCCAAGGCTTATGGGCATACCCTGGAGGCTGCATTTAAAGGCCTAGAGTCTACCGATGGTTTTGCCCTGCTCGATATTGCAGACGCACAATGGCTCAGAGATCATGGATGGCAAGGTCGAATCCTGCTTTTGGAAGGCCTTTTTAATCAGCAGGAGCTAGAGTTAGCAATCAAGCTCAAATGTGATTTAGTCGTTCATAGCGAGAAGCAAGTTGCCTGGTTGGAGGCTTTCGCCAATCATTTATCGAGCCCAATCAATCTTTTTTTAAAACTGAATTCCGGTATGAATCGCCTTGGTTTTAGGTCAGAACAATACCGGACTGCATTTCACCGTTTACATGCAGCTCGTTATCACTTGCACCACATGACTCATTTTGCGAATGCCGATCAAGTTGATCAAGCGCCATCGGTAGGTGAGCAAATGGACTGTTTTGAACAGGCGATTGAGGGTTTGGAAGCTCCAAGCTCCCTGGCCAATTCAGCTGCAATACTCTGGCATCGCAATGCATTGGGTGACTGGGTTCGCCCGGGAATTATGTTGTACGGTGTTTCACCTACCGGAGTGCATGCCGATATTGTCCGTTCTGATCTTCAAGCGGTGATGCAATTACGTAGTGAAATTATTGATATTCAGGAATTAAAGAAGGGTGACCACGTTGGTTACGGTGGTCGCTATCAGGCACCAGAGGATATGCGTATCGGCGTGATTGCCTGCGGCTACGCCGATGGCTATCCCCGTCATGCGGAAGATGGCACACCAGTTTGGGTGGATGCTGCTGACGCCCAAGGTGAAGGTGTAATTTGTCCTATTGTTGGGCGAGTGTCAATGGACATGCTAACGATTGATTTGCGTGAAGCGCCCAATGCCAAGATCGGCAGTGTAGTTGAGTTATGGGGTCAGGAAGTACCAGTGGATGATGTAGCTCAGATGAGCGGAACCATTGGCTATGAGCTTATTTGCGCATTGGCGCAAAGGGTGCCAGTAATAACGAAGTAACGCGCTGCGCCACCCGCTTGCATTTACATTGTTTGATTACTTATTCCAGATCTGCCACCAACGACGCTCTTTTTGAACGCGTTGGCCGGTAACCATCATTTGACTATCAGGGAAATTAAGTTTGAATACGCGTAGCGAATCATTGCTTAAGTCAGTCATCCCCAGCTTTTCATAGGACTTGGTCAGAAGGTAGAGTGCCTCTTCAACAGCTGGTGCGCGATCGTAATCACGAATAACAAGTTGCGCTCTATTGGCTGATGCTAGATAGGCGCCACGTTGATAGTAGAAGCGCGCCACGATAACGTCAGCTTCCGCTAGAGAGTTCACGATGTAGCGCATGCGATCTAAAGAGTCGGGCGCATATTTACTATCGGGGAAACGCTCAACAACTACTTTAAAAGATTCAAAGGCTTCTTTAGCTGCTTTGGGATCGCGCTCGCTTAAATCTTGTCCAGTAAATTTACCGAGCCAGCCTAAGTCGTCATTAAAACTAATCAAGCCCTTGAGGTAGTAGCCGTAATCCAAATTAGGGCTGCCTTGGTGGAGCTTAATAAAGCGATCAATCGCAACCAAAGCTTGAGCTTGTTCCTGACCTTTCCAGTAACAATAGGCTGCATTAATTTGGGCTTGTTGAGAATAGGGGCCAAAAGGGAATCGAGCTTCAAGCTTCTCAAAATACTTACCGCACTTTGCGTAGTCGGCATCATTAAGTTTGTCAGTGGCTTCGGAATAGAGCTTTGTCTCGGACCATAGGTCTGAATCATCTTTTGATCCATCACTACCTGCACAACCGCTGAGAACTAGGCAGGCTGCGCTAGCGCTAACAAATAAAGAAAACAGGGATTTTCTAGAAGATGACCCAATAGTGGCAGCAAGCCTTAAACTGGCGTCTGTAATAACGTCCGACATAACTAAAAGGCTCTTTAAGCGTGGCATTGCCGCATACTCCCGATTCGAATCCCATTGATTATATCGATGAAGAGGATTTCATTGCCCTAGAAGTTCCCCTTGAGGTTAACGGCGAGCGTTTGGATAAGTTTCTTGGCGGCGCTTTGCCAGATTATTCCCGGAATAGGCTCAAGGCTTGGGTTGAGGCTGGGGCGGTCACGGTTGACGGTAAAGTCACGAAAGTCCGCCATTTACTCCGCGGTGGCGAGAGTATTAAGGTCTTCCCCCAAGAAATGCCGGAACAATTTGCCTTTGCCCCCGAAGACATCCCGTTAGATGTGGTTTACGAGGATGACACTGTTATTGTGATTAATAAGCCCGCTGGACTTGTGGTCCATCCCGCTGCTGGCAATTGGACTGGCACCTTGTTAAATGGCCTCTTGCATCGCTTTCCAGAGCTCAAGCAACTACCAAGGGCCGGAATTGTGCACCGCTTAGATAAAGATACATCAGGGCTAATGGTGGTGGCCCGTACGGATATCGCACAAACTTCCCTAGTAAGACAGCTGCAGGAGAGAACGGTAGGTCGACGCTATCTCGCTTGGGTTTGGGGGGATGCCCCATCACAAGGCAAAGTATTGGCAAGTGTTGGCCGTGATCAGAGAGATCGCCTCAAAATGGCGGCAGGTTCCCCCCAGGGTAAGCCAGCGGCGACCTTATTTCGACGCCTGGCCAAAGGAGCTTTTGCTGAAAGTCCTACAGCTTTACTAGAGTGCCGCCTAGAGACAGGTCGCACACATCAAATTCGTGTTCATCTGGAATCTTTGGGTTTTCCGCTTCTGGGGGACCCTGTTTATCGCAAACGCACCCCTGGTGCAGCTAAATCATTGCCTTTTACCCGGCAAGCTCTCCATGCTTATGCTCTGAGCCTTCAGCATCCAGCAACCCATGAGGTCATGACCTGGTTTCGCTTACCTCCCCAAGATTTAATCGAGTTATTGCCTTTGGTAGGCATGAGTGAAGCCGATCTCCCCAAGGAGGAGGCATTAATGGCATCCATCAAAAATGATCAACGCAACTAATTTAATACGGCCAAGCTGGCCTGTGCCGGAACAAATTAAGGCTTTTTGCACAACGCGGCAGGGCGGTGTTAGCAAGGCACCATTTAATAGTTTAAACCTTGGTCTTAATGCGGGTGATGTTGCGGCAGATGTTCTCCATAATCGCAGCATCGTGCGATTACATCTCCCTACTGAACCACTTTGGCTCAAACAGATTCACGGCATGACCGTAAGCACTCCAGTTTCTAGGAATGCACTAACTGGAAAACCAATTGAGGCGGATGCTGCAGTCACCAATATTCCAAATGAGGTGCTGGCGATTCTGACTGCGGATTGCATGCCAGTCTTGTTTGCAAGTAAGGGTGGTGGTGTTATTGGAGCAGCACATGCAGGCTGGCGTGGTCTGAGTGGTGGCGTTCTTGAAAATACTCTTCAAGCAATGCTTGCCTTATCGCCAGGGCTCAGTCCGAGAGATATTGTTGCATGGATGGGTCCGGCCATTGGTCCAACAGCTTTTGAGGTAGGTGAGGATGTGCTCGATGCTTTTTCTGTCCAGGGATCAACCATTTTGTCGAAGGCTTTCAAGCCCATTGCTGCTAGCTCAGGAAAGTATTTAGCAGATTTGTATCTGTTGGCCGAGGATCGCTTGCGCTTATTGGGTGTAGAGCAAATTGATGGCGGTGACTTTTGTACCTTCAATAATTCAGAGAAATTCTTCTCATATCGCAAAGACAAGAAAACTGGCCGCTTTGCTTCCTTGATTTGGATTTCTAGTGAAACATAACTTGGGGTTATTACTAGCTTAGCCCTAGGGCTAGGGTTAGTGCGTATAACCCTTCCAGCCTGATGGATGCAGAATGGTCTCAATAACTTTACGAGATCATTATGTTTGCAGGTATGAATACAGGTGTTGCGCCATCATTGGCTCCGCACCACATGGCATTAATTCCACAAGAGCGTTTAGCAGAAATTCAGAAAGAATACTTCGCTGAATTTGCTCACCTTGCAACCAATCCCGAAGCTATCGAAGTAAAGGATCGTCGTTTCTCAGGCAAAGCTTGGCATTCATCTTGGAGCAAGATGATTGCCGCAACATACCTCCTTAATTCCAAACATTTGCTTGCGCTTGCTAAAGCAGTTGAGACGGATGAAAAAACGAAAGCCAAAATTTTGTTCACTACAGAACAAATGATTGATGCTTTGTCACCATCAAATTTTATTGCCACCAACCCTGAGGTTCTAGAAAATATTATTAGCTCGCAAGGTCAATCCATTCAAAATGGGATAGTGAACTTGCTGGGGGATTTGAAAAAAGGCAAAGTGTCACTGACTGATGAAAGTGCATTTGAGGTTGGTAAAAATATTGCTACAACTGAAGGCCAGGTGGTATTTCGCAACGATCTTTTTGAGTTAATTCAATACACACCGCTTACCGACACAGTTTATGAGCGACCATATTTAATGGTGCCACCTTGTATTAATAAGTACTACATATTAGATCTGCAACCTGATAACTCTGTTGTGCGTTACATGGTCGAGCAGGGTCACACCGTTTTCCTGGTTTCCTGGAAAAATCCTGACGCCTCCATGTCTAAAGTCACTTGGGATGATTACGTTGGTGAGGGCGTAATTAAAGCAATTGAGGTGACCAGGGAGATTGGTACGACCGATCAGATTAATGTGCTTGGCTTTTGCGTTGGCGGCACTTTAACTTCTACTGCCTTAGCCGTATTGGCAGCGCGCAAAAAAGATTATGTTGCTAGCTTAACCTTGCTCACCACGCTATTGGACTTCACTGATACTGGAGTTTTGGATGTCTTTATTGATGAAGGCATGGTGAAGTTGCGCGAGAGCACCATTGGCGGTGAGGGTGGTCATTTCGGAATGATGTCTGGTTTGGATCTGGGCAATACCTTCTCATTCTTACGTCCAAACGATTTAGTATGGAACTATGTTGTTGAGAATTACTTAAAAGGAAATTCTCCGCCACCATTTGATTTGCTCTATTGGAATGGCGATTCCACCAATCTGCCTGGCCCAATGTATTGCTGGTATCTACGGCATACCTATCTACAAAATGAATTAATTAAACCAGGCAAGCTGACTGTGTGTGGTGAAAAGGTGGATTTAGGCAAGATTACTGTTCCAGCGTACATCTACGCCTCTCATGATGATCACATCGTGCCTTGGAAATCTGCTTATGAATCTACCCATATTTTGAAGGGTAAGAATCGATTTGTTTTGGGTGCATCAGGACATATTGCGGGGGTAATCAATCCGCCAGCAAAAAATAAGCGCCATTATTTTGAAAACAATAAGTTGGCAAAGACTGCAGATGAGTGGTTGGCTGCAGCAAAAGATATCAAGGGAA
>ERZ650301.39-NODE-39-length-26274-cov-33.348373_pt1 | contig 26274 bp, 14 predicted proteins | sample MGYA00376237_ERZ650301 | MGnify/ENA primary metagenome ERZ650301 (study PRJEB26733, sample SAMN07839255) | wastewater metagenome | biome: small river; feature: stream; material: water | place: USA: North Carolina | collected 2016-04-05 ...
CTAAAAACTTAAATGCAGGCAAATATTATCTTGAGATTTATGGTTTGCCAAGTACAACAACATATCTAAGTCCATATGTTTTTAATTTGACTGTAGATACATTTAGTTTGCCACCAACTATTTTTAGTCTAAATGCTTCCAATTTCAAATTACAAGTTGAATCAAACAGTTGTATCGGTAAGAAAACGGGTAAAATTTCAGCCACAATTACCAATACAAACTATGCATATCAAGTCACCGTTACAGGGGTTAACAGTTACACAAGTACTCAAGCTATTCCTGTAGGTACTGGAACTTGGAGTATTACAGGATTGGAGAAAGGAAAATATACTATTTGTTTTGCCATAGCCTCTGAACCAACACAAAAACAATGTTTTGATATTGAGGTTACAGAGCCAGAACCACTGAGTGTTTATGCTAAAGTGGATAATTCGACAGGGATTGTCAATCTGGCTATGTTAGGAGCTAAAAACTATACTGTAAGTGTTAATGGTAAAGCCACATCGGTAAGTAGCTCTAACTTCAGTACACTTTTACCAACAGGATTAAATTCAATTTCTGTTACCACTGACAAAGATTGTCAGGGAGTATATCAACAAGAGATTTTTATCTCTGAAAAAGCCTTTATTTATCCCAATCCAACTTTTGGAGTACTACACATCTTTGTTGGCGGTACAGAGAATACTATTTCTTATAACCTTACTGATTTGTCTGGGGCTACAATTAAAAAAACTAATCTTATAGTTGTTGAAACAAGAGAGGTTGAGGTTGATTTAAGTGGTATTCCGCAAGGAAACTATATCATCAACATTAATTCAAAAACCGTTAGTCAATCTTTTAAACTAATAAAGCTATGATAAAAAATAAACTTAGATTTAGTTATTTGATTTTACTTTCCCTGATAGTACTAGGTTGTGGTGGTTCAGGTAATGAGCCAATTGCTCCTGAGATTAAAGCTCCTGATGTGGTAGCTTTGAATCTTCCTTCAAACAATACCATTTGTGAAGATGGAATAAATGTTACTGCTACCACAAGTGATGTGGTATTTACTTGGGGAGCATCCAATAATACTGAAAGTTATGAATTGGCTATAACCAATCTAATTACGAATTTAGTAACTACCAAAACGATTGCTCATCCTACAGCTACAACTACTGTTAGTTTGACACGAGGGATGCCTTATAAATGGCAAATAACATCAAAGAGTACTAAGACATCTAAAACAGGAGTTTCTTCATCGAATAAGTTTTATTTGGCAGGAGCAGGGATTACCAGTTATGCTCCGTTTCCTGCAACAATTACGGCTCCAATTTTTAATTCAGTGGTATCACCTACTAATGCTAAAGTTACTTTATCTTGGAGTGGTTCAGACCCCGATAGTTCCGTGTTAACTTATGAAGTATATATTGATACAGATGAGGCAAAGGTAAGAAGTTACACAACTCCAATAAGTACTTCTGTAAATAGCTACAGCCATACTGTTGAGAGCAATAAGACTTATTTCTGGTGTATAAAAACCAGTGATGGAAGAAATATTAGCTACTCGTTGATTCATAACTTTAAAACTAATTAGCAAAATCTGTCTATTTATATCTTTTTAATTTGCTCAATAGTAAACTTCAATCTGTTTAATAAATCATCATAACTGATAATATCAATTACATTCTTATATTTTCTCTTTACTACTTCAAAGTCTTTTTTTTGCTCAATTGATAAATTACTCTCTCTACCCATAATTATGAAACCCTTTGGGTTTGTAATACTAATTTCAAATCCTTCAGGAATTTCATCTTTATATTTATTTGTCAGAAATTCTTCTCCATTTTCTCCCCATCTATTTAAGTAATAAATATATTTTTCAATTTGCATTACAGTACCAGATAATTCTCTGAGTGGTATGTGATTGCTTCTATATTGTCCTTTTGTCATTAATGAAGAATCTGAGGGCTTTTTTATTTCAATTAAATCAATATTTCCATCAGAATCAACTAAGAGTATATCAATGAATCTTTCATCTCTAATACTTTTCTCTTTATCATAACTAGCTTTAATGGGGGCTTCTTTAAACACCAAAAAATATTTTGGATAAAGTAATAAAATTATCTGTAAAATTTCATTCTGCCAATCATTTTCAGAATAGGAAATCTCACTTGATAACATTTTTTCAAGCTTTTCCAGTATTGTTTGATATTTAATTAATTCAACATCAATAAAAAGCTTAATTAGATTTTCGCCTTTGTTAGTTGCTTTTTTGTCAATGTATTTTTCAAATTTCTTTTCTGCATTAATTGTACTTGCAAAAAACTCTTTTATTACATTGGTTAATCTTGCCTCAGAGTATAATTTTTTTTCGTATTGACTTGGAAAGTCATTTATAATGCCTTTAAAATCAATTTCAGAAACTGCATTAGGATTGTTCCCTCCAATGTATATATCCTCATTTATTACTTGTTCAATTTTTTTAAAAATAGAAATGTCTCCTTCAGCAATAAAAACCTTATTATTAAACTCGAAATCTTTATCAAAATAAATGTCGAATTTATCAACTAGAATACCTCTATCTATTTTGTAATATTCATCTTTTAATCTCGCAAAAATGAAATCAACTGGTTCAGATTCAATTGATAGAAAACTAAAATCATCTTCACTTTTTTTATACTCTTGCTTTCCGTAAAAATTTTTAGCTGATAAAGAATACACTTTTTGAAAAGCATAATCCTCTTCCGCATCAAACTTGTCGAATAACCATTTATTATCTCTATCAGTTGAATAGGTAATAATTACAAAATTTTTCTCCTTCTTGAACTCTATCATTATTTTAAATTATATTTCAATGACTTCCCATTTACTTCTATCAATATCGCTTAAATGCTTATCAAATCTACTTTTACAGACTGCCACACATAAAAGATGAGTAGGTCTGGAAAATCCAACATAAGCCATTTTAGTTGATTGTTTATGATATTTTTGGGTTTTATTAAAGTTTATATATTTAAACTGGTCGGATAACCTTTCAGTTTCATAATTGTCATTTCCTTTTTGATAATATGTTTCTAAATATAAAGTAGAAGTATGAGTTTCTCCTTTTACAGAATGAATAGTAGAAATATTAATATCAAAACCATGATAGTTTTCTCTATTTGGACTTTTGAGTGATATTTGACCTGATGGAGGCTGTTGTTCTGGAGATAGATTGTTTATAAATTGAAAAGAAATATTTACACTTTTATTGAAAATATTTAGAAAATCAGGAATATATGATTTAATCGATAAGTAAACCACATCAAATTTATCTCTTATAATATTGATACTCCATAGATATAAATTTCTTTTAAGGTCAATTAATTTATCATTGTGAAAGGTCTCTAAATGGCTTAATAATTCACTTTTTGAAAAATATAATTCTTCTAATCTCAAGATTTTAATCAGAGCATTTAAGATACACTTTCTGATAGATTCTAAAGTCTTTTTATCTCTATCAAAATTTTTTAAGTATGAATCTAAATTTAAATAATCAATTTTTTGTTTAGAAGCATCAGTAATTAGTTCTTCATAAAAATCTCTTATTCCCAATTTATTAGTATCATCTTTTTTGTCCCTAGACCATCCTATAACTTTATATTTATTCTTTGGATGAACTTCAATATGCCCAGATGTTATATAACCATATATTAATTCCGAAAATTTTGGGATTACATTTTTAATGTTATTTAAAGAGTAAACTATTAAATGAGGTTTTAAATTACTGCTTTCGTTTTTACCTTCAACTTTAAAATTTCCATCTCTGCTTAAAGCTAAACAGTTAACTAACTCAGCAATTTTTTTGGATAGTCTTTGACTACCATTGATATTTTTTGTTCTATCATTTTCCCTGCACACCCAAATTTCTTCCAAAGAAACATCTCCATTAAAAATAGCTTGGTTTTTATCTCCAATCCTTTGATAGATAGAGTGACTATTATTATTGTCGTAAAATATATTTTCTAAAAGGTTATATTGATGATAATCAACATCTTGCATTTCATCTATAAAAACATATTTAAATCTCTTCTGAATGATGATTTTAATTTTCGGAAATTTTTGTAGATAAACATCCGCTAAAAAATACGCGTCATCAAAATGTAAAACTCTTTTTGAAAAGACTTTCAATTTGAATTTATACATCCATTCTACAATATTAGTTTTTTCTGCTTCCGTGAAATCTTGCCAATTTTTCCCTCTTCTAGGTTTAACAACATTAATTAGACTTTTGTTTAATCCACTTAATACATTTAATTTATTATCTACAAAAGAGAATCTGTATTTATATTGAATTCCATCATTTGAAAGAATAAAATATTTTGCATTTTTACTTTGCTTGCTGTTAAAACCATCAAGATTTTTTGAAAATAAATTATCAACAGTTTCATTATATATTTCATTGTCAATTCTTAAAGGTTTCTTTTTATATTTTATTTGGTAATACGGTATTGCAAAAAATTGGTCAACAAAGCTTTGGATTGTTCCAATGAAATTTGGATAGGAAAATAGCTTAGGACAATGTTTGCCTATTTTTTCTTTTATCTCATCAACTGCGGTATTTGTATGGGAAAGGATTAACACACCTCTATTGTTCAAAAGTGGTAATTTAGTTTCTAAAATAAGTAGTTTAGCTAGAAGAGCAGTTGTCTTTCCGCTGCCAGGAACTGCCTGAAGGTCTATTGTTTCAAAATTCTCGATAAAACGAATTCTTTCCTCATCAAATGTCTTTCCTTCAGGAAGTAAAATACTTTCAGCGTATTTAATATCCTCTTTTGTAACACTAATTTCTTGTTGCATATTTTATAGCATCTATGAGGTATTGAACAGGGTTATTATCAATTATAATCTCATCAAGGTTATTAATATCAGTTATTAGAAACTGAGAGAAATACATTGCAATCATTGATTTAGAAATGTTCTTTTTATCAATAATGAACTTGTACATTATATCAAAAGCTATTTGTTCACTGGACTTATTTTCTATGAAATTGTCCCACATGGTTTCATAGTTAAGTTCTGAAATTGGACGTATCCCTTTTTTACTTGTTTTGTCTCCAGTATAGTTGTCTGCTCTATTCTCTTCAATACATTGAACAATCGATTTAAAGAGAATTTTCCTTAAAGAAGGATGTAACGCAATACAATATTCTAATGTCCAAAAATCTCCAATAAATGCTTTGACAGACTGTTTTTCATAAGACGCTATTTTTTTGGCTTTAAAATCTAGTACATCAAATTCTGTAATTATATTTTTCTCTTTTCTTTTTTCAGTAAGAATATTGTATTTAGTAGCAAATTCTATGGGTCTTAAATCTAAATCAGTAATGATACTAATAGGAATTCCCATTTCTGGCATTTGATTCCTCAAAAATATTTTTGAATATCTTAAAAAGGCTGTATTCCCGATAGGTATAATTGAAACACTTGCTGAAGTTAAATTGTTATTTATATGCCCTAATTCAAATAATTTGTCAGTTATGGCTGGTAGAATTAATTCTTCTGAAACACCCTCAACAAAAATTAATCCTTTTGCAAAAAAAAGATTTGACTTTGTAACATCTAAGAATCTTTCAAGAAAAGGATAATCTGTTTCTTTAAGTTTAGTATATTTTTTTCCTAAAGGAAAGGCATATTTATCTGCACAAATGATTAAACTATCTATACTAACTTTTGAAGCTAGATTAGGACTATGGGTTGTTAATATTAATTGAATATTACTTTGTTTTTGAAGCGATTCTATAACCTGCATTTGTGCTTGTGGATGAAGATGTGCTTCCAATTCTTCTATTAATCCCAATCTAATACCATCCCAGTCTTTTTTATTAAGATGCAATAATTCTGAAGCCATAAATAACCTGTTTAGAGTTCCTAAACCTACATTTACTTCATCCTTAATCAGTAGTTCTAGTTTCTCTAAAATGTTTTTGAGTTTTCCTTCAGTAACTTTTATATCAGTCTCTTTTGTTTTATCATAGAAAGACTGGAGGTACTTATCAATTTCATCTTTAAGTTCTTTTCCTTTTTTATCAGTTTCTAATATACTTCCTTTTCCATCTTTTCCTTCAAAATACTCCTTTATTGAATCATTGAAATGATTAAATATTTTTATTAAATGATGTGATTCATCTTTTCCTTTAAATGCTTCATGTTCTTGGAAAATTTGAGAAAGCCTTGAGTTCTTTTTAGGAATTAAATCACTCTTAACATCTCTTAAAGGTTTTAAATATGTTACTTTTAAAAAATCTCTTGCTCCTGCAGTTAATAAATAACCAGATTCATCAGTTCCTGCTTTTATATCTGAGGGGATTATTTTTCCATTGCTTATATATGTATCATAAAATAATTTTAAAGTTGGTTTTGCATGTTCTCCAGTTCCTTCCCAGCCTAACCATTCAGTAAAATTTTTTGCTTCCTCATCATTTAAATCTTTAAAAAACAATTCAATTCTTAGTCTGGTTGAATTTTTGTAAAAATCATCTTTTTCAATTTTTAACCACTCATAAGAATGAGTTTTTAGAACAAGTTTAATTGCATCAATTATCGCAGTTTTTCCAGAATCATTTTCTCCGATCAGTACGTTAAGTCCCGAAGTGAAATCTAAATTTAGATTTGGATATGAAAGATTAAATTCATTGTCTGAGCCAAATTTTCTAAAATTCCAAAGTTTTATGTTATTTAAATACATACTTCAATATGAGATTGTTTGTTTTATAAATTTTTTATTTAAACTTTTAAAGACATCTAAATGCATATAATATAGTTATATTGATTGGTGTAAATGTATTTAGTCATAGGATATACATTCTACGGATTTTTTGAACTTTTTTTACGGTTTTTGTTTTATGTGACAAGAACAATTACAATGTTTTTGACTTTGTTTTTTTATCTGTTTGAAAAACTCCAGATAATCAAGTTCTAAAATCTCGAGTAATTGGAAAAATAAATCTAAGGTCAATTTAGCGTTGCCACGTTCAATTTTGGCATAATAGCTTTGGGTAAGGTTTAATCTTGTGGCAATAAATTCCTGAGTGTGGTTTCTTTCAATTCTAGCTAATCGAATTGATTTTAAGATGCTTGGGACCATATTTCATTACAATTTAGTTTACAGAAAGTTTCATTGAGGGGAACACAATTTTACAAAAAAACCGGAACAAATCCAAAAAGAGCCGATTTTAGTACTCCTGAGTAATAATTTACAACCTATAGCGAATTGGATATTAATTTTTTGTTTTTCAAATTTGTAAAGCAGACAGTTGTTATTATAGACCCGTTATTTTAATTGCGAGATAAGTCCAATACTATCAGGTATTTGCCAACTAACAACCCAATAGATTCCTAATTTACCTAATACCTTAAAAAATTATGAAACAGTGCCCTCGTTAACTTTCTAATTGGAAACACCTTTTGATTTTTTTGGTTCTTAAAAACCGTAAAAAAAAAGTCTAAAAAACCGTAAAATACAATCCGTAATCTTTTTCAAATTGCTCTATTGAAAACAGGGTTGTCAAAAACCTTTGTATTCATTGGCACCTTAGTACTACCCAAAACCAACCTATACTATGAAGAAAAACTACTTCTATTTTTTACTGTTTGTACCGCTACTGATGCAATGTCAGAACATTCTATGGGAGAAGTCCTATGGAGGCAAGTATGCTGATTATCTATTTGATGTTCAACCTACGGCGGATTACGGTTTTATTTTGGCAGGGAGTTCCTTGTCGGATAAATCAGGAACCAAATCAGAGAACAACCAAGGTGATTTGGATTATTGGGTTTGGAAGATGGATGAAACTGGAAAACCCGATTGGCAAAAAAGCTTAGGCGGTTCAGGCTTTGATTTACTCAAAAGCATTCGTGGAACTAAAGACGGAGGTTTTATTCTTGGGGGTACTTCCAACTCTGAGGCGGGCTTTCATAAAAAAGATTCCTGTAAGGGCAATACGGATTTTTGGGTATTCAAACTCAATGCTAAAGGCGATGAGCAGTGGCAACGAACCTTAGGAGGCACTGGACAGGAAGAATTACTCTCTGTTTTTCAAACTACAGATGGTGGGTACATCTTAGGGGGCTCTTCTAGTTCAGATGCCACACTAACTACAACGGATAAAAACGCTCTTACAACCACCAAAAAAGACCTTACCGCTAAATCCTCCAATAGCCGTGGAAATATGGATTATTGGATAGTAAAACTCAATGCACAAGGTGAAGTACAATGGCAAAAAACCTACGGAGGCAAGTATGCCGATGAACTGAGAAGTATGGAACAAACTAAAGATGGGGGTTACATCTTAGGAGGCTATTCTAATTCTCCTGAGTCAGGTGATAAAACCGAGCCAAGCATTGGTATCGGGGATTATTGGGTAGTTAAAATTGACAACTCAGGCACCATAGAATGGCAACGCACCTACGGTGGTAACGGAGACAATCAACTCTATGTGATTCATCAAACCGGCGACGAAGGGTATATTATTGGAGGCAACTCCAACAGTACCAACTCTCTAACCACCAAAGGAGGCACAGTGAGTAATGGTACTGATTTTTGGTTACTTAAAATTGATGCCAAAGGCAACGAACAGTGGTCACAAACCTATGACTATGGCAAGGTGGATATCTTAACCTCTTTGGTGGAGAACAAAGGCCATACGTTTTTAATTGGAGGGTATGCTCAAAATGATGTCACCAGTGAAAGCGGATTAGCCTTAAAGAAACAAGCCAAAGGTATCAACGACTACATCGCCTTAAAGGTAGATGCTACAGGACAGGAGATTTGGACACAATCCGTTGGGAGTTCAGGGGAAGATATTTTAAGAAAACTAATTGAAACCCGAGACGGGGGTTATCTATTGGCGGGAACCTCTAATGCGGCTTCTTCAATGGATAAGAACAGTACCATAGGCAGTAATGACTTTTGGGTGGTGAAACTACAAGACAAAACCAAGATAGAACCTGCTAAATTAGCAATAGAAGTTTTTCCGAATCCAGTTGACACCTTTACCAATGTAATTATTGGGTATGAGTACACCAGAGGGACTGCTACGCTAGTGGATTTATCGGGAAGAATACTACAACAGTTCCCTATTACCAGTAGAACGGTACCCATTGATTTTACGATGTATCCTGAAGGCGTTTATATCGTGAATATCAAAACCGATGTGAGAACCGACGGACTCAAACTGATTAAGAAAACCAAAAAAGAGTAATTCCAAATTGCACCAATCTACCATGAAAAAGACAATCTACCTACTATATGCTCTGAGTGTGTTATGTAGCACTTCAACACTAATGGCACAAATCAATACTGATTTACGACCACAAGTAAAATCACCTGAGGTGAATAAGTTTGAGCAGTACCTGAATATGCCTGTGAACTTAGTTTCAGGAACACCACAGGTCTCCATTCCTATCTATACGTTAGAATATGGAGGGATGACACTACCAATTTCATTGGAATACGATGCCTCAGGAGTTAAAGTAGAATCCATAGCCTCTTCAGTGGGACAAAACTGGAGTTTGAATGTAGGTGGTGTGGTAAGTAGAATCGTTAAAGGAGCTCCTGATGAAGGAGGATACATAACCAGTGGAGTGAACACACAGCTCGATATCAAGGGATTTTACAGAGATTATGGTTTAACTAAATTGGACAATGCTTTAGGGAGTACTTCTACTTATGGTAAATTCATAGGTTGGCTGCAAGAATGTGCCAAAGGAAAACAAGATGCTCAACCCGATTTGTTTTATTTTAGTACACCGCAAGGGGGGGCTAAATTTGTATTTAACAATCAGCGTCAGATAGTTTATTTAGAAAACACCGATTTTGTAGTTAAAGAAGATTTTATGCCCGACTTTTTCAGGTCTTGGTCAGCTATTGCCCCTAGCGGGATTAAATACAAATTTGGGCTCAGTAGTGCCACCTCTAATGCTACTAATGCAGTCGAACAGAACTTTACCAATCAAGGAAAGAACGATGGTATTAGTAGTAATAACTTTACTGCGAATGCTTGGTTTTTAACCGAAATTTCAAATCCAACTACAACTAATACAATTACTATTGATTATATCAGTAACGATTTTTCAAACAACATTCTCAACAGACCGACCAAGACTTCTTTTTGTTATACTAATATTACTTCAGATACCAATTCACTTTGTGGAGATGAAAAAACGAGGTATTATGATTTAGCCTTGAATCCCTATGGTGCCGCTTCTGATTTTTTTGGAACTTCCACTCCCTATACGATGCTTAATCATACTAGTTCAAAAGTAATCAGCACCATTACAGCTGGTACAATTAGTATTTATTTTGATTATAGTAATAGAGATGACCTTTCTTTGAATTTTGAAAGCCATGCGGCTAAGAAGTTAGACCGAATTCGTATTGTAGAGAGTGGAAAATGTATTAAAACGTTTGATTTTACGTATTCTTACGCTCTGTGTAATGACGCTAAGCCTGCTGGAATCACTACTTCAGAGAGTGCTGATAGTAAACGATTGATGCTGGATAAATTAAGCGAATCCAGTTGTGATGGTGCGGTATCAAAACCGTATTCTTTTGTTTATAATGCAGGTACGATGCCTTATAAATTGTCTTTTGCTCAAGACAAATTTGGTTTTTATAACGGACAAACCAGCAATCAATCGTTATTTGCAAAATATGATGCTACCGACAAGCAGAGTCTCAACAATAATAGAGATAGTAATTTTAGTTTGGCTAGCATTGGTTCGCTTCAAAAAATAATTTACCCTACTAAAGGGAGTGTGAACTTTGAATTTGAACCACACGTATCCGATACTCCTGTGGGTTATGTATCACAAGATGCTACAATTTGGCTCACAGGTAATGTGACTCCAATAGCTCCTGTGAATGGGACTAATGGGTACAATAGTCAATCTTTTACAATTAATGCCAATGACGGGACTAATCCCAAAATTAAAATGTATCTCTCAAGAGGTTCTAGTGGTTACTCTTCACCTGTATCGGGCTGTCCAACTTCTAATTACAGCAATGCTATTGAGATTCTAAACAGCGTAGGAACGGTTATCTATAGTCAAAATTATGGTCAATTAGACCCTTTAATTAGTGGGCATCAAAACCAGTTTGTGATGAAGGAATCAGAAGAATTCTTGGATACTACAAAATTTCTACCCGGTCAAACCTATACTTTGAAAGTCTATGGAATCAAAGATTGTTTTAATGTTTCTGCCTCTGTCTTTATCCCTAAAACAATTCAAGTACCATCCTATGATTTAAAAGGGATGGGAGGTTTACGAATTAAAAAAATAGTCCATAAAAATGATGATGCTACTACGTTAAAACAACTAAGCTATACTTATTCCAATGCCAAACCTGTGGTACAGCCTTTATTGACTACTAGGGCTACTTTTGACTTTATGAATGAAACCAATTTTTTTGCTTTATCGAATCAAACGGATGCCACTAAGTTAGCGGGAACAGAGCTAATGGCTACTGATTTTTATAAGAAAGTTCAAAAATTTTGTCCTTTATATGCCGAATCCTTGACCCGAACTATAATTGGCAACATGATACAATTAAACAATGCCTATAGTAAAGGATTTTATTTTCATGCTTCTCTTGGTAGCAGTCCCTTTGATATTAATTTTATGGGGCCACAAATTAGTTATGGAAAAGTAGAGCAAAGCGATGACAATGGTAAAACAGTTACCTATTTTAATGGCTATAAATCGTATTCAGAATTGGACTCTAATTCGTTTATTTCAAATTTCTCCCCAGCTCCTCCTGTATTTCAGTCTGCATTAGCTGGAGAGAAGCAAAAAATAGAACTGTATGACAAGACAAATACACTCTTAAAAAATGAGGTGTTTACTCACAATTACAGTACCGCAACTACTTCCATTGATGCGTTGGCTATCTACAGCGATGGGAATATGCCATTGTTTAAAGTTTATACGCTTCAGGGTCAAACCAAAACGTTAAAATCAGAGTCAGAAACCTCTTTATTAAAGGGGCAAGATGTGACCGTAACTAAAGATTACGAGTATGCGGGAGTGAATCATTACCAGCCCACTAAGATAACTACGACCTCTAGTTTAGAAGAGACCTTGATATCAAAAATGTACTATCCAAGTGATTTAATATCCGAGCCTTTTATGCAAGAGCTTGTCAACCAAAATAGAAAAACAAGTCCAGTGCGTACAGAGAACTATAATGGAACAGTTAAGTTATCCGAACAGAAAATAAGCTATGCCAAAGATGCTACTACCTCTAATTTGGTATTACCTAAAAGCAGCTATGGTGCTAAGTTTCCAAATAGTTTTCCAACAATAACCAATATTGGCAATCTTGAAAAAAAACTCACCTACGATAGTTATGATAGTTTAGGTAATTTGACACAGTACACACCGGAGAATAGCATTCCCGTTACGGTCATTTGGGGTTATAACAAAACCCAACCTATTGCTAAGATTGAAAATGCGACTACAGCTCAAGTAACGAGTGCTTTAGGAGTAAGTGACCTTAATGTGGTTAACGAATCTAATTTAACTACTATAAACGCTTTAAGACAAGGGTTACCCAATGCGATGGTAACCACCTATACTTATATTCCACTAGTGGGAGTATCTAGTATTACTGATCCCAAAGGACAAACGGTATTTTACAATTATGATGGACTTGGTAGGTTACAAAATCTCAAAGATACTCAGGGGAATATTTTAAGTGAGAACCAGTACCATTACAAAAATTAAACCATCAAATTGTTTTTTTGAATCCAAATCATTTGAATTATTATGACAAATAAAAAATCAATATTTCAGTTGTTTTTCAGCATTGCATTATTTGTATGCATTTCCAATACCGGTTTTGCACAGGTTTATACATATTGTAGTGTGGGAAATTATTCTTTTAAGCATTTGCACGATTACCCATATATCGATAATGATTATGATGGTTTTGGTTCCAATGTAAAATCCATGAACTTGTACTGTACTCTCTCTGTACCGAGAGGATTTTCGTTTAATAACAGAGACTGTAATGACAATAATGCGGCTGTTACTCCCAATACAGTATGGTATCGAGACGCCGATGGAGACACCTATGGGAATGCTTCCAATACCACCACTAGTTGTACTCAGCCAGCGGGTTATATTGCTAGGTCGGGGGATTATGATGACACCACCGTTAATATTACTTATATCTCACCGAGTTATTTTTATTACGATGGGGATAGGGATGGTTTTGGAAACCCTAATTCATGGGTTTATTATAGTGTGATACCAGCAGGCTATGTGACCAATAATGCCGATTGTAATGACTCAGATGCGAGTTTAACTCCCAACACGGTATGGTATCGTGATGCCGACGGAGATGGCTATGGGACCAGTGCTACTACAACGGCTTCGTGTACGCAGCCCACAGGCTATGTCCGTAATTCAAGCGACTACAATGATACGACAGCAAACATTACCAATATAGTGCCGCAAACATTCTACCTTGATGCCGACGCAGACGGATATGGGACAACTGCAGTATCGGTCTATTACAGTGTAAGACCGACAGGTTATGTTACTAACAGTTCGGATTGTAATGACTCAGATGCGAGTTTAACTCCCAATACGGTTTGGTATCGTGATGCCGATGGGGATGGCTATGGAACCAGTAGCTCAACGACTGCATCTTGTACCCAGCCTACAGGTTATGTCCGTAATTCAAGTGACTACAATGATACGACAGCAAACATTACCAATATAGCACCTTCTACCTTTTACAGAGATGCGGATGGTGACGGGTATGGAAGTGCTACAGTAACGGTCTACTATAGTGTCAAGCCAACGGGTTATGTGACTAATAACACCGATTGTAACGACGGCGATGCAACGCTGAATCCAACTACAGTATGGTACCGAGATACAGATGGTGATGGTTATGGTACAAGTGCTACCACAACGGCTTCGTGTACCCAACCAACGGGTTATGTTCGCAACTCAAGTGATTATGACGATACTACATCTAACATTACCAATATTGCCCCTTCAACTTTTTATAGAGATGCCGATGGGGATACGTATGGAAGTGCTACAGTAACAGTTTTTTACAGCGTAAAACCAACAGGGTATGTAACCAATAACACTGACTGTAACGACGGCGATGCTTCGCTTAATCCAACCACAGTATGGTACCGAGATGCCGATGGTGATGGCTATGGAACTAGTAGCACAACCACTGCTTCGTGTACCCAGCCTTCAGGTTATGTCCGCAATTCAAGTGATTATAATGATGGTACAGTAAATATTACCAACATAGCTCCTCAAACGTTTTACCGAGATGCCGATGGGGATACGTATGGAAGCCAAACAGTGAGCGTTTATTATAGTGTCAAACCAACAGGGTATGTAACCAATAACACTGACTGTAACGACGGTGATGCAACGCTGAATCCAACTACGGTTTGGTACCGAGATGCTGATGGTGACGGATACGGAACTTCAGCCACGACTACTGCATCTTGTACGCAGCCTACAGGTTATGTTCGCAACTCAAGTGACTATGACGACACTACGGTGAATATTACCAATATAGCTCCTTCTACCTTTTACAGAGATGCAGATGGGGATACTTTCGGAAGTAAAACCATAAATGTATATTATAGCGCTAAACCTACGGGTTATGTAACCAATAACAGTGATTATGATGATGGTACAGTAAACATTACCAATATTGCTCCCCAAACGTTTTATGCTGATGCAGATAGCGATGGTTTTGGTAATCTAAATTCAACTATTTACTATAGTGTGATGCCTTCATCAGGTTATGTTACCAATAGTTTGGATTGCGATGATACTAAAAACAACATTAACCCCAACACCAAGTGGTATGCTGATACCGACGGCGATGGACTGGGTGACCCTGCTAATTTTGTGACGCAGTGTACCGCTCCAGCAGGGAAGTATGTATTGGATAATACCGATAATTGTCCTTTGGTATCAGGAACTAGCAGTGATTGTGGTGGTCTTGCTAATCCTTCTTTAGACAAAAACTACATTATTACCAAAGCGTATAAGGTAGCCAGTACATCCTCTATTGCATCGCCAACACCTGCTCAAGCTACTGTTGGAATTACCTACTATGATGGATTGGGCAGACCGATACAACAAATTGCCAATCAGCAATCCAATACGGGCAAAGACATTGTTACCCATACAGAATATGATGCTTATGGACGACAAACTAAGGACTACCTGCCATTTGTGGGAACTAACCGCAATATGACTTTTGATAGTAGTGCTCAAAGTAATACCTTGGCATTTTACAATACGGTAAGCTATGAGAATACGGCTAACCCATTCTCAGAGAAAGTATTGGAATCTTCGCCTCTGAGTAGGGTATTGAAGCAAGCTGCCCCGGGTAATGATTGGGCTATAGGACAAGGACATGAAATAAAATTAGACTATCAAACCAATACAGCTAACGAAGTCAAACGCTTTACTGCTACGGCGACTTGGAACAGTAGTACAGGGGTGTATGATACTTCTTTAGAGAATATGGCGGGGACAACTTTTTATGCCGCAAATCAACTCTACAAAAACCTGAGCTTTGATGAGAATACCGCTGCGACTCCTACAGAAACTAATGGTTCAACTCTAGAGTTTAAGAATAAGGCTGGACAAGTAGTTCTTAAAAGAACCTATGCCACTACTGGAGGAGTTGAATCTTCTATGGAACAACACGACACCTATTATGTGTATGATATCTATGGTAATTTAACCTATGTTATCCCGCCTAAGGCAGATATGGCATTGACACAGGCTATTTTGGATGAGTTGTGTTACCAGTACCAATACGATGCTCGCAATCGTTTGGCGGCTAAAAAACTACCGGGCAAGCAATGGGAGTTTATGGTGTATGACAAATTAGACCGAGTAGTAGCCACAGGACCTGCATTTTCTCCTTTTAGTGATGTGACGGCTTCGGGCTGGTTGATTACCAAATACGATGCGTTTAATAGAGCCGTGTACACAGGTTGGTTAAACAGCGGTGCCACGGCAACCACACGAGCTACATTACAACAAGCTCAAAACGGGGCTACCACTATCAACGAGAACAAACAAAACGGAAATACTATAGACACAGTACCTGTAAACTACAGCAACAATGTAGTGCCAACCACATTCAAACTTTTAAGTGTGAACTACTACGATACGTATGAGATACCTAATGTAAGTGGACTAGCCACTAGCGTAGAGGGACAAACTGCTACAACAGCTACCAAAGGACTTCCAACAGGGTCTTGGATACGTGTGGCTACCACTACGGCAGAAACTAAAGCAGAAACGAGTTACATTTTGTATGATGCCAAGTTTAGACCAATACGCAGTTATACCACTAACTATTTGGGTGGTTTTACGGGTACTGATAGCAAATTAGACTCTTTCTCAGGGCAATTGCAATACACCCTGCAAAAACACAAACGTACCGATGCTGATACGGAATTGACCATTAAAGATGCGTTTACTTACTCAGCTCAAGATAGATTGCTTACCCATACCCACCAAATTAACGGAGGAACGGTACAGTTATTGGCTGATAATACCTATGATGAACTAGGTAAACTAACTAGTAAAAAAGTAGGGAACACCAGTGCCTCGCCACTACAAAAAGTGGATTATACCTACAACATTAGAGGTTGGATGAAAACCATTAACAACCCTACTGCTTTGCAACAAGGGACAGACCCTGCGGATTTGTTTGGATTTAAAATTAATTACAATACCCTAGATGGAAATACCGCTGTGGCAAACAAACTTTACAACGGAAATATAGCCGAGACATTTTGGAGTACAGCTACCGATGGTGGATTTGTGAGGAACTACGGTTATAAATATGATAATTTGAATCGTTTGAAAGATGCGACTTACCAAAAATCAAACTTGGTGACCCATATGTACGATGAAAACCTGACGTATGACAAAAACGGTAATATTCTAACCCTAAAACGCAACGGTGATAATGATGCGCAAACGGGAGCTTTTGCTATAGATAACCTAAGTTATGCTTATGCTTCCAACTCTAATAAACTCATGAGTGTGACTGACACGCCTGCCTCGGCAACCAGTGGGTTTAAGGACGGTAACACTACAGGAGATGACTATGTGTACGATGCCAATGGCAATATGACCGTAGATAATAATAAAAAGATTACCGCTATAACCTACAACCACTTGAACCTACCTACTAAAATTGTTTTCCTAACAGGAAATATTGTGTACATTTACAACGTTAGTGGGCAAAAGGTACAGAAAGTAGTCACGGAAAATACAACGGTAACTACAACGGATTATTTAGGAGGCTATCAATATAAAAATACGGTATTGCAATTCTTTCCAACAGCAGAAGGGTATGTAGAACCTGATGGAAGTTTCTTTAAATATGTGTTTCAATACAAAGACCACTTAGGGAATGTAAGATTAAGCTACACAAAAAACATCACGACCAATGTACTTGATATTATTGAAGAGAATAATTATTACCCCTTTGGACTCAAACACAATGGGTATAATACTACCACATTAAGTACAAATCCTGCTTTGAAGACCAAGTATAACGGGAAAGAGTACCAAGACGAGTTAAGACTTAATACTTTTGATTATGGATTCAGACAATATATGCCAGACATAGGGCGTTGGGCTCAAGTCGATCCTTTGGCTGAAAAATTTATTGGGGAATCACCATATGCGTATGTAAATAATGATCCCTTAGGGTTTTCAGATTTTGATGGAAAAGATTATCTTATTGATATTATTAGAGATAAAGATGGGAAAATTACAGGCATAAGAATTAGTGCAATCGTTTATATTAAAGGAGATGGGGCTAGTAATAAAAGAGCAGGTGAATTAAATAAATTTGCCAATGATAATCTCAAAACAAAAACGATTGATGGAATTTCTGTAAGCATAGGAGTAAACTATAAATACGATAGTAGTAAAAAAGAAAAGGACTTAAAACAAGGAGAAAATTTATTAAGTTTTGATTCTACCACAGAGGATAATAATAATATTTCTGGAATAGATCCAATTCCTGCGAATAGAGGTAAAGATGGTTCGTACAAAAGTTTAGCCGGCAAAACAGGAACTATATATGGTAGTGGCTCAAATAATAATACTGTATTTCATGAGTCAATGCATCTTTTAGGACTTAGTGATAGATATGAAGATAATAGAAATAAGAAATGGATTCCTGAAGATTTAAGATTTGCAGAACCTCATGAAGGATATGAAAATAATGTTATGGGTAATCGAAATTCAACTAATTTAAATGATAATCAATACAAAACATGGATACAGCATGCAATGTCAAGAGCAAAAACAAATGTTTCAACAAATAGAATTATTGGAACAATGACCGTTGATAAATCTTTAAAAACAAGACCATGAAAAAAATAACATATATACTATTGACAATTGTTTTGTTTAATTGTAAATCGGATAATTGCGATATTAATTTTAATACTAAATCATACTCTGCATTTGGGATTGTAAGTTTTCAAAAGAGTTTTACTGGCTCAATACGACATATAGATTTCTATCCAATATGTGGTTATAATGAAAATTATGAAAATATCTCAGATTTAAAATTTAAAAATGGAATTGCGCTAAACTTTAGTGGTGAAAAAAATATAAAATTTTGGCAGAATTTGATTTACGACAAAAGAATGAAATTAAATAAAGAAAATTATGGCTTAGCCTTAGTTTATTTAGATTTAACCTTTACAATGGATGATAGTGAAGACATTTTAGCTTATGATAATGGTTTTTTCTTTAATCAAAAATATATAAAAGTTAAAATATATAATATACATGTTAATAAAGCAAAAATTAATTCTTTTAATATTATTAAGCCGCTATAGGTAGTGTATCAAAATTGGTAATGTGGTAATGTATCAAAATTAGTGATGACCATAAATACATAAGTTACTATATTGGTAATCAAGGTTTAAGTTAATTTATTTTACAAAAGGAGAGGCTGTATGTCTCTCCTTTTGTACATTTAGTATCGCTTAAATATTTTAAAATGGCTTTTTATCCGTCCTCGTGTATCAAAATTAGTGATACTAAAATTTGCCCTCATTGTAATGCCTCTACACTCATTAAAAATGGGTTTACTGCTAACCAGAAACAACAATTTTACTGTAAAACGTGTACGAAACGTTGCATTGATTTTTATACAAGTAAAGGTTGTTGTAAAGAAATCAATAAAACAATTGTAGTACTGATTAAAGAAGGAATGGGAATTAGGAGTATGGCTCGGTTTTTAGGTATTTCTACTACCACTTTATTAAAGCGCATATTGTTTATTGCTAAAGGAGTACAATCGCCACCCATCTGTTCAGGTCAAACTTATGAAGTAGACGAAATGAGAACTTTTTTAAGGCATAAAGGCAAGGTAATCTGGATTGTGTATGCCTTGGATCGAATTAATAAAAACGTAATTAGTTTTGCTGTGGGTTCACGAAGCAAGAAAACACTCAATCAAGTGATTAAAACAGTTGTACTTTCCAATCCTAAATCGATTTATACCGATGGATTGCTACTCTACAAACTTTTAATTCATAAAACGATTCATAAAGTCACACGCTTTGGCACTAATAGAATTGAAAGAAAAAATTTAAGCCTCCGTACCCAATTGAAACGCCTTAATAGAAGGTCGATCTGTTTCTCCAAAAGTTTGATTGTACTCAGTGCAGTGCTAAGGATTTATTTTTGGTTGTGATTGTAATTATATAAACCTAAACATTATTTGTAAAATGAATCCTAACTTTTGGGGCTTTGCGAAGGCGGGGTTTTCTAGCACAGAACTTCATTAAAAGCGTAAAACTTGGATTGAGCACTTAGCTTTCATAGAAGCACTAACTCCCCACTTTTGCAAAACCGCTGTTAGCACCTGGCTTTCTTTTTGTCCTCAATGAGTCAGTTTCAAATTCGTAGTCACTTCGATTAATGTTAATTGTCGTCATCGTCTTTAAACGGGTCAAAAGTTATATATGTTGGTTTTTGGAAATATGGATACTTTATGTTTAGCATCTTTTCATCTTCGTCAATAAAAACCATAAAAGTTGGGTCTGTAAACTCCCCTGTCACAATCTCCTCAATTTGAGTTATTGTATAAATACGGTAGTCCGCATTATACATATAGAAGGTCGGTGTGTTTACAATAAATATACCTTCAAATGAATATCCGTCTAATGAAAAATAGGGGGCGTTATATTTTATTCTAAAATGCTCTTGAACTAAATCTTTGTTATGATTAAACCACTCAAGTTTATCTGTCATGGTTTGATTGTATGATTTATTTTTCTTTGAACCAACTGCGAATACATTATAGTCGTTTTTTTGATTTACAATGTCATAACGGCCAAGTAAGTGTTTACAATCTGAAACGTAAATCTTCTTTACTTTTTCTGCAATAATTATGAAATCAACTTCTCCAAGTCCTTCCACATCTATACTAACATTTCCCTTTGATGATTTGAGGTGCCTAACATTTCTGTCATATAGTAATTTTTGATTTTTTAGCTTCTCCTCAACTGCATCGTCTAACCATTTATCGTGTTCATCTTCTTTGCTGTGAACATAATTTTTGAAGCAAGCATTCTTCATCCAATCCTCTGGGGCTTTGCCCCAAGGGATTGCATTTGTTGCATATTGAATGATTGTTTCTGTCCAAGAATTTTTCCCAAAAAGAGCATAGTCCTTGCCGTCAATGTTCCAAATAATAATTGGTCTGTATAAATAACGGTTCAGTCTGTAAGGTCTGCAAGCTAAATCAAGCAAGTCCATTTTATTAGTTCTGTCAAGGCGAAGTCCTCTGAAAAATTGTTCGGCTACATCTAAAGGAACACTAAATAAATTATGCAGGTTGACAGGTAAAGTTTCCCAACTTACACCCACTACTTCGCCTCCCTTGGGTTCGTTCTCCTTATGAATTGCTGCAATTAGATGCCCAACATCTTCATACCTTATCCCAAAACAATTTTGAAGTGCCTCTTTAAGATGGTCAAGTCCTTTGTCGTCAACAACAGATTTGGTTAAGTGCGGACCAAGTTCATTTATAATATGTTCAAAAATAAACTCATAATGATGTCGTCTGCTAAAAACATAAAGCCCGTGTTTGTCAAAAGAAATATCAATTACATCATCAATCATAGTTTGTTCTGCATACAAGTCCACACACATTAAAATCATTTCTCCCAAGAAAAGTAGGTCGTGAAGAATGGGTTCTATTCTTTCTCGGAATTTCTTTTCTGTTCCTTCTCCTGTTACCATTTGAACTTCGCAGCCCATTTCTAAAATGAATTTTAAAACTCTACGGTATTGGGCAATATATCTGCCGCTTATATCAGGTGAAATGTCTTGGTGGGCATATAAAAAAGCTAACTCCGTAGCTTGCTCATGAAACCAAAAGATATTTTGATAGAATCTTACAGATTTTTCATTAAGACAAATCTCTTTGAATTTGGAGATGTAGTAGTTCAAAGAAAACACAACTATTTCACGAACTGCATTTTGGTCGTGAAATGGTCCTTTGCCATATTTGTCAATAATGAGTCGGGAAAGTTCTGTTCTGAATTTTGCCTCTGCAACTTTTTCTCCCTTAAATACAAAATATTTGTCTTTTACGAAGTGAACTGCCATACTTTTTATTTCTATTATTTGATATTTCAAGGTCGGTCGGTTGATATCTGCACTGTCGTCATAAGGTTGCCAGTAACGTTTAGTCGCTTGGCGATATTTTTTTTATTTCAATTTCTCTGTAAATTCCAATAGGACTTACTGAAATTTTAGGGTAATATACCTCGAAAAATTTTTCTAAACCTTGTATGGCATTAAAAACTCCTCCAAATGCTTTTTCATAAACTTTTTCTACGCTTAATTCGGTTTCGTCAACATAGTTAAATTCATCAGTTGGTTTTACACGATTATCTTTTAATTGTGGGCAAGATGTAACAATTCCAAAAATTGTAAGCTTTATATTTGGTTGGCTTCCATATGTATAAATTATATTTTCAAAAGTTCCATTTACTAAAAATTCATTTTTTAAATTTGAGATAATTTGAAATTCAGGAAAATCATCAAATGGTAGAAGTTTAAAATTTAGTCGATTTGAGTTGAATGTTGACATAAAAACTTTTATTCTTTCGATAAATGTTTCATCTAAAAGATTTGTACCTGCTAATTCTTGAATTAATTCATCAAATTTCTTTTCAGTTATTTTTAATTGATTTATCTCTTTTTGATTATGTGCTCTTTTTAAACTTTTCTTTTTACTATCAATTTCTTTTTTTAAACTTAATATTTCTGGATTATTTTCGTGTGCAGAACCAAAAACTAGTCTTTGAATTTCATTGAAATTTTCGAGAACGTTTGTAAAACGTTGATAATCCTCAAAGGTACACCAGCCTGTTGCCTTTATATATGTAAATTCAGGGACTTTTTCTAGAAAATTATTGTATGTACTATCAAATTCGGATTTAAGTTCCTTTAAGGTATTGCTTGCAAATAGTTTTGTTTCAATATCATTTAAAAGTTCATGAAAAACTTCTAATTTTTCTGTTTTTATAGTTTTTTCTCTATCGTTTATTCCTGCTTTTGCACTTACTATTTTAATATCAAAACCTATTGAAGCATCTCCGCCACTTTCATTTTCAATCTCTGTTGTGATTTCATTTAATAATCCACCTCCAAGTTGACTTTGAATAGATTTCGCTTTAACGTAATCAAAATAAATAAAATCCTTAATTGTTTTCATTTTTTGCAATTTTTAGTGTTAAATATCGCCCAACGTTTTGCCGCTTTGCGAGGAAGCGAACTTCGTAACCGAATATTTTCCGCTGAAGATAAAATTTCTTATGAAACGGAAACGTGAATTATCCACAAAATTCGCAATCTTGCCAAACGACTGCTGGCAGATTTTTTTTTATAATTCAGATATATCAATAAGTTTTATGTTAAAATTATAAGTTTGCATTTCTTTCACAATTTGTATTAAAGAATATTTTGCGATGTTAGATTCACAGATTCTTATTCTTTCAAGTATTGTTTTATCTTTATTATGATTGTTTTTAAATGCCATTACAAAAGTAATTTTCAATTCTTTCTTTTTAATTTTATTGATAAAATCATCAACATCAATTTTGTAAGTTGGATTTCTTTTGTTGTAGTATTTTAATGTTTCCTTTAAATAACTACTCCCTTTGTTGTTTTTTAAATCATTTGAAAGTCTTTTTGCAGATAATATTATTTGGATATATAAATCTCTCATCTTGGTATTAAAACCATTTTTTACATGAATAAAAAATGCAGTATCATTTTTTATAGTTAGGATATCACATATTTCTATATTCTCTTTAATTATCTTGTCTAAAATAAAATAGTTAGATTTTGTTTCATGACTTTTGTTGTAATAATCTTCATCTTTTCCTGTGGGCCATTTATTAAGTAAGTTATCTTCTAAATGATATTTGGTATAATATTCTACCGCATCATTATTCATAAGGTTGATAAATTCATCTTCTAGATAATACCAATGTCCGTCAATTCTGAAATATTTCTTTTTTTGATGTTCAATTTCTGCAGTTATATGAGAATAAAAGTTACCGAAGGTAACTTCTTTATCATCCATACATCCAACTATATTTAAGTTTAACAATTTACCTTTTATTACAAATCTATCAGAAATATTTTCTAAACTTTTATAAATATGGTTTGTGCAGTCATAGTATAAACTTGACCTGTCATTTGTTATAATGTCTTTTTTTCCTCTTGAGAATTTAGCTTTGATTATAAATTTGTTACAATCATAAAATTTTTCTAAACTTGAGGGATGTACAACTTCAATAATATCTTGTTGATGGTTTTTTTGAATATCAGGAGTGTCGTGTAATATTATATCATTGACAATTCTTTCTTTTAAATCATTGTCTAAATCTATAATTAGTTTTTCTTCACGCACTTTTCTAAATAATGTAAGTTGATTATATTCTCCATTATTTCTGATGTTATGAATATCGATTATTAGTTCTTTTAATTCTTGAAAATCTATTCTTTTTCTCAATTGGAAATATGAACCAATTTCCATTAAAGCTTTATCTTTATCTAAATCATATTTCTTGAAAATTCCCTTTTTTAAATCTTCTCTAACTGCTAATTTTATTTTTGTTGGTATTTCTGAGTATTCTAAAGTTTCAGATATCGTTTGATTTAGATTAAAAATATGCTTTTTTTGAGAAATGTTACTTGCAATGCTTCTTGTATTGAGTTCAATAACAATATCTTCTTTTGGTTTTGCTATGTGCTGATATAAATCAATACCAAAACTCGGGTCAATATATTTTCTAATTACATTAATACCGCTTCCTCCAATTACACAATAAATGTTAGATTTATATTTTATAAATAAAACAAATGAAAATTCAATAATGTCAAATTTTTGATTTTCTGTTAATTTTTCAGGTAAAAATAATTTCCAATAAAATTGCTCTTTTGGTTGATTATAGCAGTATGACCAAAATTCAAAGTCTCCTTCAATAGTATGGGCCAAAGTGTCATTTAACAAATCTAAATTGACTTTTTTACTACGTAATTTATTTTTATGATTTTCTTTGATTGAATCAATTATTTCTGTAGAAGATTTACCCAAAAAGTCGGAATTAGTTTTATCAATTAAGAAAACTTTTAAATTAAATTTAGCATTATCTGAATTCATAATTGATTCCATTTTTTTCGGTTAAAATATCTCCTAACATTCAAATATATGCATTGCGTCAATCTGAAATTAAAAACATGCATACATCAATTTATTATAAGATTGAGTTTAAAATGTAATTAGATGATTATTAATGTATTATGATATTGTCCCTGTAAATATTATTAATTTGCCGCAATATTTTTAGCACTTACAAAAATCGTTTTATCTATTAAATAAATTTTACGGTTTTCCACACAATTCATTACGGTTGATAATAATTGAAGAATGTCAAGTGAATGACTTAATTTGGGCGAGCTGAAGTTTTAATTTGTATTATCATCATCTTAAAATAGTTCTAATTGTATTAGTAAGTAGAATAAGTGTTTTGCTTTGGTTTTATTGGCTATTTCAAAGTTAGAATTTACTTGGTAGGTTGTTGTTTTTATACAATTGTAACTAAACTTGGTCGCAATACGGTTTACGGCTTGTAAGGTTTCGCCTTTGGTTCTGGAAGTACAAAACAGTACTTTGGGGTTGTAAGTTTGAATAATGGTTTCTAAACGGTTTTCTAATTGTGAATTAGGGCTGCCTTGACTTTCAAACGCCACAATGCTACCTTTGGCTTTAATAATCAAGGTGAAGTCAATACTGGTTTTATGTTTGTAGGAGTAGAGTATTTCTACGTCTACGTATTTACTCAGAAATACATTGGCTAGTTCTACTAATGTACTTGATTTTCCTTTTTTTGCCGAATTTGAAACTAAGATAATTTCACTCATGTTCCCCAATAGATTTTTCCGAAATACTTAACCTTTTCAAGTAAATCAATATTAATTATTTAAAACAAAAATTAATTTTAGGTCAAAGGGGACAATAATTATTTCAACTTAGCTATTGGTAAAATTAATTCAAATTTAAAAGGAGAATTTACGGTTTTATTAAGGATTTTGTTACGGTTTGAAAATTATCTAGGGTTGCTAAACAACCCTAAATTATTAACACGCTCTATCAGTTCTGCATCAGTGCCTCCTTTAAAAATGAGTTGCTTTTTGAGGTTTGCTTTTCTCTTTTCTATGGTACTTAAAGATAGTGGGATGTATCGAGTTAGGTCTTTTGTTTTAATTCCATCGGCAATGAGTTGAATTATTTTACTATCATGTTCATCCCAATGGATATTTTTAATAATAAACTCTTTTTGTGCTTCTAGAATTGAAGCAGTATAATAAGTTTCTTTGTTAGTTATAGCTTCCATGATAGAGGGGAAGCTTTTATAGTTGATATCATTTTTTGAAATGAATCCCAATGGATTGAGTGTTTTTGCAATTCGATTTACCCAAACTGGATCACAGTGCATGGAGATAATAATAATGCTACAATCAGGAAAACGTTGTTTTACTAAACTCCCTATTTCATCACCAGAGCGCAAATTCATCTCCTCATAGGGTGGTAGGTTTACATCAATAAAAGCAATATCTAATGGTGAATCACTAGCCTTTAAAACATTTATTTTTTCATACGCTTGTTTACAATTGTAGGCT
>ERZ650301.41-NODE-41-length-26165-cov-5.187706_pt1 | contig 26165 bp, 27 predicted proteins | sample MGYA00376237_ERZ650301 | MGnify/ENA primary metagenome ERZ650301 (study PRJEB26733, sample SAMN07839255) | wastewater metagenome | biome: small river; feature: stream; material: water | place: USA: North Carolina | collected 2016-04-05 ...
GTCGGCCTTTATCTGGAGCCCACCATCGGCCCGACCAAGAACGAGCTTGAGGCGCGTATTCTGCTGCAGTCGAATTTTCTGGATGACAAACTTGTCGTGGCGGCCAATCTGATCGCCGCCACTGAAAAGCAGCGGTGGCTGACGGATGGATCGAACGGACTGGAAAGCATGCTCGATGTACTACTGGGTGTCAGTTACCGCTTCGCCCCCCGCTGGACCGGTGGTCTCGAGGCGCGGCAGCACAATGATTTTGCAACCTGGAATTTCGCACAACAGACCCAGAGCGCATGGTTTGTCGGTCCCAACCTGCATTATGCCGACAAGAACTGGTGGACCACTGTCGCTTATCGTCGTCAGTTACCGAACGCCGTGTGCTCGAACGGCGGCCAGGTCGAATGCTCCAGCCGCTACGCATGGGATAGCCATACGACTAACGAGTTCATCCTCAAATTTGGCGTTCCCTTCTAAGGAGCTCGCATGTTCAAACGTTTTTTTGTCATAGCCATCGCCGTTATCAGTCTGATTTCCGGCATCGCCTATGCCCGCACATTCATGTCGATTCAGGATGCGCAAAAGCTGATGTTTCCCAATGCCAAACTGACCAAGGTACCGGTGATATTCAGTGATGCCCAGCTGGAAGAGATTCGTGACCGTTCCGGTGTGCGTGAGCCCGAGAAGGGTGACCAGATCTGGCGCACGCCGAACGGCGGCTGGTTCATGATTCAACAGGTAGTCGGCAAGCACGAGATGATCACCTACGCGATCGGCATCAACCCGGATGGCAGCGTAAAGCATATCGAGATTCTGGAATACGTCGAGTCCTATGGTTACGAGGTTGCCGAGCAGAGCTGGCTCAAGCAGTTTTACGGCAGAACGGTTCATGGCGACTTCAAACTGGGCAGGGGCGTGGATTCGATTTCCGGTGCAACACTGTCCTGCAAGCATCTGGCCGATGGCGTCAAACGTGACCTGGTGGCCTATGATACCGTTCTGAAAAACCTGAAATAAGCCTGTCTCATGATCCACCCGAGCGCCCTGCGCCATCCCCGTATTGCCGAAGAGCTTCATCGTCGCGCCCGGCCAGGAAAAATGGGGCCGATTGTGCGCGTCTGTATCTGGAGTGCCTTATTACTCTGCATCGGCTCGGGTCTAGCGGAATACTGGCAGAGCGATTACGTCATGGCATTTCCCAAGCCCATGGGGCGCTGGGCGCTGGTGCTGCACGGGGTGAGCGGCACGGCCCTGGCGATCAGTTTCGGCCTGCTCATGCAAACGCATATCCGTGCAGCGTGGCGAATGAAGCGCCACCGTCTGAGTGGTGGGCTCATGGTCGCCCTAATGACGCTGCTTATTGCAAGCGGTCTTTGTCTCTATTACGGCGGCGAAACGATTCATGACCTCGACCGTCGTGTGCACATCTGGATAGGCTTCGCCTTTGTCGGACTCACGCTCTGGCATGGGTTAATCCGATACATGCAATCTAGCGTTACCCGCAGATGACTGCTGTATTAAAGCGCACAGGTCTTGCGCTGTTCTGTCTCCTGCTTTGTGGTGCCACCGCCACCAGGGTACTGGCAGATTCGCCGGTAAGCGATGAGCCTATCGTCGATAGTGAAGGGCTAATCCCGGACGATACCGAGCGCTGGAACATCCACGGACAATCGACCTATATTGTTCAGTGGAAAAACAATTTCAGCTCGCCCGATCCCGGTGCGAAGAGCCTGCTCAACAATACGCAGGGTGACAACACCAAAAGTTACACCTGGACCATTACCCCGTTTATGGGTGCCCGCTTATGGGAAGGGGCCGAGGTGTATTACAACCCGGAGGGCAGCCAGGGGATGTCGTTCTCTCAGCTCAGTGGCCTCGGGGGCTTTACCAATGGCGAGTTACAAAAGGGGAATGCCGTACCCATGATCTGGTACAACGCCCGTGCATTTTTGCGCCAGTCCATCGGTCTGGGCGGTGGGCTGGCGCATATCGAAAGCGGCCCCAATCAACTGGCCGGCAATGTTGATAAGCGACGTCTGGTCATGTCTTATGGCTGGTTCTCGGCGCTCGATTTCTTTGATGGCAACCGTTACAGTCACGACCCGCGCCTCCAGTTTATGAACTGGTCGATTATGGCCAATGGCGCTTATGACTTCGCCGCCAATTCCCGCGGCTATACCTATGGTCTGGCTGGTGAATACTACGACAACGGCATTGCTTTCCGGATTGCCCGCTTTGCCATGCCTAAAGAACCCAATGGCCTGGCGCTGGATTACCAGCTCACGCAACAGTATGGCGACCAGGCGGAACTGGAAGTCGCTCATCAGCTGTTTACGGAGCCCGGCAAAATCCGTCTGCTGGTCTTTCAGAACCGTGGCTGGATGGCCAGTTATGCGGCGGCCGTTAGCCTGGACCCGTCAGCCCCCAACATCATGAATGCGCGCACGAGCTACCAGACCAAATGGGGTTATGGCATCAATCTGGAACAGGGTCTGACCGAAAGCATTGGTGCCTTTGCGCGCTATGGCTGGAACAACGGCCAGACCGAGACCCAGGCCTTTACCGACATTGACCGCTCGCTCTCTGGCGGTCTTTCGATCAAGGGCACGGCCTGGAGCCGGGAAAACGATACGTTTGGTCTTGGCTTTGCCATCAATGGCGTAGCGGGCTCACAGGTTGATTATTTATCGCGCGGTGGTAGCACGATGTTTATTGGTGATGGCTATCTGCGATACCAGACCGAACGGGTTCTGGAAACCTATTACAGCGCCCAGATCTACAAAGGTGCTTATGTATCAGCCGATTACCAATATATTCAGAATCCGGCCTATAACTCGGCACGTGGCCCCGTCAATTTCTTCGGGATGCGGGCACACTATGAATTCTGATGTTTCGCCGTACAATGATGGTTTTGAGATTCATTCTTAATTAGAAATGACCCTAGACCAGGCGCGCATCGGCCAGAAGCTGATCGTGCGCGAAGTTCTCGCCCATGCACACCAGCCCGACTGGCAACGCTGGCTGACGGACATCGGTTTTGTGCCGGGTGAACCTGTAGAGCTTCTGCATACCGGTTTGATGGGTAAAGATCCCTTGCTCTTCCGCATTGGCCTCGCTAAGTTTGCACTACGCCGTGCCGAGGCGGCCTGCATTGAAGTCGATCCAAAGCCGTGACGACCCCCGGTAAAAAAATTGACCTCTTTCTCGGGCCGCCTCTGGTGGCACTGGTCGGCAACCCCAATTGCGGTAAAACCGCACTATTCAACCGGCTGACCGGCAGCCGTCAGAAGGTGGCCAATTATGCGGGTGTCACCGTTGAACGCAAGGAAGGCCGCCTCAAAACACCCCAGGGCAAAGCGCTGCGCGTGCTGGATCTGCCCGGTACTTACGGGCTGACGCCGCGCTCACCGGACGAACAGGTAACGACCGAGGTATTACACGGCACCGCGGCTGGCGAGACACGGCCGGATCTGGTTGTCTGCGTGCTGGATGCCACCAACCTACGCCGCGGCTTGTTGCTGGCTATCAACATTCGCGAGCTGGGGCTGCCAGTGATTGTGGCCCTGAACATGACGGATATTGCGCGCAAGCGCGGCATCGAGATCGACATCCCACGGCTGGCCGCTCTGCTCAATCTGCCGGTGGTACCCACGGTAGCCATTGATGGGGTGGGCATGGATGGGCTACTGGCAGCGCTTGATACACCTGCCTACTGGCTGCATCCGCTGCCCCTGGGTCTGACCGATCGCACGCAACCCACATCCGATGCCGTGATCAGCGACCAGATGCTGGTGCAGAAAATTCTGGATGACCTGAATATCGACAACGCCTACCCACACCCGATGACTGACAAGGTCGATGCCGTGGTGTTGCATCCGGTGCTCGGCCCGATCCTGCTGACAGCCTTATTGTTTCTGATTTTCCAGGCGGTTTTTGTCGGTGCCGAATGGCCTACTTCCTTAATCGAGTCGGGCATCGGGGTTCTGGCGGAGACCGTACAGACCCTGGTGCCAACGGGTTGGCTGCAAAGTCTGCTGGTCGATGGCCTGCTGGCCGGTGTCGGCGGCGTGCTGGCTTTCCTGCCACAGATTCTGATCCTCTACTTTTTTATTCTGATTCTCGAAGAATCCGGCTACATGCCGCGGGCGGCCTTTTTGCTGGATCGCACCATGGGCCGGGCCGGGCTTTCCGGCCGCTCGTTTATTCCCCTGCTCTCCAGTTTTGCCTGTGCGGTACCGGGCATTATGGCCACACGCAGTATCTCGAATACGCGTGATCGGATAATCACGATTCTGATTGCACCGCTGATGACCTGCTCGGCACGCCTACCCGTTTATGCGCTGCTCATTGGGGCCTTTATTCCCGCCAAACGTATTCTGGGCGTGATGAACCTGCAAGGCCTGGTGCTGTTTGGTCTGTACCTCATCGGTATCGTCATGGCGTTTATGACGGCCTGGCTGCTCAAGCATTTAACGGCACGCAGACAAACCCGCACACTGATGATGGAACTACCGGCCTACCACCTGCCCCGGCTCAATAGTCTGGTGCTTGGTCTATGGCAGCGCGCCGAGATCTTTATCCGCCGCGTCGGCTCGATCATTCTGCTCATGACGCTCATCCTGTGGCTCCTCTCAAGTTTTCCCGGAGCGCCGCTCGATGCGACCGAACCGGCGATTCGCTACAGCCTGGCCGGGCAACTGGGGGATTTTCTGGCACCCTTCTTTGCCCCCATCGGCTTTAACTGGCAGATCAGCATTGCGCTGGTACCCGGCATGGCCGCCCGCGAGATGATGGTGGGCGCGCTTTCCACCGTATATGCCCTGTCCTCTGACCTACAGGGCGCACAGCTGCTGGTACCCATTATTGCCAAAGAATGGACGCTGGCCACCGGCATGTCACTGCTGGCCTGGTTTATCTTTGCGCCACAGTGCGTTTCAACCTTGGCGGCTGCCCGCCGCGAAACCGGTGGCTGGGGCATTCCGGCCATCATGCTGCTCTATCTGTTTGCCCTGGCCTATCTGGCGTCATGGACAGCCTACCAATTCGGCCTATACTTGAGCCATTAACACTCGGGAGTACGCTATGAAGGGCAATCAACAGATCATCGACAACCTCAACAGCTTACTGGCAGGCGAGCTGACAGCCGTCGATCAGTACCTGATTCACGGCGAGATGTATGCCGACATGGGCTTGAACCGTCTGGCCGAAAAATCATTGCATGAATCGGAACACGAACGGCTGCATGCGCGCGCCATTATTCAGCGCATTCTGTTTCTGGAAGGCAAACCGGATCTGAGCAAACGCGAAGGCCTGAACGTCGGCCACTCGGCAACGGCAATGCTGGAGTCTGATCTGGCGGTTGAGTATAAAGTTGTTAAAACACTGACGGCAGCCATTGCCCTGTGCGAACAGCTACAAGACTATGTCACGCGCGACATGCTCAAAGTACAACTGGAAGATACCGAGATGGATCATGCGTACTTCCTGGAAAAACAACTGCGCCTGATCAAGTTGACCGGTCTGGAAAACTATCTGCAAAGCCAGGTGGATGGCAGCGGCACAGCCTAAGGAGACGATCATGCAAGGTAACAAACATATCGTCACCACCCTGAACAAGGTGCTGACCAACGAGCTCACAGCGATTAACCAGTATTTTCTGCATGCCCGCATGTTTGGTAACTGGGGTCTGGAACAGCTGAACGAATACCGCTACAAGCAATCGATCCGCGTCATGAAAGAGGCCGATGAGCTGATTACGCGGATTCTGTTTCTGGAAGGTCTGCCGAATCTGCAGCAGCTGGGCAAATTACACATCGGTGAGAACCCGCAGGAATGCCTGGCCTGCGATCTGAAATTCGAGCACACAATCCAGCGGCCGCTGCTGGTGGAGGCAATTACCCTCTGTGAAGCCGAACAGGATTACGTTAGCCGTGATTTGCTGGAAGAGCTTCTGGAGGCCTCGGAAGTTGCCATTGACTGGCTGGAAACGCAGCTAAGCTTGATCGAAACGGTGACTTTGCCAAACTACCTGCAAAGCAAGATCGGCGACGCTGAAGCATAAGCACCTTTGAGAACGTGTTGACAATCGTTCTCATTCGTATAAAATGAAGGCTCTCAACGACTCCAAAGGGAGCCTTCATGTACATCTGTATCTGCAATGCAGTGACTGATCGCCACATTGAACAGGCGGTTCAGGACGGTGCGCGTACCCTTGAAGATCTTCATACGCAGCTTGCCGTCGGTAGCCAGTGTGGCAATTGCAAGTCCTGCGCTAAAGAGTGTCTGCGCGATGCCCAGCAAAAAAACCGCGTTGTCGGGTCCTTTTTATTTAGCCCGTGTTGAGAACGCGTCTTGTTTGTTTTATCAAAATGAATCTGAATTTAGTTCCTTTCCGCAACGACCCCACCCTGAAAACGGGGTTCTGGGTCTCCGCCGCCCATCTGGTGGCCATTCTGCTCATAGCGTTCTGGGCGGTACTGTTTGCGGTCAATCCCGAGCCCATCATCATGATGGCGGAAATGGTGGACCGAGAGTCCTCGGCCATGGTGCAGACCATTAAAAACCAGGCCGTGAAGGATCAGCGTCAGGAAAAGAAAGACAAGGTCGTCACTCGAGAGACCGCCGTGGCGCAGGAGCAGGCATCGACCAAAACGGTTAACGGGGATCCGGCCGCCGCGCCCATCTATATGCCCGATGCCAGCGCATCAGATCTGCACAACCCCAAACCACCCTACCCACCGCTCAGCCGGAGCAAGGGCGAGCAAGGCACGGTGCTGCTCAAAGTCTGCGTCGCCGCAAGCGGCTCGGTAGATTCGGTCAATATTGCCCAGAGCTCCGGTTTTGTCCGGCTGGATCGTGCCGCCAACGATACGGTCGAGCGCTGGCGCTTCCACCCGGCGCGACGCGGCGGACAAACGATCCCCATGTGCTACCAGCTGCCCATTCGCTTTTCACTTGATCAACCCTGACCCCACACTTTCATTCAACCGCTACAAGGTTATTACCATGAACGAACAACTCGGCTTACTCCACATGCTTCAGAATGGTGGCATCGTCATTGTGCTGACGGCGCTTGCCCTTCTGGTCATGTCGATCATTTCCTGGACGGTGATCATTGTTAAAGGTCTGGGCGTCCAGCGCGCTAAAAAACAGGCGGCCGCTTTGCAGCGTTTCTGGCACAGCACGGATCTGGCACATGGCCTGCAAGCTCTAGATACTGAACCGGGCCAACCAAACCCGTTCAAGCAACTTGCCGTGGACGGCCAGAGCGCCATGCAGCACCATCGCCACAGCGACAAACAGCTACACGATTCTTTGGATTTGAACGACTGGATGACGGGCAGCCTGAGCAATGCGATCGACGATGCCAAAGATCGCCTGAGCACGGGTCTGGCGTTATTGGCCTCGATTGGTTCCACGGCACCTTTCGTCGGCCTGTTCGGCACGGTCTGGGGTATTTATCACGCCTTACTCACCATTAGCGATGCCGGCAGCGCTGGTCTCGACAAGGTAGCCGGCCCGGTCGGTGAAGCCCTGGTCATGACGGCTTTTGGACTGGCCGTCGCGATTCCTGCTGTACTGGGTTACAACGCACTCGTCCGCGGCAATCAATTCATCATCAGCAAGCTCAATCGTTTTGCCTACGACTTACATGCCTTTTTTGTCACCGGCAACCGGATCGAACGCCCGCAAGCAGCGAGCCGTGCCGGTCAGATTGGTTAACGGGATCGCATCATGGCCTTTGGATCATTCGACAACAACGAAGGCAGCGTCATGAGTGAAATCAACATGACGCCGCTGGTAGATGTCATGCTGGTGTTGCTGATTATTTTCATTGTGACGGTGCCTGTGATGAAGCATTCACTGGAGATCGACCTACCCAAGGTATCTACCGCGCCGCAACTGGAAAAACCAGATGTGGTGAAGCTATCGGTGGATGCCAAAGGACACTATCGTATCAACAACATCCCCGTCTCTGATGACGCGCTCAGGAAAGAACTCGCCGACATGGCGACCCATCACCCGCAGCCAGTGGTTCATATTTATGGTGACAGGCAAGTGGTCTATGAGCGGGTCATCGGTGCCATGGCTGCCGCCAATAAAGCCGGTATCGAGAAAGCCGGCTTTGTCACCGACCCGGGCCAGTAACGTGGCCATCAAATCGGCCAGCAGCCTGGCACCACGCTTGTTGCCTACCGGCAATGCAACGGCCAGCAGCACTTCGCCAACAGCGGGCACAAGTACAACGACCGATACGCTAAAGCGCATCAGTAGCCGTGCACTGCTGGGCCAGGCCAGCAGCCTCATCATCGACCACGAGGGTGTGCGTTATGTCCTGCGCGCCACCCGTCTGGGCAAACTGATTCTCACCAAGTAAATACCATGTCCCCATCGATCCCTACACGTCACACGCTCATCCTGTTAATGGCCGCCAGTTTCATAGTCGGCTGTACGCATACGGGGGCGGTGCATTACGCCAATGACACCACCGTCAATCCGGATGCCGATGTGGCCACCGAAGAACTGATGAACGAAGAAGGCATCACGAGTCTGGGCGCAGGCCCGGGCGGCTATCGCTAGAAACACTTACAACTTGTCGTAGCCAGCCGTACAGAGCGCTTTGCGCTCCCTGATGCAGCCAGCCAAATTTCCAGCCCTGACGGGGCTGTATGGCTATGGAGCATCTTATGAAATCTCAGAAACACCGCAAAAAATCCACGTTAAAAAAATCCACCGATGCGGCCACTGGCAAACCGCAACGGCTATCCACGCTGGGTGCCACCATTGCTGCCCTGATGGTGACGCCGCTGACGGCCATTGGTCAAACAGCTGACGGCGAAACGCAAACACTCAAGCAGGTTGAAGTGCGCGCCAAGTCGGACGATGCCGAAATTAATCGCTACAACGTGAAAGTCACCAAAGTCGGCAAGATCGAACAGGACATCACCGATGTACCACAGGCGATTACGATTATTCCCGAGACCTTGCTCACCGACCAGAATGCGACGACCCTGGAAGAGGCCATGAAGAATGTACCCAGCGTCACTTTCAACTCGGGTGAAGGCGGTCGTATCGGTGACAACATCAACATCCGTGGTTTTTATACCTTCGGTGATATGTACATCGACGGCATGCGCGATACCGCTCAATATAATCGTGACGTTTTTAATGATGCGGCAGTGGAAGTGCTGCGCGGCTCAGCCTCCATGCTGTTCGGCCGTGGCCAGGCCGGTGGCGTAATTAACCAGGTGTCCAAAAAAGCCTTTCTGGACAACAAGAACAGCGTTAGCGTGATTGGCGGCAGCTTCAATTATTTCCGGAGCACAGCCGACCTGAACTTTGTGATTGATCGTGAACAAAGCTCTGCATTCCGGATTAACGCCGTGGTGCAGGATTCCGGCAGCTCGCGTAACCAGGTCACCAACCATACGCAGGGTGTCGCACCAACCTACTCCTGGGGTATCGGCACTTATAACCAGATCGATGCCAGCTACTACTATCTGAAAACCAATCTGGTGCCGGATTACGGTATTGGTTTTAACACCACGACCAAAAACCCGGTCGATGTGCCAGGCTCTACATTTAGCGGCACCACGTCTGATATTGAAAACAATGTGACTCAGTTTGGTACGCTGAGCCAGAACTACAGCTTTGACAAAGACACCTCTCTGGTGACCAAGTTAAAGTATTCGAATTACACTCGTTCTCTGTGGTCAAACAAGGGGCGTAGCCAATCACCGACGGGCAATATCACGCAAACCAATCCTTACCCGGTACAAACACTCTCGCTCGCGGGTCCGCGTGGTGCCAATGAAGAGACGCTGGCCTTTCAGTCCGATTTCAACAAAACGGCCAAAGCCTGGGGAATGGAACATACCATTCTGGCCGGTGTGGAGTACTACCGTGAGCACGTTTATCGCTACAGCTACGACAGCACGGGTTGCCAACCGGCCTACAGCGCATCAAATACGGGCTGGATCACTGTCAACAATAACAACCTGGTCCGTGACTTGTGTAGCTATGGCTACGCCAATTTGATCAAAACGCCCAAATCGGTGTTTTCCTATAATTCAAACTCCTATGCCATTTATGGTCAGGACATGGTGGAGCTCACCCGGGGCGTCAAGATCATGGGGGGCTTGCGTAACGACTGGCTCAACGCACTCTACACCCAACCGAATGGCACGACCAGCACCACGACACCCGCTTTAAATAATTCGGCCGTGGATTACAGTAGCCCAAGCTATCGGGCCGGGCTGCTCTATGAACCCATGCCTAATGCCGGCACCTTCTATTTGTCGTGGAGCAACTCGTTCAGCCCTACCGCAGATCTGTACCAGCTTTCTGCCGGCGCACCACTACCCGCCGAAACCAGTCAGCTGACCGAAGTGGGCTACAAAGGCGACATCAACGATCTGGGTCTGTCTTTCCGCACGTCGCTTTACCATCAGGTCAAAAACTGGGAGCGGAATACGGATCTGGAATCAACGGCCTCTATTCTGTCGCAACGTCGTCACACCGATGGCGTTGAATTTGAAGTCACCGGCAGCATCACCGAAAAGTGGGATGTGTTCAGCGGATTGGGTCTGATGGACTCCCGTATTGATACACCGGCCAACCCGGCAACCCAGTCACAGCTGGTTGGCAAAGCGCCGCCAAACAGCACGCCCTACACTTACAACGTCTGGACGACCTATCAGTTGCCTTATGGCTGGAAAGTAGGCGGCGGCGTCACCGGTATGGGCCGCCGCTATGTGTACAGCATGAGCAATGATCCAGGAACTGGCCCGTGGAACTGGGTGCCGGCTCAGGCACAGGTTGACGGACTTATTCAATATGATGCCAAACAGTACACGGTGCGCCTCAATGCCTACAATTTGTTCAACAGTACCAACTATGTCTCTCTGTATCAGAACGGCGGCTTCGCCGTCCCCGGTACCTATCAGGCATTTCAGCTGGGCCTGACTTACAAGTTTTAACGTCGCGAAAGGACGCCATCATGCTCTTACATATTCCGCAGGTGCTCACCAAGCAACAGGTGAAAGACATTCGTCAGATTATCGATGCGGCAGATTGGGCGGATGGCGTCATCACGGCGGGCAGCCAATCAGCCAAAGCCAAGAACAACACGCAGCTGCCGGAAGACGGGGATGACTGCAAAAAAGCACGCACCATCGTGCTGCATGCGTTGGCGACGAATGACCTATTCCTGACCGGGGCGCTACCTAAGCGTATTTACCCGCCCCTGTTCAATCGCTACACCGGCCAGAAAAACGCCTTCGGTAACCACATCGATAACTCGGTACGCACGCATGCGGCCACCGGTCGTCATGTGCGGACCGATGTATCGTGTACCTTGTTCCTGACCGAGCCCGAAGATTACGAAGGTGGTGAGCTTGTTATCGAAGACACTTACGGCTCACAGCGCATCAAATTTGCTGCGGGCGATATGGTGCTCTATCCGAGCTCCTCGGTGCATCGTGTCGAACCCGTCACGCGGGGTGCCCGCATCTCCTGCTTCTTCTGGACCGAGAGCATGGTGCGTTCCGATGAACAGCGCCGCCTGCTCTATGATCTGGACATGTCCATCATCGAACTGCGCAAAGCGCATGGCGAAACCGAGGAAGCCATTCGCCTGACCGGCGTGTATCACAACCTGCTGCGCATGTGGGCGGATGTTTAAGTAAGCTTTTTGCAATCCTATCCCGGCATGCGGGATAATTTCACTATTCACTGACGAGGTCCGTATGAGAACGCATAAATCGGTCATTTCCAAATTTTGCTGTGGCGGGCTAGCCTTGGCACTGTCTGCCTCTTTGGCTTTTGCCGATACGGTCACGGTGTATTCCGCGCGTAACGAGCAGCTGATCAAGCCCCTGTTTGATGCATACACCAAGGAAACCGGTACGCAGGTTCAGGTCCTGACAGATAAAGAAGGCCCACTACTCGAACGCTTGAAAGCCGAGGGCAAAAAAACCAGTGCCGATGTCCTGATCACGGTAGATGCCGGCAACCTCTGGCAGGCGAGCCAGCAAGGTTTGTTACAACCGATTAAGTCGCCACTGCTCAACACCAACATCCCGGCCAATCTGCGGGATCCGAAGGGTGAATGGTACGGTCTGTCAGTGCGCGCCCGGACAATTATTTATAACAAGAAATTTGTTCGTCCGGCTGCGCTATCCACCTATGAGGCACTTGCCGAGCCCGAATGGAAAGGCAAACTCTGCCTGCGCACTTCTAAAAAGGTGTACAACCAGTCACTCATCGCGACGATGATTGCGACTCTGGGAGAGAAACAAACCGAACAGGTGGTGCGCGGCTGGGTGGCCAATCTGGCGACCGATGTTTTTGCCGACGATAACGGGGTGATCAAAGCCGTGGCAGCTGGCCAGTGTGAGGTGGGTATCGTCAATACCTACTACCTGGCCCGCGCGCTAGACAAGGACCCCAACATGCCGGTGGGCCTGTTCTGGGCCAACCAGAAAGAGCGCGGCGTCCACGTCAATGTCTCTGGTGCTGGCGTTACGAAGAATGCACCGAATGCCGCTGGCGGACAGAAGCTGATCGAGTTTCTGTCATCAGCAACAGCACAGGGCATTTATACCAACGATGATTTTGAGTACCCGGCGAACCCGCAGATCAAACCTGATTCGATTATTCGTCAGTGGGGTCCGTTCAAAATGGATCTGATCAACGTATCCAAGGCCGGCGAATTACAAGGTGCCGCCACGCGTCTGATGGATCGCGCGGGCTACCGTTAATCCATGTCACGCGGCACGGTCTGGCAATGGCAAGGTTGGGGGCCTTTACGGGCCCTGCCTATTGCCGCGCTGACGCTGATTCCGTTACTGGTCGTACTGGCTGCCTTTTTAGATCCTCAGCCGGAAACCTGGGCGCACCTGGCTGGCTATGTGTTGCCCGGCGTGCTCTGGAATACGGGCATCCTGATTCTCGGGGTCGGTGCCGGCGTGCTGCTCCTTGGTGTTTCTCTAGCCTGGCTGACGGCCGTTTGTGATTTTCCCGGCCGCCGCTTTTTTGCCTGGAGCCTGATGCTACCGCTGGCCATGCCGGCTTATGTTCTGGCTTTTGTTCAAGTCGGGCTGCTGGATTTTACCGGCCCGCTACAAACAGCTTTACGCGCCTGGTTCGGGACGTCTCACTGGTTTCCACCCATCCGCTCTACCGGCGGCGTGGTGCTGGTGCTCACGCTGGCGTTTTATCCCTATGTGTATCTGCTGGCCCGCAATGCATTTCTAACGCAGGGATTACGCGCCATCGAGGTAGCCCAGGCGCTGGGTTACACACGCTTTCAGGCTTTCTGGAAAGTAGCGCTGCCTATGGCACGCCCGTGGATTGCCGGTGGCCTAACGCTCGCCCTGATGGAAACACTGGCCGACTTTGGCAGCGTCTCCATTTTCAGTTTTGATACCTTTACGACGGCCATTTATAAGGCCTGGTTTGCGCTATTCAACCTTTCTGCGGCTAGCCAGCTGGCCTCATTGCTGGTGTTATTTGTGCTGGTGCTGGCTGCACTGGACCAGCGCTATCGCCAGCACCGCCGTTATGCATCCAAGTCTTTTAGCCCGGCACGCATTCTTTTAGAAGGCAACGTCCGCTGGATTGCAGTGGTCTTTTGCACGCTGGTGCTATTGATGGCGTTTATTGTCCCGGTGCTGCAATTACTGCTCTGGGCCAAAGCGGTGTGGGCGACTGATTTTGATGCACGCTACCCGGTGTTTCTATTGCACTCGATGTGGTTGGCCGGATTGGCAGCCGTCACGGTGACCGTACTGGGTCTGTTACTCAGTGCGATTCGTCAGCACCACAAAGACCCCATCACGCAGAATCTGGCCCGGCTGGCAACGCTGGGCTATGCGATTCCCGGCACAGTCCTAGCCGTGGGTGTTTTTATTCCGATCGCCTGGCTGGACAATCAACTGGTTCATGTTGCAAGCTGGTTCCACTGGGATATCCAGCAGCTACTCAAAGGCTCATTACTCGTCATGCTCCTGGCCTTGGCGGCACGTTTTCTGGCGGTGGCCTATCAGCCGATTGATGCGGCCATGCAACGCATTACCCGCAACCAGGGTGATGCCGCCCGCTCCCTAGGCCTTTCTCCGAAACAGACATTGCTACGCTTGCAATTACCGATGGTCCGGGGTGGTTTGTTGACTGGCGCTCTGATTGTATTTGTCGATGTGATGAAAGAAATGCCCATCACGCTCATGACTCGCCCTTTTGGTTGGGATACGCTGGCCGTCCGCGTTTTTGAAATGACCTCCGAAGGCATGTGGGAGCGCGCGGCGCTCCCCAGTCTGGCCATTGTGCTGGCCGGCCTGCTGCCCGTGATTCTGCTCGTCAGAAAATCCGAATCCGGTTTGCACTAAGACAAAACATGATGAACGCCCTCACCCTTGATACCGTTGCACTGGGTTATGCCGGCCGCGCCGTGGTGCGCGATCTCTCTTTTACGCTAGCCCCAGGAGAAATCGGTTGCCTGCTCGGCGGCTCAGGCTGCGGCAAAACCACCGTTCTACGCGCCATTGCCGGTTTCGAATTCCTGCAGGCGGGCCGCATCGCGCTCAACGATCAATGGGTCGCAGATCGCCACTGGCGATTGCCGCCGGAGCGCCGGAACATTGGCATGGTGTTTCAGGATTACGCGCTTTTTCCGCATCTGTCGGTCGCTGACAACGTAGGCTTCGGTTTGCGTCAACAGAAAGGGGCGGACCGGCAAGGGCGCGTGAGCGAGATGCTGGCTCTGGTCGGTCTAAGCGATATCGACCAGCGCTACCCGCATGAGCTGTCTGGTGGGCAACAACAACGGGTAGCTTTGGCTCGCGCTCTGGCACCCGCACCCACCCTGCTGCTGATGGATGAACCTTTTTCCAATCTGGATGTCGAGCTGCGCGAGCGACTCTCGATTGATGTACACGATATTCTCAAAGCCACCGGAACGACGGGGCTACTGGTCACCCACAACCAGCAGGAAGCCTTTGCTATGGCGGATCGTGTTGGCGTGATGATTGATGGACAACTGGCGCAATGGGCCTCGCCTTACGATCTGTATCATGAGCCGGCCTCGCGCTATATCGCCACCTTTGTCGGCGATGGTGTTTTTCTACCCGCCACTGTGCGCGGCGAGAACTGTATTGATTTTGAATTGGGTCAGCTGTGCCGAATTAAACCCGTTCAGGTGGCTGATGGCGCAAACGTTGATGTGCTGATTCGACCCGATGATATCCAGCATGATGACGCCAGCCCGATCCGCGCCAAGGTACTGAGCCGAGTATTTCGCGGCGCGGCGTTTCTCTATACGATGGCCCTGCCCTCTGGCCGACAGATCTTGTCACTGGTGCCTAGCCATCATGATCACCCGGTGGGTGAATCGATTGGCATCCGTCTGGAAATCGACCACCTCGTCGCTTTTCCTGCGACCACTTAATGCCTGATCCGTAAAAAAGCCCACCGATGATTCGGTGGGCTTTCGATGCTGCGCGACATTGAAATATCGTGCGATGGCCTAGGATTACTTCTTGCCTGGTTTCGCGTCAAAAGGCTGCGGGCTCGGCGTATCCGGACCCGATGGGGGCAGCTGCGGCAGCTTGAAGCTTGGCTGATCCCCGGTGAGCGACTTCAGGAAGGCCACGATGTCTGCATTTTCTTCCTTCGTGAAGTTCTTGCCCAGCTGGATACGGCCCATGATTTCCACGGCCTGCGACAAAGTCTTGGCTTCGCCATCGTGGAAGTACGGATATGTCATTTCGATATTGCGCAAGGTCGGTACCTTGAAGTTGAAACGATCGGCATCCTTACCGGTCACCGCTGCACGACCGTCCAGTTTATTGTCACCCTTATACGGTGCCACCACGCCCATTTTCTGGAACGAGTTACCCCCTACCGCCGGGCCATTATGGCAAGCAACACAACCGCTGTCCTTGAACAATTCATAGCCCTTCACTTCTTGCGAGGTGAGTGCATTCTTATCGCCTTTGAGCCACTGATCAAAACGCGAGTTTGGTGTAACCAGTGTTTCTTCGAAGGCGGCAATGGCTTTGGTTACTTCATCAATGGTGATCTTGTCAGTACCAAATACCTTTTTGAACTCGGCCACATAACCGGGGATCGTTTCTAGCGTGTGCACTGCCAGCTCATGCGTAAAACCCATTTCACCCGGGTTGGCAATCGGGCCGCCGGCCTGAGCTTTGAGATCTGCAGCACGCCCATCCCAGAACTGGGCCACATTCAGACTGGAGTTGAGTACTGTCGGCGCGTTAATCGGTCCCTGGTTCCATTTATGACCAATCGAGGTCTTCAGATTATCTGTGCCACCCATCGACAGGTTATGACACGAGTTGCAGGAGATAAAGCCTGATTTGGAAAGACGCGGATCAAAATACAGCTCCATGCCCAGTTGAACCAACGCAGGGTTCGCTACATTCGGCGCATTGATCGGCTGAATCGGCTCGTCTGTTTTAGGCTGCCCCAGGGCTGCGGTTTTCGGCGCCTCTGCTTTCTGTCCACAACCCACCAAGGTGGCAAGTAGCGCACTCAAGACCAGTGTCGTTAATTTGTTTTTCATGAATCACTCCTTATAAATTCCGTGCCTGATTTGAACATCATTCACCCGCCACGACTTTGATCTAGGTCAAAGTCGTTCATTCGTTTTGGCTATAGCAAAGATCAATTCTTTCTATGCCACGAAGCGATGCAACAGGCTATGCTGTGACGATGAAACTTAGTGAATTACGTTACCTGGTTGCACTGGCCCGCGAAGGCAGTTTTAGTCGTGCGGCCCATGCCTGCTCAGTGAGTCAACCGACTTTGAGCATGGCCGTTGCGCGTCTGGAAGATGAGCTCGGTGTGCATCTCTTTGAGCGTGGCAAGGGCTTTGTTAGCCCGACCGCCGTCGGTGAACGCATAGTGAGTCAGGCGCAGAAAACGCTGGAAGCTGCACAAAAGATTACACATCTGGCCAACGAAGGCCGTAACCCACTCGAAGGACCGATCCGGCTGGGCGTGATCCATACCATTGGTCCCTACCTGTTACCGCAGCTGGTGCACGCGCTAAAGTCCATCGCCCCTGCCATGCCATTGCTCATCGAAGAGAACATGACGGCCACGTTGTCGCGCATGCTGCAGGAGAACGAACTCGATGTACTGATCGTGGCCCTACCCTTTGACCTTTCCGGCGTGCTCACCCGGGCGCTCTATGATGAGCAGTTCCAGGTCATCGTGCCGCAGGGGCACAAATGGGAAAATCGGGAGCGCATTCGTACCGAAGAAATCGCGGACGAAGAAGTCCTGTTGCTCAAGGCGGGCAATTGCTTCCGCGACCAGGTACTGGATGCCTGCCCGCAAGTGAGCGAACCGGAGAGTGACGTGCGCCTGGGGCATTCGATCGGGACGATTCGTTGCATGGTGGCCTCTGGCCTTGGCATCTCCGTTCTACCGGAAGGCGCACTGCAGGGCCCATACAATAACGATCTCATCAGCAGCATTCCCTTTGAAGCACCCGCGCCCTCACGACGTGTTGCCCTAGCCTGGCGCCCCGGCTTTGTGCGCCCGCAAGCGATTGATGCCTTGCTAGAGGCTATTCGGCAAATCCAAAATCCGGCCTACCACCCCGTTTAACCGAACCTCGAGCATCCGACGGTAAAACCCTTTCGGCAATGGTGTTGCCAGGGGGTGACTGATCGCCTAAGCTTGAAAACGTAGGCCTATGTTCCATGCCACGTTTGATCTAATTCGAGGTAGGTGCCATGTCCAAGAAAAAGTGCTGTCACAGCAAACCACCATGCAAAAACTGTCCTTTGCGTAAGAAGCCGTCAAAGAAAGGATAGGGGGCGTGCCATGTGCAAAATGCTGACGCGATTCTTTATGCTATGTCTGTTGCTGACAGGTCTCAGTGCCTGTAGCGAGGAGAAACCCATGTCTCAACCTGCAAAACCTCCGATTGTTCTGAAAAACTCACCGGCTACAGCTGAATCGGTTGTGCTGGGCATGGGCTGCTTCTGGGGTGCCGAAAAAAGAATGTCGCAGCTGCCGGGCGTGTTGGCCGTAGAGAGCGGCTATGCCAACGGGGATGTCGCCGGCACTTATGAATCTGTACTGGCGCATGAGCGGGCATTGCATGGCGGTCGCGCCAGCGGCCGGAATCACGCCGAGGTCGTTAAGGTGACGTTTGATCCGAAAAAAGTGACGTTGACGCAGGTGTTAGCCCGCTTCTGGGAAAATCACGATCCGACGCAAGGACACCGGCAGGGCAATGATGTTGGCTCCAACTACCGGAGTGCGATTTACACGCAAAACGAGACGCAGCTAAAAACCGCCTTAAAAACCCGCGACATCTATCAGCAGGCCCTTAACGCCGCAGGCAAGGGCAAGATCACTACCGAGATTGAACCTTTGACCAGTTACTACACGGCAGAGGAATACCATCAGAAATATCTGGTCAAAAATCCGAATGGCTACTGCGGCCTCGGTGGCACCGGTGTGAAGTTTCCATTTCTGGGGGCTACCGAAGCCGATGCAGTGGATGTCGATGGCAAACCATTGTCGCCGACCCAGTGTATGGTGGCCTTTAAGGGCGGCACCGAACGCCCATTCACCAGTCCTTTGCTGGATGAACACCGTGTCGGCACCTTTGTCGATGTCATCACCGGTGCCGCGCTCTTTAGAAGTGACACCAAGTTTGATAGTGGCACCGGTTGGCCGAGTTTTTTTAATCCGGTGCCGGGTGCCATTACGATGCATGAAGACAACAGTCATGGCATGAAACGTGTGGAAGTGCGCAGTGCCAGTTCGGGCATTCATCTGGGCCATGTGTTCGATGATGGCCCGGCCCCGACGCGCAAACGCTACTGCATTAACGGCAATGTACTGAAGTTCGTGCCAGACCAGTAAAATACGGGGCATGAAGACCGAAGCCCCTCCGCCCAAGCTAACGCAATACTGGCGATTGATGCGTGCGCACCGTCCGATCGGGACGCTGCTTTTGCTCTGGCCCACGCTATGGGCGCTCTGGCTAGCGGCTGATGGCACACCACCCTTCACTACGGTGCTCATCTTTGTTGTGGGCACCTTTCTCATGCGCTCGGCCGGTTGTGTGATCAATGACCTGGCTGACCGGAAGTTTGATGGTCACGTGGCCCGCACAAAAGACCGGCCGCTGGTGGCAGGCTGGGTCTCGCCCAAGGAAGCCGTGGGCGTCTTTGTAGTGCTGGTTATGCTGGCCGGTCTGACCGCGCTGCCCATCATGACACCCTTGCTGGCAGTGCTAGCCATCGTCGCTGTATTTCTGGCGGCCTCGTATCCACTGACCAAACGCTTTCTGGCGATTCCGCAGGGCTATCTGGGCATTGCCTTCGGCTTTGGTATTCCGATGGGGTTTGCTGCGGTGTCAGGCACGGTGCCAGCGGTGGCCTGGTGCTTGCTGCTGGCCAATGTGTTCTGGGCTGTCGCCTACGATACCGAGTACGCCATGGTGGACCGCCCGGATGATCTGAAAATTGGCATCAAGACCTCGGCCATCACCTTTGGTCATTATGATGTCGCTGCGATCATGCTCTGCTACGCACTGACGCTGACGATTCTGGCCGGCGTTGGCCTCAACCTGCGGCTCGGCTTCTCTTACTGGATTGGTTTGAGCATTGCCGCCGCGATTGCGTTGTATCACTACACACTCATCCGTGAGCGCAACACTGAACAATGCTTTACGGCTTTTCTACACAACAACTGGTTCGGTGCCGCGGTATTTGCCGGCATTTTGCTCGATACCCTCTACGGATGATTTCCGGATAAGCGATCCTTATGACTTATAACGACCTGCGCGACTTTATCGCCCAACTGGAAAAAATGGGCGAACTCAAACGCATTTCGGTGCCAGTGAGCCCGCATCTGGAGATGACGGAGATCTGCGACCGCGTCTTGCGGGCGGGCGGTCCGGCGATTCTGTTTGAAAACCCTACCGGCTTTGATACACCGGTGCTGGGCAATCTGTTTGGTACGGTACGGCGTGTGGCGCTGGGCATGGGCCAGGATGTAGCAACGGAAGCCGAGGCGCTGGCCAAACTGCGCGAGGTGGGCAAAGTACTGGCCATGCTGAAAGAGCCGGAACCACCCAAGGGCTTTAAAGATGCCTGGGAGAAGTTGCCACTACTCAAACAAGTACTGACCATGTCGCCCAAACTGGTGTCGTCGGCACCCTGCCAGGATGTGGTGCTGGAAGGCAACGATGTGGATCTATCCCGCTTGCCGGTCCAGCATTGCTGGCCGGGTGATGTAGCACCGCTGGTGACCTGGGGGCTAACAGTGACACGAGGCCCGAACAAGACCCGGCAGAATCTGGGCATCTATCGCCAACAGGTGTTGGGTTCAAACAAACTGATTATGCGCTGGCTGGCTCATCGCGGCGGCGCGCTGGACTTTCGCGATCATCAACTGGCCAATCCGGGCCAGCCCTTTCCAGTGGCGGTGGTCTTAGGCTGCGACCCGGCAACCATTCTGGGTGCCGTCACGCCGGTGCCGGATGCACTCTCCGAATACCAGTTCGCCGGTTTGTTGCGCGGTAAAAAAACCGAGCTGGTGCAGTGTCTGGGCTCCACATTGCAAGTGCCTGCCTCGGCCGAGATTGTGCTGGAAGGCGTACTGAATCCGGGTGAAATGGCCCTGGAAGGGCCCTACGGAGACCACACCGGTTACTACAATGAGCAGGCCGAGTTTCCGGTGTTTACAGTAACGCGCATGACCATGCGCAAGCATCCGATTTATCACTCGACGTACACGGGCAAACCCCCCGACGAACCAGCGATGCTGGGCGTGGCACTCAATGAAGTCTTTGTGCCATTGCTACAAAAGCAGTTTCCGGAAATTGTGGATTTCTATCTACCGCCGGAAGGCTGCTCTTACCGGCTGGCGGTGGTGAGCATTCGCAAACAGTACGCGGGTCATGCCCGGCGCATCATGATGGGCGTGTGGAGCTTCCTGCGACAGTTTATGTACACCAAGTTCATCATTGTGGTGGATGACGATGTGAACATCCGCGACTGGAAAGAAGTGATCTGGGCCATGACGACCCGCATGGATGCCACCCGTGACACGATGCTGGTCGATAACACACCGATCGACTATCTGGACTTTGCCTCACCGGTGGCCGGTCTGGGAAGCAAAATGGGGCTGGATGCCACAAATAAGTGGCCCGGCGAAACCCACCGTGAATGGGGCACGCCGATTACGCATGACCCGGCCGTCAAGGCACGCGTCGATGCCATGTGGTCACAACTTGGTTTATAAATCTGCGGACGCCAGCGCTGGCACTGGGTTTGCTCAGGCGGCAGGAATCTGCCGCTTAGAGGCATCTGAGTTCAATGCCACGTAGGTAACAGAGGCCTCCGTCACTTTAACGGTGACCGGGTCGGCCGGATGCCGCTCGGCATACATTTGCACCTTGATCGTGATTGAGGAATTGCCCCGTTTTTCCACTTCGGCAAAAAACGACACAATGTCGCCCACCGACACCGGCTGGTGAAACTGCATGGTGTTCACAGCCACGGTGGCGACCCGCCCCCGCGTAGCCTTATGTGCCAGTACGGCACCGGCCAGGTCAATCTGGGCCATGGTCCAGCCGCCAAACACATCGCCATATTGATTGGCATCGGACGGCATGGGAATCACCTTGAGTACCGGTGTTCGGTCGGGCATCTGGCAGGGCGTATCGATCATGTGGTGTAAGCCGTAGAGTCATTTAAACTGATGGTCTTATTGTACGTAAAGTTGCCATGTCCCGTCACCGTAATCAGGCCCCGCGGCCTACGAATAATGAACCACTGCACGTGTGGACGACCCTGAAGTCTCTGCTGCCCTGGCTCTGGGCCTATCGCGGCCGTATGCTGGCGGCCTTTGGCTGCCTACTCCTCGCGAAACTGGCCAGTGTCTGGGTACCGATCATTTTCAAGAACATGATCGACGCACTCAGCCCCGGGCAGGACACGCTGCTCGTGCTGCCAATTGCCCTGCTGCTGCTCTACGGCGTTGCCCGACTGACCAGCACCGGCTTTACCGAGCTACGGGAAATTCTGTTTGTCCGCGTAACGCAACAGGCCATCCGCCGCATTGCCCTTTCGGTCTTTACCCATCTGCACCATCTGTCTTTGCGCTTCCACCTGGAGCGCCAGACCGGCGGCGTCTCCCGGGATATCGACCGCGGCACCAAGGCCATTTCCAATCTGATCAGCTACACGCTGTATTCCATACTGCCGACAATCATTGAGCTACTACTCGTCATTGGTGTCCTGGCTTATAAATATGATCAGGTCTTTGTGTGGATTACGCTGGCCTCGATTATCTGCTACCTCGCCTTTACCGTGGTGATTTCCAACTGGCGCATTCATATCCGGCGCGCGGTGAACGAGGCCGATTCCGCCGCAAACACGCGGGCGATTGATAGTCTGATCAATTACGAGACGGTGAAGTATTTCAATAACGAAGCTTTCGAACTCAATCGTTATGATGAAGCCATGCGCCGCTGGGAGGATGCGTCCGTACGCAGCCAGATGACCCTAACCACATTGAACATGGGGCAGCAGCTGATTATTGTAACCGGCCTCGTCGCCATGATGTGGCACGCGGCCAACGGGGTCGTGGCCGGCACGATGACGGTGGGAGATCTGGTGCTGGTCAATGCCTTTCTGATTCAGCTCTATATGCCACTCAACTTTTTTGGTGTGGTCTATCGCGAGATCCGCCAGGCCCTGACCGACATCGAACGCATGTTCGGCTTGCTCAATACCCAACGCGAAATTCTCGACGCCCCTGAAGCGCGGGCACTACCACCAGCGCCCGTCAGCGTACATTTTGACGCGGTTGATTTTGCCTATGAACCGGCCCGGCAAATTCTGTCTAACGTGTCGTTTGAAATCCCTGCGGGCAAAACGGTGGCGGCAGTCGGTCACTCTGGTGCAGGCAAATCAACGCTGGCCCGCTTAATCTACCGTTTCTATGATGTCACGGGCGGGCGGATTCTGATGAACGGCATCGACGAGCGTCAGATCAGTCAGAGTAGTTTGCGGGGCGGGATCGCCATCGTGCCGCAAGACACGGTGCTCTTTAACGATACGCTCTACTACAACATTCTCTACGGCAACCCGACTGCAACGCGTGAGCAAGTGCTGGCGGCGGCCAAGGCAGCGCATCTTCACGAGTTTGTCGCAGCCTTACCCGATGGCTACGAATCGAAGGTGGGTGAGCGTGGGCTCAAACTGTCCGGTGGAGAAAAGCAACGTGTCGCCATCGCCCGTGCCCTGCTCAAGAATCCACCCATTCTGGTGTTTGACGAAGCCACCTCGGCACTCGATTCCAAAACCGAAAAGGCCATCCAGGCCAGTATGGATATTGCAGCCCGAGGCCGGACCACGCTGATTATTGCGCATCGTCTGTCAACGGTGATGAATGCCGACGAAATTATTGTTCTGGACGGTGGGCGTATTGTTGAGCGAGGTCGTCATACAGCGCTCTTGGCCGCCAATGGGCTCTACGCGCAGATGTGGGCGCTTCAAGCCGTGGACCGGGACGCAGACTAGTCTATAGCCGCGTAGAATAACGCTTTTGTTTCTGTATCACTCTTAAGGAAGACCGTATGGCATTAATGACATCGCAACTCAACGATTTACAGGCCAAGGTATTGGGCGCTGTGGCGCATCGCCCGGGCACGCTGATCTGGATGGGCCTCATCATGATCGCTTTAGGCTCGGTCGGCGTTTTTGCCGAAGCCTTTTTCTCGATTGCGTCGATCAGCCTGATGGGGGGTTTTGCCCTAGCCGCGGGCATCATGCAGGCACTGCATGCACTGCAAGCCAAAGGCTGGAAATCGGTTTCTGTACAACTTATTTTTGCCCTGATCTACATCGCTATCGGCGTCATTGTCTGGGTCTCTCCGGAAGCAGCGCTAGAAGGCGTGACGCTGTATCTGGCCACGCTGTTCTTTGCGACGGGTGCCTTACGACTGGTCACCGCGTTTCAGCACACGGTGTTTCGTGAGTGGTTCATGCCGCTACTCTCTGCTGCCCTGTCGATCTTGCTTGGCGGCCTGATTCTGGCTGGCTGGCCTGATAACAGCACCTGGGTGCCAGGCATGCTGATCGCTATTGAGTTGCTATTACAGGGTTGGAGCTTGTTCTTCCTGGGTATTGGCGCCAAGAACGCGACAAAGTAATTCCGTACCGGATGACGCGGCGGGCCAGAAGCGAGGATTCGTTTCTGGCCGCCACAGACACCATCAGAAATTTATTGCCGGTTGAAGTCTCCGTAAGCGATACAGACGTGTGCATCGTTCACCTTTTTCCACACGCTAAGGCGCGGACTGTAATCTTCTGACTGCATGGTGCCGCCGATCGATTCCCGGCAGGCCAGTTCGAAACTGACGATCAGGTTATCACCGACTTCAGTGGCCTGCACTGACCGAATCGAGGCCGACGCCAGCTTCATGCCCTGCATCAGCGCCAATGCGCGCTCTTTATCAAAAATCCCGGTATTTGTAACGAATTGACACTCCGGGGCGATCATCGCGCTCAGCGCTTCCCACTCGCCGGCTTGAATCAACGCCAGCGTGCGTTCTTCGAGTGCTGCTGCGTATAGATTTAGAGCATCCATAGAGTCGTTCCTGAATGTATGTACCCGGCAAAGAATTTAGACACCATCGTCATGCCCCAGTAAAAAACGCGACCCGTAAGTCGCGTTTTTTACTGGGTCTGTTCTAACTTGTGGTTAGGCAGCTGCCGCTTCAGTTTCAACGGCTTCGGTGACTTCAGGGCGATCCACCAGTTCCATGTAGGCGATCGGTGCATTGTCGCCCGGACGGAATCCAGCTTTGAGGATACGTGTATAACCACCGTTCCGTGCTTGATAGCGCGGGCCGAGTTCGTTGAACAGTTTAACAACCATTTCACGATCACCCAGACGGGCAAAGGCCAGACGGCGGTTAGCCAGTGTCGGGTTCTTAGCCAAAGTGATGATCGGCTCAACGACGCGACGCAGTTCCTTGGCTTTAGGCACCGTGGTGCGAATAGCTTCGTAACGCAACAGGGCGTTGGTCAGGTTGCGCAACAGAGCCAGACGATGGCTGCTGGTGCGATTCAGTTTGCGAAGACCATGACGGTGACGCATGATGAGTTCCTTTCGTTAATCCGGCGATCAGTTGCGCTCGAGACCGGCCGGTGGCCAGTTGTCGAGGCGCATACCCAGGGTGAGTCCGCGTGTGGCGAGCACATCCTTGATTTCATTGAGTGACTTACGACCCAGGTTCGGGGTTTTCAGCAACTCGTTTTCGGTACGCTGAATCAGATCACCGATGTAATAGATGTTTTCGGCCTTCAGGCAGTTGGCCGAACGCACCGTCAGCTCGAGGTCGTCAACCGGCTTGAGCAAGACAGGATCGATCGGGGCAGATTTACCACCGTCGGCTGCACTACCCGTACCTTCGAGGTCTGCGAACAACGACATCTGATCGATCAGAATCCGTGCAGCGATGCGCACAGCTTCTTCCGAATCCACAACACCGTTGGTTTCGATATCCATCACCAGCTTGTCGAGGTCAGTACGCTGTTCGACACGGGCAGCTTCAACCGAGTAGGCAACACGGCGCACAGGACTAAAGCTGGCATCCAGCATCAGATGACCGATGACCTTATGCTCTTCAGCCTGCTTACGCTGATTGGCGGGCACATAACCACGGCCTTTTTCGACCTTGATTTCCATGTCCAGCTTGCCGCCAGCATGGATGTGCGCCAGGATGTGATCCGGGTTGATGATTTCGACATCATGCGGTACTTCGATATCCGAAGCACGCACAACACCTTCACCCGACTTGCTGACTTTGACGACTACTTCGTTGCGGCTGTGCAGTTTGAACACAACGCCCTTCAGATTGAGCATCAGGTCAACGACATCTTCCTGAACGCCATCGATCGTCGAGTACTCATGGACGACACCCTCGATCTTGACTTCAGTCGGGGCATAACCTTCCATGGAAGACAGCAGGATGCGACGCAGCGCATTACCCAGCGTATGACCATAACCACGCTCGAACGGCTCCATCACAATCTTGGCGTGAACCGGGGAGATTGTCTGGACATCGATGCTGCGCGGCTTCAATAGTGCATTTCCTTGCATGAGCGATT